>OHRV01000146.1_pt1 | contig 13005 bp, 9 predicted proteins | sample 1578511 | NCBI WGS metagenome assembly OHRV01 (sample SAMEA3879546, study PRJEB24766) | human gut metagenome | biome: human-associated habitat; feature: feces | place: USA | collected 1985/1987
ACGTTTTGTTGCGCCATCTTTGCCAGTGTACATAAAGAACTCAAACTATGTTGATAGACATTCTTGGGGCAAAGTGCGTCGGTATCGAGGCTGTCCCCGTCACCGTGGAGGTGGACATCACACAAGGAATAGGAATACATCTGGTCGGTTTGGCCGACGCGGCGGTCAAGGAAAGCCTTCTGAGGACCATCACCGCGCTCCAGTCGCTGGGCTTCCGGATTCCGGGAAAGAAGATCGTGATCAATCTGGCACCGGCCGATGTGCGGAAGAACGGCAGTGGCTATGATCTACCGATCGCCATCGGCATCCTTGCGGCTTCCGAGCAGAAGCGTTTTCCAGGTCTTGACAAATATTTGATTATGGGCGAGCTTGGCTTGGATGGTTCGGTTAGGGAAGTCCAAGGAGCCCTGCCGTTCGCCGACCTGGTGACCGGTCTGGGAATATCCGGGTGCATCCTGCCGCTCCGTTCCGCCCTTGAGGCCACCGAATGCAATGACCTCTCGATATTCGGTGTCGAGACGTTGGCCGATGTCATCCGTATTCTTGAGGAGCAAGAAGATTGCAGTGATCTTCTTGTTTGGAACACAAGACTTTACAGGAAACTGTCCAGAAACGCGCAGCGTGTCCGGAAACCCTCAGGCCAGGACGTGATGGACTTCTCGGAGATAATCGGTCAAGAGGGGGCGAAAAGGGGAGTGGAGATAGCTGCCGCCGGCGGGCATAATCTTATAATGGTAGGACCTCCTGGCAGCGGCAAGAGTTCTTTGGCGAAGGCTATGGCCGGAATCCTGCCTCCGATGACAACGGAGGAGGCTATAGTCACGAGCAAGATCTACTCCGTTGCCGGAATGAAAGGCTCACGGATAGGCCTGATCCGCACACGCCCTTTCCGTGCTCCACACTATAGCGCATCCCTGCCCGCCATCATCGGCGGAGGAGCTGGAGCCGACATCCGTCCCGGAGAAGTGACCCTCGCCGAGAACGGGATTCTCTTTCTGGATGAATATGGCCAGATGCCAAAATCCGTGCTGGAAGCTCTGCGTGGTCCGATGGAGGACAGGAAAGTCACAATCTCAAGGCTAAGGTCGAAACTTGAATATCCCGCCTCCTTTATGCTTGTCGCCGCATCGAATCCCTGCCCGTGCGGCTACTATGGCGAAGGAGACCGTTGCCGTTGCACTCCGGGCCAAAGGCTGAACTACCTCTCGAAACTCTCCGGCCCGGTAATGGACAGAATCGATATTCAATTATGGCTTCATCCTGTTGACACAGTGAAACTTGTCGGCCGCAGGAAAGGTGAACCCAGCGAGGTCGTGGCGCAGAGAGTCCTGAAGGCAAGGATGCTCCAGAAACAGCGTTTCGCCGATGACGGGATATTCACAAACGCCGAGATGAACAACCGACTCTTGGAGAAGCATTGCCAGTTGAATGATGAATGCCGCAAGGTGATGGAGCTGCTTATCAGCCGCCTTGGCCTGTCCGCCCGCGCATATTCAAGGATTCTGAAAGTCGCCAGAACCATCGCCGACCTTGAGATCTCGCGCGACATCAAGCCTGAATATCTCCGCGAAGCCGCCTCCTACCGCTTCCTCGACCGCTTAAATCTTGAGACTTTCGGGTAATTACCCGAAAGTCTCATCAACCCCCAGTCACTACGTGACAGCCCCAGAGGGGCACGGGGAAGGGATTCCCCGGACCCCTTCGGTCGCTCCGCTCCAAGTTCCGTGTTTTTTTAGGATTGTATCTCTCTTATTTTAAGGTGTTTAAAATCGTAAGTCTCGTGGTTGTAGAACCTGCCGAAGCGACTTGGTGACGAATCACCCACATTATCAGATACCCAGGGCCAGAAAAATCAAAAGCCAAATTTTGGTCCACCGTGCAAAATTTGGCTTTTGCCTTTTTTCTGGCCACCCCTTTTAAGTATGGAATCACGAATTGTAAGGCGATGATATGCCAAAAGCGATCTTAATCCTCCCAGGAAACCGTTCGAGACTCATCAGGATTGACCGTGATGTGCACCCGCAGCGTCTCTTCCGGCAGAATCTCCTCGATGTTCTCCGGCCACTCCATAATGCAGAGACACCCGCTGTCAATATAGTCGTAGAACCCGATGTCAAGAGCCTCCGCGATCTTGTTAATCCTGTAAAAATCAAAATGATACATCGGCTCCCCCGACTCGGTGCGATATTCATTCACAATCGCGAAAGTCGGAGAACTGACAGCGTCCTCCCGCACACCGAGCCGCCGGCAAATGGCCGTGGTGAAAGTAGTCTTCCCAGCCCCCATAGGAGCGTAGAACGCCAGAATACTATGCCCTTCCGTCTGCGAAAGGAACTCACCCGCAGCCCTGTCGATGTCCTGCAGGTCCTTTATGATGATCTCGTGTCTCATATCAAATGAATTTATGGCCTTAGCCAAGTCTCCGGATTCTGCGGCGTGCGCCCAGACCAGATCTGGAAATGTAGCTGCGTCTCCCCGCCGATCGTGTCCACAGTCCCGACAACCTGTCCCGTCTTGACCTTGTCCCCGGCCTTGACGCTCACCGTCCCCAGCTTGCAGTAGAACGAGAAGTAATTGCCGTGCTGCACGAGGACACACTTGTTGTACCCCGGCATGACCACAATCTGCTTCACATCCCCGTCAAAGACTGCCTTGATTTCTGTTCCGGAGGCAAGTGCGATTGTCACACCGTTGTTGAACGGAAGCTTGAGGTTTGTATAGACCGGATGGAAACGCTGGCCGAAATGATCCACGACAGGCCCGTCCGCAGGCCATGGAAGCTTGCCTTTGTTAGCCTCGAATTTCTTGGCAAGAGTGTAGTCGATTGGCTTGCGCTTGGCTGTTGACTTGCCTTTTCCGGCCTTACCTGAGCCTTTCTCATCTGTGGCGTCACGGATGATCCTCTCGATTTCCCTGTTCAGGGCATCCACCTCACGCTGCTTTCTGGACAAGTCCTGCTGGTACTTCCTCTTGTTCTTTTTCAGCTGGCTGACAAGATTCCGCGAATCATTCTCCTCGGCCTTCAGCTTGTTCATCTCCGTCACCCTCAACGCCTTGATGGATTCGGCTTCCCGCTTCATGGCCGCCAATGCCTCGCTTTCCTTTTTCAGCTCGGTCTGGACATCAATGATTTTCGAAGCCTGTGAGTTCATCTGCTTTGAAAGATCCCTGAGGTAGCCGTAGCGTCTGAACGCCTGGCCGATGTTGTCGCTGGCAAGAATATACATGTACCAGATTTTAGGGCTACGGTTCACATACGCTCCACGGACCAGTCTTCCATAATGATCGGACAATGTGTCCAGGCGTGCTTGTATAGCCTTGATTTCCAACCCTTTCTTACGAATGGAGTCGGAATATTCGGAAATCACCCTATCGCTTTCCGCGATCAGTTGTTTCCTTGATTCAATCTTGCCGCTGATGAGTGTGAGGCGGCTCATGGCGTTGGCGCTTTTCGCGGAATTCGCCCTGATCTGCTCGTCCAGAATGGCTATCTCCTTCTGGAGCCTTGCCCTGCGCGCCTCCTGCGTCCGGGTATTTTGGGAATATGCCGGAATATGCCAGGCCAGCGAGGCGATGACAACAAGAATGAATATCCCGGTCCGTCTTCCCATTATTCCTTGCCCTCCGCTTTTCTGTTCTCAGCCAACGTCCTGTAAACCTTGGCGAGGTCTGTCTCTCCAAGTGCTTCAAGCACAACCGCATAGTGCTCCAGGCTTGTCACGCTCTCCTTGGCTCCGTAAAGCATAGCGTGCTTGAATTGCGTTTTGGCTTCCTGGTCCCGTCCCAAAAGATGCAGGATCCAGCCGTATGTGTCCAGATATGTCGGGTTGTCCGGCTCCTTTTCGATTGTCTTTTTGCTCATCGCGCAGGCCTTCTTGAGCTTGCTGCCCTTGAGCGCGAGATAGTAGGCGTAGTTGTTCAGCGCCGGAGCGTAGTCCGGATTGATTTTCAGAACCTGGGAGTAAACCTTGAAGGCTTCTTTCTCGTTCCCGAGCTCGTGGTACATATCCCCGATGGAGGCCAGAGCCGGAATTGTCACCGATGTGTCGCCCTGTGCCATCTCGATGATTCTCTTGTTGTTGTCTATGATTCCCTGCCAGTCCTTTCTGTTGTAGCAGGAGACATTCTTCATATCCAGGAATGATGTCTCTTTCGGGAATCGCACCAAAGCGCTGTCGCAGGCGATGTCCAACGCGTCCCAATCCTTCTGGAGCCCAAGGAGTTGCACGTATGTCGCCGTAGCCCCGAGGCTTTCCGGGTACAAGGTCATATTCTTGCGCAGCAATTCTTTGGCTTTGTCCACCCTTTCCGTTGAGTACCAGTACAGTCCGGCCGCTGTGAGCGCGGCGCTGTCCGTCGGGTGGACCAGCACCAGATTCTCGTACAGCGTGTCGATCTGCGGCTTGACATTCTGGATGAACCGAGGGTCGGAACGCCTCACGAGCATATCCAGATACTGTGTCTTGGTCTGCACCTCGGTCTCCTCGTCGGCGATGAACTGGTTCACCGTCATGAAAAATTCCGGGAAGTTCCTGCGGATGCGGTACACTTCGGATTCCCCGAGCAGTGCCGGCATATACCCGCTCTGGAGGTCCAGCGCCTCGCGGTAATACGCAAGGGCCGCCGTGTCTTTATATTCCGCCATCGAATGGTCGCCCAGTTTGGTCAGGACGTATGGGGAGGAGAACTCCTTGTTGTAGTCCACCAATGTTTTAAGGGCTTCCTCGGGCTTGTTCTGGCGTAGCAGGATGTCGTACCTCGTGGCGGTCACGTTCTCGCTTTTCCCGAACACGTTCTCGATCTGGTCCATTGCCCCGAGGGCCTTGTCATACTGGTTCTGCTTGAGGTAGAGGTTGACCAGCGTGAAATAGATGTCGTTCTTCTTCGGGAAATCCTTCAGCAGTTCCTCATAGGTGGCGATAGTCAGATCGTCCTCTCCCGACAATGAATATGTCCGTGCGAGCCTTTCCTTGTACCAGAAGTTGGACGGATCCAGCTCGGAGGCCTTCTTGAACGACGCCTTCGCACCGCTGAGGTCATTGAGGTAAAGCCGGCACATTCCAAGATAATAGAACGCCGCGTCGTTTCCGGGAGCCGTCTCCGTGATTTTCTCCAGCCTGTCCTTTGCTTCCTTATACTGTTTGTTGTCCAAAGCGGCGACAGCGTCAATCAGTTCACTGTCAGCAGTCTTGGAGACCTTGTTGTTCTGTGAGTATCCCAGCCCGGACGCAATGAGCATCCCGGCCAGAACCATCATAATAATCCTTTTCACCTTCATGTTCTTTCTTTCTCCGCAGATTGGAGCCGTCGCTGTCGCGCGGTTGCCCGGCGGCATGGCTCTCAACCACAAAAATAACACTTTTAAAAGAATATAGTACGAATTTTATGCCGTTCGCACCAGACTTTACGTCTCTCGCCTACCTTCGTTGGTTATGTGGGCGGAGTCTCCCTCGAATCCGCTCTGTGGTGGTATTGGCATTTTGATAATTGGCATTTACATTTTGATAATAATTGCAGCCCGTTTAGATTTTTTTCTAAAAAAACACTTTTTGGTAATCTTTAGGGATTACAAAGAGTTACTTAGGATGTAATATTCCCCAAAAAATGATTATGGTTAAAAAAATCAGATGGCTTGTGGCCGTCTTTCTGCTTCTGGGCGGATCAGCCTTCGCCCAGGACAGCATCAGTACAGTTGAGAAGAACTTCAAGGACACTCCTGAGAGTCAGCAACTTGGCATCTACTGGTACTGGGTTGCCGGGAACATGTCCAAGGAAGGAGTCGTAAAGGATCTCCAGGCAATGAAGTCTGTAGGCATCAACAGGGCCTTCATCGGCATGATCGGCGAGGGGCAGGGCGCTCCTCAGGGTCCGGTCAGGATGTTCACGGACGAATGGTGGGACATCCTTCACACGATGTTCAAGACCGCGGGCGAGCTCGGCATCGAGATCGGTATGTTCAACAGTCCTGGATGGAGCCAGAGCGGCGGCCCTTGGGTCGAGCCATCGCAGGCGATGAGGTATCTTGGCTATGTGAAGGACACGGTTTCCGGTCCGGTGAGGTTCAACGGGAAACTTCGTGAGCTCGGAAAGGACGCGCAGCCTGTCAGGGTTCTTGCCTATCCTCTGTCAGTTGCCTCCGTCAGCTTCGCGTCCGAGGTGGCCGAAGACGGAACCATCACATTCAAGGCCGGCAAGGAGGCAGTCGTGCGTTCGGTCTTCATCAAGCCTGTCGATAAGGAGGTTGTCAGCGAGGCGTCTCTCTACGCGAGGAAAGGCGGAGAACTCACGCTTGTCGAGGAGTTCCTTATCGACAGGAGCCGTTCCGACACGAATGTCGGTTTCGAGCCATTCGCTCCGGTTGTGATCTCTATCCCCGAGACGGTCGCGGGCGAGTTTGTCCTCAAGGTCAAGCCTGGGGTCGTAAAGAGCGTCACCCTGTCCGACAAACCGGCCGTGGAGAGATACCCAGAGAAGTCCCTCTCAAAGATGTGGCAGACCCCGCATCCTATGTGGGATGCCTACATGTGGAGGGATCAGCCTGACTATGAGGGTGTTCCTGAAAGTGAGGTCAAGGACATAACCGCCAATGTGTCCGAAGACGGGACGCTCGTCTGGGATGTTCCGGCAGGCGACTGGGTGGTCATGAGGACGGCCATGCTTCCTACCGGCACGCTCTGCTCCCCGGCGCCTGTGGAGGGAACCGGACTTGAGACGGACAAGATGAGCAAGAAGCACATACGCACACACTTTGACAACTATCTCGGCCAGATACTGAAGAGGATCCCTGCCGAGGACAGAAAGACGTTCAAGGTCTGTGTGGAGGACAGCTACGAGACAGGAGGCCAGAACTGGACCGACAATCTGATCGAGGATTTCATCGCGGCCTACGGCTACGATCCGGTGCCTTTCATCCCTGTCATGAGTGGTGTGGTGGTCGGCAGCGAGGACATGTCCGACCGTTTCCTTTGGGATCTCAGGCGGCTTGTCGCCGATGAGGTGTCCTACAACTATGTGGGCGGTCTTCGTGAGGTCAGCAACGAGCATGGCCTGATCACCTGGCTTGAGAACTACGGCCATTGGGGCTTCCCTGGAGACTTCCTCCAGTACGGATCGCAGTCCGATGAGATCGCCGGCGAGTTCTGGAGTTTCGGCGACCTTGGCGACATCGAGAACCGGGTGGCCTCATCCTGCGGCCACATCTACGGAAAGCGTAAGGTCTGGGCCGAGAGCTTCACCTGCGGAGGGCCTGACTTCACACAGTATCCCGGCCAGATGAAACAGCGCGGTGACCGTTTCTTCACCGAGGGCATCAACGCTACCCTGTACCATCTTTACATACAGCAGCCTGACGACAGAGTGCCTGGCGTCAACGCATGGTTCGGCAATGAGTTCAACCGTCACAACACCTGGTTCTCCCAACTGGACGTGTTCAACGACTACATCAAGCGCTGCAACTACATGCTCCAGCAGGGACGCTATGTGGCCGATGTCGCCTACTTCCTTGGCGAAGACTGTCCTAAGATGACCGGAACGAAGGATCCGGAACTTCCTGAGGGATTCTCGTTCGACTACATCAACAGCGATGTGGTCATGAAGGCCTGTGTGAAGGATGGCAAACTCACCCTTGAAAGCGGTATGCAGTACTCCGTCCTCGTTCTTCCTAAGATCAAGACCATGCGTCCGGAACTCCTTGAAAAGCTTGAGACGCTTGTCCGTGACGGTCTTGTGATCCTTGGCCCGGCTCCGGAGAGATCTCCGAGCATGAAGGGCTACCCGGAGTGCGATGTGAAGGTAAGGGGCATCGCTGCCAGGATGTGGAGAAACAACACGGATCCGTTCTCGCGCTCAGTGAGCTACGGCAAGGGCAGAATCTACAAGGACGCCTCGCTTGAGGAGGTGTTCGCCGATCTGGGCATCGCCCCTGACTTCACCACGGAGGATCCGGCTCTGCCTATTCAGTTCATCCATCTCAGACTCGCGGACGGGGAGTATTACTTCGTCTCCAACCAGGGAGACAAGGCTATCTCATTCGATGGCCTGTTCCGCGTGCAGGGCAAGACTCCTGAGCTATGGAATCCGCTCACCAAGGATGTCCGTGACTTGAGGCAGTACAGGACACTCACGAAGACCACCAAGGTTCCGATGAGGCTTGAAGCCTACGAAAGCTCGTTCATCGTGTTCAGGAAGGACACTGACAAGGCGCTCTCTGAAGGCTGCAACTATCCGGAGAAGTCTGTCCTGGCGACCATCGACACCCCTTGGACCGTAGCTTTCCAGGAGAAGAAGGGCGGCCCTGAGGCACCGGTCACATTCGACACGCTCTATGACTGGACCACCAGCGACGATCTGAGGATCAAGTATTTCTCCGGAGACGCCACCTACACCAACAGCTTCAAGCTTAAGAAGCTGCCACAGGGAGAGGTCTACGTTGATCTGGGAAAGGTCATGGTGATGGCGAAGGTAAAGGTCAACGGTGAATATGCCGGCGGTGTCTGGACGGCTCCTTACAGGCTCAACATCACAAACCTGCTCAGGAAGGGCGTGAACACGATCGAGGTGGAGGTTGTAAACTGCTGGAGGAACAGAGTGATCGGAGAGAAGGAAGCCATTCCTGCCAACGAGAGGTTCACCTTCCAGACGGCGACCTACCTCAACAAGGATTCCGAGCTTCAGCCTTCCGGCCTTCTCGGCCCTGTCGAACTTCAGATCTACGACTACGGTAAGTAGATGTGAGAGGGCGGCCTTGATGGGCTGCCCTCTTTCATGTTCAATGTGTGAAGTGTCCGGAAATATTCTCCCCCGTCCGGTCTCCTCGTATGACGTGATTATTGTCCCTTTACCGCTGCGGCCACTCCGCCGCCTGGAGTGGCTTTCAGCTAAGAAGTTGTCTTGATTTGTTTGAAAACAGCTTCTTGGTGACCGGATGTTAGCGTCCGCCTCCGCCGGATCCTCCGCAGGAGAAGCCTCCTCCGCCGCCCCAGGATGACGATCCTCCGCCGCCGCCTGAGCTTGAGCTGTTGAGCGAGGCCTCATAGGTGGAGGCCGCCACATTGAAGTCCCTGGAGGTCATGTTGATCATGTCCCAGATCATAATGTTAGTCGCGCTGTCGTCAAAAAACTCCGCGGACGAGGACAGCCTGAAGTACTCGGGACAGACTTTCCGGAAGTCCTTTATCACCTGGTCGGCGATGCCGTAAAGGGATGCGAAGACAAGGTAGTCGTTCCACAGTTTCACCTCTACCACACCCCTGTCCTTGATCAGCGTGAAATCCTTCAGGAATTTTCTGAGTCCGAAGACCTGGCGAACCTCCTCCGGCTTCATCGTCCAGACGGTCGCTCCGTTCTCTATCCTGTTGCTCCAGGCGTACAATGTCCTGCCGTTGTACCTGGACCATCTCCGGAGCTCGTTCTTCTGGAGGATCCTGTCATCTCCGGCGGCCTCCTTGATGAACGAGTACAGCTCGGACTCAAGCTTCGTGTCATTGTCATCGTCCGGCGCTGCGGTGTCCGGAAGATCCTTGACCAGCATCCGAGGCTTTGAGCCGTCCGGCTGCGGAACAATCTCGAATCCTCCCTTAAGGAAGAGCCTTGTGATGTAGGCGGCGATAAGATTCTGTCTTTGGGTTGATTTGAGACCCTCGAACTCTGTCAGTATGTTGCTTGCCTTCCGCAAGTCACCGTTTACCGGCGTGTCCCTGTACCAAGGCACATCCTTGATCCTCCCGCCAAGAAGCTCCTTCTTGCGTTTGATCTTGTTGATCTTGTCCTTTATGGCGGCGATGAGAGCCAGGAACACAAGGATGACGATGATGGCAAAGAATATGACGGACGCCCATTCCCAAAAGCCGTACTCTCCCGAAGAGGAGTAGTCACTGCCTTTTAGGGCCTTCTTGCGGACTTGGTCGAATGTCCGCTTCTCTACAAGGTCCGGATGGAACATGCCCTTCTCGAAGCCGACCATGACGATCATAGCACTCTCCTTGATGAAAGGCTCCGTGGTTCTGGCCACGACAATCCCGTTCTCCACGTGTATCTCTCCCCGGAAACCGAACGCCCAGACCTTCGTGTTCTCCGTGGAGAACTCCATTCCCGGTTTCCTGACGGTCAGGATGATGGATTTGGGTGACGAACCCAGGTTACGGGCTACGAACATGTGGTTGAATCCGTCCATGTCCTCATGACCCTTGACAAGGCCGGTGAGAAGATAGCGGACGGTGTAGGTGTGCCTGCCGGAACTTCCCACGCCCCAGCAGATCTCATAGCCGTTGGATTTGGTCACAAGTCCGCAGCGGCCCGCCTTCAGGGCGCGGCTGCGGTCAACATCCCATTCGCCTTCGTTGAGATAGTCGCCGAGGGTCTCGTCGCTGACCGCCAGATCCTCAATGGTCATCTGACCCATGTTGTCGGCCACGAGGTACCACTCCGTAATGTCGTCAGAGACATCAATATGCCATGTCTCGGTCACAATGGCAGATCCGTTGTCCCGTAGTTCCACGTTGATTCTCAGCGAGTCAACGTCGCTGCCGGACATCGGGACAGCGACGAGAGACAGGACGGCGGCCAGGAAAAATGTCCAAAGCCTCCTCATGATCCTACTTGTTGAATATGTTTGAGACTGAAGGCGCGTTGACGACGGTCTGGTCTTCCGGCAGGAGTTCGTGGGTCGAGAAATGGAGCATGGCGGCCACCATTGAGGAAGGCCATTGGCGAGCCATCATATTCATCTTCGTCACGCAGTCATTGTAGACCATCCTGCTGAGACGGACTTTCTCCTCGTAGTCCTTGATGTCGCTCATTGTCTTGACAAACACCGTGTTGGCACCCAGCTGAGGGTACTGCTCGGCGACTACATTCAAGCGTCCCACAACAGAACGAAGAGAGGCCTCGCTCTCCGCCAACTCGCCCGGATTGGAGACATTGGCGTTGCGCTTCGAGATCACGTCCACAAGGGTGTCGTGCTCGTACTTTGTGTACTGCTTGGTCATCTCGACCAGATTCGTCACGGCATCCCAACGGGATTTCATCTGGACGTTGATCTGGCTGAAAGCGTTCTTCATCTTTTCCTCCAGAGCGACGAATTTCCTCTGGGTCAACGTGGTTGTCAAAGGTGATATATTCAAGCTCAAACTCTTCCTCGTAGCCATCCTTGTGGATGAAGGTCGCGTCAAGCTCACCCTCCCCTTTCGGGCGGAAACGCTCGACCTCGATCTGCTCGGCGAAATTCACCCTGTAGGCCGAAAGTCTTTTGAATATGGCTTCCTTGGCGCACCAATAGATCGCCAGCTGCTCGTTCCTCTTGTCATCATCAAGGTCATCGACCTCGTCCTCGGAAAGAGCCTTGCGCTCCACGGCGGAGAAGTCACGGGACAGGGACTCGATGTCTATTCCGACATCCTCGTTGTCATTCAGGATGACAGCGACATATTTATCCGTGTGTGTGATGCTTATGTTGGTGACGCTGTTCTCCAGATAAGGTTTTCCGTTGTCATGGTGGCTCAGATAGACCTTCTCTCCGAACAACTCGCAGAGAAGCGCCCTTACCGCAAGCCTCTGCTTACGGAGTGATTCGTTGCTTATGAATGAGATCTCCTCCATCTCGTCGGACGGCACGGAGGCGAGCTCGCGAAGTTTATCTTCCGTCTCGGTTATCTGCCAAACCCCGATCAAGGATCTGGACTCTTCCAATTCCTTTTTTAAATATAGTGCCATAGATTCAGATATTCAAACAAGAAAATTCCCCCGCGGCCCTGACCCGGCCCGGGATGTTCAGCGAATGATTATATAACGTGCCGCACGACAGCGGATCGTCCGATCGGGGGTCCGCCTTTGATTTGCCGTCTGTCAGAATAGAACTGGGAGGTTCCATATAATCAGTTAATCTTCTTTATCTCTGCAAATATAATGATTTTTTGAATTAGAAAGAAAATACGACAGAAATTGTTATCTTTGCATCACTTTTGACTGTTATAGGATTTTAACATAAAATTTTATTAATCATGGGATTTTTGACAAACGAGAAGCTGCTCATCGTCGGTGCCGGCGGTGCGATCGGCTCAAACATGGCTCAGACCGCCCTTATGCTCGGTCTTACTCCTAACATCTGTCTCTATGACATCATCGAACCGGCTGTCCACGGTGTAGCCGAGGAAATGTACCACTGTGCTTTCCCAGGTGCCAACGTAACTTGGACAACCGATCCTAAGGAGGCTTTCACAGGCGCCAAGTTCATCATCTCTTCCGGCGGCGCTCCACGTAAGGACGGTATGACCCGCGAGGATCTTCTCAAGGGCAACTGCCAGATCGCCGCTCAGTTCGGTGACTACATCAAGGAGTACTGCCCTGATGTCAACCACGTTGTGGTTATCTTCAACCCGGCCGATGTGACGGCTCTCACCGCCCTCATCCACTCAGGCCTCAAGCCTAACCAGCTCACCTCTCTCGCGGCTCTTGACTCCACACGTCTTCAGGAGCAGCTCGCGAAGGCTTGCGGTGTTCCGCAGTACAAGGTTACCGATTGCTACACCTACGGCGGTCACGGCGAGCAGATGGCTGTCTTCGCGTCAAAGGCAAAGGTTGACGGCAAGCCTCTCTCCGAGTACAACATCTCCGAGGAGCGTTGGGCCGAGATCAAGCACGACACCATCCAGGGTGGCTCCAACATCATCAAGCTCCGTGGACGTTCTTCATTCCAGAGCCCTGCCTACCAGGCTGTCAAGATGATCGAGGGCGCTATGGGCGGAACTCCGTTCACCTGGCCTGCTGGCTGCTATGTCAACTGCGACAAGTGCGGCTTCAAGAACGTGATGATGGCTATGCCTACCACGATCGACGCCACCGGTGTTCACTTCACCGAGCCTCAGGGAACTGAAGTCGAGATGGCTGACCTCCAGAAGTCTTACGAGCACCTTTGCAAGATGCGTGAGGAGATCATCGCCCTTGGCATCGTTCCTCCGGTAGAGGACTGGAAGAAAGACAATGTAAACCTTTAGAAGCTGTTTTGAATTG
>OHRV01000156.1_pt1 | contig 12771 bp, 10 predicted proteins | sample 1578511 | NCBI WGS metagenome assembly OHRV01 (sample SAMEA3879546, study PRJEB24766) | human gut metagenome | biome: human-associated habitat; feature: feces | place: USA | collected 1985/1987
TGAATATGGAAAAGAACAATGCTCCGCTGCTTGAGATGCGGAATATCAAAAAGGGCTTTTTCGGCAATCAGGTGCTCACAGACATCAACTTTACCCTGGAGGCAGGGCAGGTGCTGGGTCTGGTGGGCGAAAACGGCGCCGGAAAGAGCACCTTGATGAAAATACTGTTTGGCATGGACGTGATCCGTGAGACGGGCGGCTACGAGGGGGATGTCCTGATCGACGGAGAAAAAGTGCAGTTCAACACCCCCTTTGATGCGCTGAAGGCCGGCATCGGCATGGTGCATCAGGAGTTCTCGCTGATCCCCGGCTTTACTGCCACGGAGAACATCCTCCTCAACCGCGAGCCCAAGAAAAAAAGCGTCATTTCAGAAGTGTTCGGCCCGCGCCTGGACACTCTCGACTATAAGGAAATGGATAACCGCGCCGCAAAAGCCATCGAGAAGATGGGCGTGGCTATCGACCAGAAGATGGTCATCAGCAGCATGCCTGTGGGGCACAAGCAGTTCACGGAGATCGCCCGCGAGCTGAGCAAGGAGAACCTGAAGCTGCTGATCCTGGACGAACCCACCGCCGTGCTCACCGAGCAGGAGGCGCAGGCGCTGCTGGACTCCATCCGCGGCATGGCCTCCCGGGGCATCGCCGTGATCTTCATCACCCACCGCCTACAGGAGATCCTGTCGGTGTGCGATAAGGTGGTCATCATGCGGGACGGTTATGTGGTCAAGGACGTGCCCGCCCGCGAGACGGACGTCCGCGACATCACCCACTACATGGTGGGGCGCGAGGTGGCCGCCGGCGGCGTCGCCCACGATATCCGCGACCACTCCGATGCCCGCACCATTCTGTCCATCCGCAAGCTGTGGGTGGATATGCCCGGCGAGATCGTCCGCAACGTGGATCTGGACGTGAAGGAGGGCGAGATCCTGGGCATCGGCGGTCTGGCCGGCCAGGGCAAGCTGGGCATCCCCAACGGTGTGATGGGCCTGTATGAGGCGGGCGGCACCGTGGAGTTCGACGGCAAGCCCATCGCGCTGAACAGCCCCCGGAAGTGCCTGGACTCCCAGCTGGCCTTTGTGTCCGAGGATCGGCGCGGCGTGGGTCTGCTGCTGGATGAGTCACTGGAGTGGAACGTGGCGTTCCCCGCCATGCAGGTGCAGAACAAGTTCCTGAAGAGAATGGGTTTCTTCACATGGCGCGACGAAAAGGCCATCCACACGGTGACGAACCGGTATATCGATGAATTGCAGATCAAGTGTACCGGCTCCAGCCAGAAGGCCAGAGAGCTGTCCGGCGGCAACCAGCAGAAGGTGTGTCTGGCCAAGGCGTTCGCGCTGGAGCCCCGCTTCCTCTTCGTGTCCGAGCCTACCCGCGGCATCGACGTGGGCGCCAAGGCGCTGGTGCTGGAGGCGCTGAAGAAATTTAACCGCGAATCCGGCGTCACGGTGATGATGATCTCCTCCGAGCTGGAGGAGCTGCGCCAGATCTGCGACCGCATCGCCATCGTCTCCGGCGGCAGGGTCGCCGGTATCCTGCCTGCTGACCATTCCTCCGAGGAGTTCGGTATGCTCATGGTCAGTCAGGTGAAGTAAGGAGGAAAAAATGGGCAATACGACCACACTTGGAAACAAGTCAAAATTCAGAGAGTTGGTGGACAGCTTCGGCCTGCCGCGTCTGATCATCGCGTGCTTCCTGCTGCTGCTGCTCATCGCCGCGCCCTGCGTGGGGCTGGATTTCCCCACACAGATCACCAATATCATCACCCGTTTCAGCTGGAACGCCGTGATGGTGCTGGCCATGGTGCCCATGGTACACTCCGGCTGCGGCCTGAACTTCGGCCTGCCGCTGGGTATCGTGTCCGGACTGCTGGGTGCCACGCTGTCCATCGAGCTGGGCTATACGGGGTTTGCCAGCTTCCTGATGGCCATCCTCATCGCCACGCCCTTTGCCCTGCTGTTCGGCGGCGGCTACGGCTGGCTGCTGAACAAGATCAAGGGCGGCGAGATGATGATCGCCACCTATGTGGGCTTCTCGTCCGTGTCCTTCATGTGCATGATGTGGCTGCTGCTGCCGTATAAGCATCCCACCATGGTGTGGGGCTTCTCCGCCAGCGGTCTGCGTACCGTCATCTCGCTGGAGGGCTATTACGACAAGGCGCTGGCCAACATTCTGACCATCGACCTGAACAGCATCGGCATCAATCTGGTGATCCCCACCGGTACGCTGCTGTTCTTCGTGCTGCTGGCCGTGCTGATGTGGGCGTTCCTGCACACCAAGACCGGCACCGCCATGACCGCTGTGGGCTCCAACCCCGCCTTTGCCCGCGCAGCGGGCATCAACGTGGACAAGATGCGGCTTATCTCCGTGATCATGTCCACCTGGCTGGGTGCTGTGGGTATTCTGGTGTATGAGCAGGGCTTCGGCTTCATACAGCTGTACAACGGCCCCTTCTGGATGGCCATGCCCGCCGTGGCCGCCATCCTTATCGGCGGCGCGTCGGTGAATAAGGCATCCATCGGCAATGTGATTATCGGTACGATCCTGTATCAGGGCGTGGTGACCATGACCCCCACCGTGATGAGCGCCGCCTTCCAGATGGATATGAGCGAGGTCATCCGTATCGTGGTATCCAACGGCATGATCCTCTATGCCCTGACCAGAAAGACGGAAAGGGGGCGCTGACATGAAGGGTAAGAGATTCGACGTAAAGCAATTCCTGGGCAAAAACTCAGTGCCCGTCCTGTTTATCATCATCTGCGCCGTGCTCATTCCCGTGTCCGGCCTGCCGGTGAGCTACATACTCAACGAGGCTATGACCCGTCTGGGACGCAACGCCTTTTTGATCCTGAGCCTGCTGATCCCCATTATGGCCGGTATGGGTCTGAACTTTGCCATGACGCTGGGCGCTATGGCCGGCGAGATCGCGCTGATCCTGGTGGCGGACTGGCAGATCTGGGGTATCCCCGGTCTGGTGCTGGCGGCCATCCTGTCCATCCCCCTGTCCATTCTGCTGGGTCTTATGTGCGGCAGCATCCTGAACCGCGCCAAGGGCCGCGAGATGGTCACCAGCTACTTTATCGCCTATTGCATGACCGGTGTGTACCAGCTGGTGGTGCTGTATATGATGGGGCCCATCATCCCCATCCTCCACAACACACTGAAGCTGCCCCGCGGCTTTGGTATCCGCAACACAGTCAGCCTTCTGCAGATGCGGCAGAGCATCGATAATGCGCTGGCCATCTACGTGGGCGGCGTGAAGATCCCCGTGCTGACGCTGATCATCATCGCATTGGCCTGCCTGTTCATTGTGTGGTTCCGCCGCACGAAGCTGGGACAGGACATGCGCGCGGTGGGACAGGACATGAATGTGGCGCGTGACGCCGGCATCAATGTGGACCGCACCCGCCTGATCTCCATCGTCATGTCCACCGTGTTCGCGGGCTTCGGCATGATCATCTATCTGCAGAACATGGGCAACTTCCCCACCTATACGGCGCATACCAACGTCGGCATGTTCTGCATCGCCGCGCTGCTGGTGGGCGGCGCCTCCGTGGAAAAGGCGTCCATCGGCAACGTGTTCCTGGGTGTGCTCCTGTTCCATACCATGTTCATCGTGGCGCCGGCCGCCGGAACCAAGATCACCGGCGACTCCATGATCGGCGAGTACTTCCGCGTGTTCGTGTCCTACGCCGTTATCACCGTGGCACTGGTCATGTACGAGGCCAAGAAGCGCAAGGAGAACCGCACGCTGGGTCAGCAGCTGGCCATTGAGCAGAAGGCCGAGGAGGAGGGGAGAACCGCATGAAAACGACGAAACGCTCGTGGCTCATCCGTATCGCCTTCGTTCTGGTGCTGGTGCTCGTCGCCGTGCTGATGCTGCGCATCGGACGCGGCCACACCGTCTATTTCGACAACCGCGCAGTGGACAAGGGCGGCCAGTCTGTGGAGGCACCCTATAAGATCACTGTGTATGTGAACGGCGAGCAGATCTCCAAGCTGTACGAAAAGGAGCGCTGCTTGACCACCGTCATCGGCGACAAGCTGGAGCTGACCGTGGAGGTCATGCAGCAGAAGGGCGGCAGCGAGACAACGGAAACGTACCAAATGACACTGCCCCATAACATCGACGGCATCATCATCAACCTGCCGGCGTATATGGCTGGCCTGCCGGAGGAGGCCTATCTGGAGGAATTCATCCCCGCGCCTCCCACCGAGGAGGACAACGAGGAAGCGCCCGGTATCGAGGACGATATGGGCCTGGGCGACTTCTGATAATGTGTGCTGCATACACAGCCCATGCGAAAGCATGGGCTGTGGGCGCATAGGGACTTGCTTGCGCTCGGCAGGCGGATATGCTATACTGAATGGGCGGCGCGTAGACCGCGGCCGCATGGGAAAGGAGTATCAAAATGGCTGTTTTGAAAGGCTTGAAGCCAGAAAAGGTGTTCGCATATTTTGAAAAGCTGTGCTCGGTGCCCCACGGCAGCGGCAACACGAAGATCATCAGCGATCTGTGCGTGGACTTTGCCAAGGAACTGGGACTGAAGTACCGGCAGGAGCCGTGCAACAACGTGGTGATCTGGAAGCCGGCATCTCCCGGCCATGAGAGCGCCGAGCCGATCATCCTGCAGGGACACATCGACATGGTGTGCGCCAAGACCGACGACTGCACCAAGGACATGACCCGCGAGGGACTTGACCTGATGACCGACGGTGAGTGGGTCTGGGCGGACAAGACGTCGCTGGGCGGCGACAACTGCATTGCCGTGGCCATGATCCTGGCGATCCTGTCGGATGATACGCTGGTACATCCGCCCATCGAGGCGGTATTCACCGTGGACGAGGAGGTGGGCATGGACGGCGCCTTTGCGCTGGACTGCTCTGACCTGAAGGGCAAAAAGCTGCTGAATTTGGACTCCGAGCTGGAGGGCGTGTTCACCGTGTCCTGCGCAGGCGGCATGCGCTCCGATTGCCTGCTGCCCGCAGCGCTGACCGATGCGGCGGGCATGGAGGGCTTCGACATCACCGTGGCCGGCTTGCGGGGCGGTCACTCCGGTGCGGACATCCATCTGGGACGCGGCAGCGGCAACCGCCTCATGGGACGGGTACTGGCCACAGCGCTGGAGAAGTTCCCCGGCCTGCGGCTGGCGGCCTTCTCCGGCGGGCAGTTCGACAACGTGATCTGCTCCCGCTGCGATGCGGCGGTGGCGCTGCCCAAGGGCAGCGGCCGGGCGTTCGAAGCGTTTATTCGGGAGCTTGAGGGGGTGCTGAAGAACGAGTACGCCGTCACCGACCCCGATGTGACGCTGACCTGCGCGGCGGCGGAGACGGCAAAAGCCGTGTCCGCAGAGCGCACCGTGACGCTGGTGCAGGCGCTGACGGCCATGCCGCAGGGCGTGGAGGCTATGGACACGGATTTCCCCGGTCTGGTGCAGACATCCCTGAATATGGGCGTGGTGAAGCTGGACGGCGACGGACTGCACATCGCGTTCTCCATCCGGTCGTCCATCGCGTCCCGGAAGCTGATGCTGGCGCAGCGCGTGCGGGCTGTGGCGGCGCTGGCGGGCGGCACTGTGGCAGAGCGGGGCGTGTACCCCGGCTGGCAGTACAAGCGGGAGTCGCAGTTCCGGGATACGCTGCTGGCGGCGTATAAGGATCTTACCGGTAAGGACGGCGTGGTGGAGGCCACCCACGGCGGTCTGGAGTGCGGATTGCTGATGGAGAAGATCCCCGGTCTGGACGCGGTGTCCATGGGGCCGGAGCTGCACGATGTACACTCCGTGCGGGAGCGGCTAAGCGTGCCTTCCACGGAGCGTACCTATGAACTGGTATGCGAGCTGCTGCGGCGCAGCTGTTGAATGTGACAGAAAGCTGAGAGGCGGGGCTTTGCCCCGCCTCTGTTATTTTGCAGGATTGCACGGCAAAAAATGCAGTTTATGCGGGGCGTTCCTGCATAAAACAATTTAGCATTATGAATAGACCACCGCTAAAAAGTACCATGATACAGACAAAACTGCGGATTTGCCGAAAGAAATACCGACTAAGAAAAGCGGAATGTCCGCACGGACGGGAAAATCGTTCCGCAGAAAAATGAAATTTTCCGCATTTAGATATTGCAAAAAGTTTACGCCTGCGATATAATGGCACCGTTGAACACCGCCGTGCCCGACCGGCCGGCGGGAAAAGCTGTTTTTCAGGAAGAGGAAAACAATTTATCTATCAATAAGGAGAAAGAACATGAAAAAGTTTTTTGCACTGGTTCTGGCGCTGGTCATGGCGCTGAGCCTGGTCGCCTGCGGCGACAAGAAGGACGACAGCGGCGATGTGACCGCTGAGCATACCGACACCACCACCGTGGCCGTGGGCGCGGTGATCCTGGCCCGCGACGACGTGTCCAGCGACGACGTGTACAAGTTCGTGGCGGACATCTTCGACAACGCCGCGTCCCTGACCACCAGCCACGCCAAGTACGGCGAGCTGAGTCTGGAGTACGGCGCTTCCATCACCTCCGTGCCCTATCACCCCGGCGCTGCCAAGTACTTCGCCGAGAAGGGCTTTGAGGTCGCCGCCGTCAAGGACGGCGCCGGCAACACCGACTCCCGCAACCTGCGCTTCGTCACCGGCGGCGAGTCCGGCACCTACTACGCCTTCGGCTCCGTCATCGCCCAGCACGCCACCAACAACGCCGGCGTCAACGTCGTGGGTCTGGTGGGCAACGGCTCTCAGGCCAACGTGCAGGAGCTGGTGGACGGCACCGCTGACTTCGCCTTCTGCCAGTCCGACGTGATGGCCTACGCCTACAACGGCACCAACCTGTTCGAGAGCAAGGTCGAGGGCTTCTCCACCGTGGCCGCCCTGTACATGGAGCAGGTGCAGATCGTCACCACCAACGCCAGCATCAAGACCGTGGCTGACCTGGCCGGCAAGTCCGTGTCCATCGGCGCTCCCGGTTCCGGCGTGTACTTCAACGCCATTGACGTCCTGGGTGCTTACGGGCTGACCGAGGACGACATCAAGCCCACCTACCAGTCCTTCAGCGACAGCGCCGACGCCCTGAAAAACGGCCAGATCGACGCCGCCTTCATCGTGGCCGGTGCCCCCACCACCGCTGTGACCGACCTGGCCACCACCAAGGATACCTACCTGGTCAGCCTGGACAGCGAGCACATCGCCAAGCTGCTGGAGACCTCCGACTATTACACCGAGACCGTCATCGCCAAGGACGTGTACTTCGGCGACTAAATCCTTAGCAGAAAACTGACGCTTTTCGAGGCTACGGCGGGGTTTCCCGCCGTAGTCCTCGCGCTATTCTGTAATCTTCAGGGAGAGAAACGACTATGAGCATCGACAAGAAAAAACCGGATACCGGCCCGGCCGACGGTGTCAATACCGCCGCGGACGAGGCCCCGGATCTGGACGCGGTCATGCGTAAATATGACCGTGAATCCGCCACCCGCCTGTGGGAGGGCACGCCCCAGCTGATCATCCGCATCCTCATGGCCGCGTTCGGTCTGTTCTGCATCGGCATGACCCTGCTTTCCAAGGCCATGCCCGAGATCCGGCTCACCATGTTCGTGGGCTGCATCATTATCATCGGCTTCCTGACCTACCCCGCCAGCAAGCACCACGTCAGGGTCAACTACCTGCCCTGGTACGATATCGTGCTGATGGTGGTGGGCGCGGCCTGCTTCTTCTACTTCGCGCTGAACGCCATGACGCTGGTGCGCCTGTCCACCCGTATCGAGACGGTCCACGTCATCATCGGCGTGGTGGGTATCCTGATCCTGATGGAGCTGTGCCGCCGCTGCGTGGGCCTGCCTATTCTGTGCGTGGCCGGCGTGCTGATCGTGTACGCGTTCATCAACCAGCTGAGCTACGCCGGCGCGGTGAACGGTGCCACCCTGTATGACGCGCTGAAAACCATCATCTACAAGCTGTTCTACACCACCTCCGGCGTCATCGGCACGCCCATCAACGTGTGCTATACCTACATCGTTCTGTTCATCATCTTCGGCGCGTTCCTGGAGCGCACCGGCATCGCCAACTTCTTCATCAGCTTTGCCAACCGTCTGGCTGGCTGGTCCAGCGGCGGCCCGGCGAAGGTGGCTGTTATCAGCTCCGCCCTGTGCGGCATGGTGTCCGGCTCCTCCGTGGGCAACACCGTCACCACCGGTTCCTTCACCATCCCCATGATGAAGAAGACCGGCTACAAGCCCGAGTTCGCCGGCGCCGTCGAGGCCGCAGCCTCCACCGGCGGCCAGATCATGCCCCCCATCATGGGTGCGGCAGCCTTCCTCATGGCCGAGTACATGAAGCTGCCCTACGCCCAGGTGGCCGTCAAGGCCATCCTGCCCGCGCTGCTGTACTTCACCGGGATCTTCATCGCCGTCCATCTGGAGGCCAAGAAGCTGGGCCTGAAGGGCGTTCCCCGCGAGGAGCTGCCTGCGTGGCGTCTGCTGGTCCGTGACTGCTACCTGATCATTCCCCTGATCCTGCTGGTGTGGCTGGTGTCCTCCGGCAGCAAGACCATGTCCCACTCCGCGGCCTATTCCATTCTGGCCGCCATTGCCGTGGGCTTCGTCAATTTCTTCCTGCAGGGCAAGCGCGGTGAGGGCGACACCCAGCCCATGACAACCGGCAAGGCGCTGGGTAATGCCGGCAAGCGCTCCTTCTTCTCCGCGGTGGAGTCTCTGGAAGCCGGTTCCCGCGGCGCTATCACCGTGGCCGTGGCCTGCAGCATGGCGGGCATCATCGCCGGCTGTATCACCGTCACCGGCCTGGCCTCCATCCTCATCAACGCCATCGTCCAGCTGGCGGGCAACGCCACCATCGTCGGCCTGGTGCTGACCATGCTGTGCTGCATCGTCCTGGGCATGGGCGTGCCCACCACGGCCAACTACTGCATCATGGCCTCCACCTGCGCGCCCATCCTCATTCAGCTGGGCTTCCCGCTGGTGGCCGCCCACTTCTTCGTGTTCTACTTCGGCATCGTGGCGGATATCACGCCCCCTGTGGCTCTGGCGGCCTACGCCGGCTCGGCCATCGCCAAGTCCGACCCCATGAAGACCGGCATCAACGCCACCAAGCTGGCCATCGCCGCCTTTATCGTGCCGTACATCTTCGCCTACAGTCCGGCGCTGCTGTTTGAAAACATCAGCGGCTGGTGGGAGGTGGCGCAGATCTGCGTCAGTGCCCTGCTGGGCATCTTTGCCATCGCGGCGTCCCTGAACGGCCATCTGTATAAGAAGGTCCACTGGGTGCTGCGTATCGTCCTGGCCGTCGGCGGCCTGGGCATGATGATCCCCGGCACGCTCACCGACGTGGTCGGCCTGGTGCTGGTGGCGGCGGTCATCGCCTACCAGAAGATCAGCGCCAAGAAGCACGGCGGCCCCGTGGTGACGGCCTGACCCCATTTGAAGCAAAAGCATCCCCGCACACCGTGCGGGGATGCTTTTTTACACTATGTTCATACATTTCCACACATTTTGCCTAAAGTGCATAGTACGGGCATCTTGCAAAAACTGTCTGAATTCGGTATGATACAGGTGGTAAGGCAGTTTTTGCACAAAGAGAGGAGCATGGACATGGCACAGACCACAAAAAACGCCATTCGCAAGGGCTTTCTGGACCTGCTGGAGCAGCGGCCGCTGGATAAGATCTCCGTGGTGGACATCGCAGATCACTGCGGCGTGAACCGGAATACGTTTTATTACTACTACTGCGACATCTACGCCCTGGTGCGCGAGGTGCTGGAGACGGAGCTGGACCGCGTCCTCAACGCACCACCCCTCTGCACCAGCTGGTACCAGCTGATGATGCGGGTGACGGCGTTCATGCGCGCCAACCGCCGCGCGGTCTACCACCTGTACCAGTCCAGCCAGCGCGACCTGCTGGAGCACGAGTATTACCAGGTGGTCTACGGTGCCGTGGAGGATCTGGTGCGCCGCACGGCGGAGGACCTGCCGGTGGCGGAGACGGATGTGCAGTCCATCGCGGCGCTGTATACGGCCACGCTGGTGGGCCTGCTGCAAAGCTGGCTGCACTACGGCATGAAGCACGATGAGGAGCAGTTCGTGGAGCGCGTCACCCGCCTGACGGAGGGCACGCTGCGCCACGCGCTGGAGCGCAGCTGCGGGGAGGAGAAGGCGTGAGCGGCTTCTGGAAATGCGTCCTGTACGCGGCGGCGCTGGCCCTGCTGGCGCACCCGCTGGGTCAGGCGATCCCCGGTCCCTTTGACCCGGAGAAGCGGCTCTTCCGCAGCCGGAAATGGGAGCAGAACGGCCGCGTCTACACCAAATTGGCCATCGATAAGTGGAAGAAGCTGGTGCCGGACATGAGCCGCATTCTGCCGGACATGGTGAAGAAGGAACTGCCCGGCAGCGGCGCCGTGACGGCGGATCAGGCCGCGGCGCTGGTGCAGGAGACGTGCCGCGCGGAGCTGGTCCACGGTGCCTCCTGCTTGCTGGGCCTGGCGTTTCTGTGGCTGTGGCCCGGCTGGGGCGGCGCGATCGTGCTGGCGGTGTGGGTACTGCTGGCCAATCTGCCCTTTATTCTGATACAACGCTACAACCGCCCCCGGCTCATGCGCCTGGCGGCGCTGCTGCGAAAGCGAGCGCAGCGGAAAGGAGAGCAAAATGCGCGTACTGATCCTGACCTGTAACACCGGCGGCGGGCACAATGCCGTAGCCGCCGCCCTGCGTGACAGCCTCCAACGCTGCGGCGCGTCCTGCGACGTGATGGACGGCTTGGGCTTCATCTCCAAAAAGGCATCCAAATTCGTTTCCAAGTGGCACACCCGGTTCTATCGCCGGTATCCCAGGCTCTACAAGGCGGGCTATATGTCCGCCGAGGGCGACAAGGAGATGGACCGGCGCGACGGCCCGGTGTACCGCTATATTGCCCGCGGTGCCCGCCGTCTGGGCCGCACGCTGCAAAGCGGCGGCTACGATGCCGTTGTCTGTGTCCACGTGATCCCCGCCATGATGATGACGGCGCTGAAGCAGGCGTGGAGCGCCTGTCCGGTGTTCTGCTTCGTGGCCACGGACTATACCTGCAGCCCCACGGTGGGTGCCTGTACCCCGGATATCTGCGTCATTCCCCATCAGGAGCTGGCCGACGAGTTCGTCAGCTGCGGCATCGCCCGCGATACCCTCCTGCCCGCCGGCATCCCCGTGCGTTCCGCCTTCCGCCAGTGCGGTGACAGGGCCGCGGCACGGAGAGCTCTGGGCCTGCCGGAGACCGGCCGCCACATCGTCCTCATGTCCGGCAGCATCGGCTGCGGCCCCATGGGCGACGTGGCGGAGGACCTGGATATGCGTATGGCCGACGGCGACTTTGCCACGGTGCTGTGCGGCAGCAACAAGCAGATGCGCTATGCCCTGGAGCTGCGCCGCCTGTACCGCGTGGAGGCTGTGGGCTTTACCACCCAGGTGCAGCTGTACATGGACAGCGCGGACGTGCTGGTCAGCAAGCCCGGCGGCATCAGCATCACCGAGGCCGGCACCCGCGGCGTGCCGCTGCTGCTGGCGGATATGGTGGGCGGCTGCGAAACGCGGAACGAGGCGTTCTTCACCGCCCACGGCTGGGCGGCCTCCTGCCCGCCGGACAACATGGCCGCGTCGGCCCTGGCCTTTCTGGAGGACGAACAGCAGCGTCAGGCCATCACCGCTGCCCAGAGCCGCGATTTCGACGGCCTGGCCGCCGACCGTGTGGCCGCCGCCGTCCTCGCCCGCTGCAAGAAATGACCCCAGCGCCCACGGCAGCAGCCGTGGGCGCCTTCTTTGCGCTTTTTGTACGGCGTCCCTCTTGCATTTCGCGCAAACTGTCGGTATACTTGTTAAAGAAATATCGATTTGTTCACAGGCAGGTCATATTCGTATAGTAGGATGAAACTGCGGCCCCGGACGTGGGCTGCGGCCGAAAGGAGGGCGTCTGCCCATGATGATCGAAAAAAGCGGCACCATCCGCCTGCGGGACATTCCCACCGCCGCGGGCCTTTCCCCGAAGGACCAGGAGCTGGCGGCAGGCATGGTGCGGGTGACGCACCTGTACCGCAGTGCGCTGAAGGTAGCCGTAACGCAGATGGAGATCCTGGACGAGGAGTTCGCCCGTCTGTATGACCACTCGCCCATCCACCACATCGAATACCGTATCAAGACGCTGGACAGCATCATCGACAAGCTGCGCCGCCGGGGCCTGGAGGTCAGCATCGACAACATCTATGCCCACATCCAGGACGTGGCCGGTATCCGCGTCATCTGCAACTATCTGGATGATATCTACTACCTGCGCTCCCTGCTCACCCGCAGCGAGTCCTATACCGTCCTCCGCGAGGTGGACTATATCAAGGAGCCCAAGGACACCGGTTACCGCAGCCTGCACCTGATCGTCAACGTGCCCATCGTCATCAGCGAGGGCACCATGGTCCTGCCGGTGGAGATCCAGCTCCGTACCATCGCCATGGATATGTGGGCCAGTCTGGAGCACGAGCTGCGGTATAAATCCGACCGCAAATTCACCCAGCAGGATGCCGCCCGCCTGCGCCTGTGCTCCGACGCCATCAGCGAGATCGACCGGGAGATGCAGGACATCTACCAGGGCAACGAACCCCAATACCACGCCTGAACACAAAAGACCGGCCCCGCCGGTCTTTTTTCGTCCCCAGCCAAGGCCCATAACTTCCCCTTATACCTCCCACACAGATTTTTTATGCCAACATCTGGATATTCACGTTGCCTTTCGCGACACTTTCTGGTAAGATGGTCGTACAAC
>OHRV01000157.1_pt1 | contig 12760 bp, 10 predicted proteins | sample 1578511 | NCBI WGS metagenome assembly OHRV01 (sample SAMEA3879546, study PRJEB24766) | human gut metagenome | biome: human-associated habitat; feature: feces | place: USA | collected 1985/1987
GCCGGAACTCTGGAAAATACCGACCAGAGTATCGATAAACTGTGTCATGTTTTTCCTCCTGTGTTAAAAAGGTGCGGTGGTGTCGTTGACACCAGCCTTGCTCCAGCCATTTGCAGCACGGCGCACGGCCTTCAGGGTGTACTTGCCATTGCCCATGGCATGGATGGCAGCCATAATTGCGGCAACCACATCGCCGGGGATGCCTTCCTCCACCACAGGGGCGGGAGCAGCCTGCTGTACGGGGGCAGCAGGCTTTGCGGCAGCCTTGGGAGCAGCAGGCTCCTTGGCTGCCTTCTTCTTGGCGGCCATACCGTCGAAGATCTTGCCTTCCAGCATGATGATGAGCATCAGCAGGACGAGGATGGCAAACACCAGCACGATACCGGTAATGGTGATAACCACATCAGAACCCAGATTCATGGTCTTCCTCCTAATAATAATTTACTCCGCACTCCGGAGCAGGCCCCGGCGCGCAAAAAGCGATTTGAAAATATTATACAATATTTCCCGACCTGATTCAACAAGTATGAACAAAATTTTGTTGCAACTTTTCCAATTTCTTAACAAGCCGGGTCAGGGCCCCGGTTAACGGCGGCCCATGCGGGGGGTCGCATCCAGGAAGCCGGTCTCCAGCTTATCGTTCAGGCCCAGGCTCATAGCAGTGCCCAATGCCACGCAGTTCACGGGATCGGGCGAGACGGTCACATCCACCTTGAGCTCCTGGCTCAGGTATTCGGGCAGGCCGTGCAGCTGTGCGCCGCCGCCGGTCAGCACCACACCATTGCGGAAGATATCGCCTGCCAGCTCGGGCGGGGTCTTTTCCAGCACCTGATGGGCAGCAGTGCCGATCTGCTCACTCAACAGCATCACAGGCTCGTAGAGGTCGCTGGTGGAAACATTCACCTTGATGGGCAGGCCGGTCAGCAGGCTGCGGCCCTTGACCTCCATCGTCTCGTCAAAATCAGCCTTCTGGGGGCAGCAGGCGACGTTCTTTTTCAGCTGCTCTGCGGTACGCTGGCCGATGGCAATGCTGAACTTGTTGCGGACATGCTTCAGGATCTCGTCATCATAGTGGTTGCCCGCCACACGGACACTGGTGGCCTTGACCTTGCCGCCCAGAGACAGGACAGCGATATCGGTGGTGCCGCCGCCGATATCAATGATCATCCGGCCATCGGGCTGGGTGATGTCGATGCCGGAACCCAGTGCAGCGGCAATGGGCTCATCGATCAGGTAGACCTGACGGGCACCGGCGGCCATCACGGCCTCCACCACGGCATCACTCTCAATGCCGGTGATGGCAGCGGGCACGCAGACAGCCACCCGGGGCTTGACCATGTGGGAGCTGTACACCTGATTCACAAACCGGCAGATCAGCTCCCGGGTCATGGTGTGGTCGCTGATGACACCGTCCTTCAGCGGGAAAATGGCGGAAATATAGTTGGGGGTGCGGCCTACCATGGCCAGGGCCTTGTCGCCCACCTCCAGCACGGAGTTCTTGCGGGTATCCATTGCCACCACGCTGGGCTGGTTGAGCACGACCCCCTGCCCTGCCTGTGCAATGATAATGGTCGTTGTGCCCAGATCGATGCCGATGTCATTCTGTGCCATAATGAAACGTTCCTTTCTCTGCTCCCCTGTTTTCTATCGTAAATGCCCGTTCGGGCGGGAAATCAAATCAATTTATATTGTAGCATAAGCCAGTAAAAAAGTATAGACCAAACCTCGCCGTCCTCCCTGTGGGATGCTCTCCTAGTAGGAGAGCTGGCGCAAAGCGCCTGAGAGGTTATTCTGCCGCCATCTGTTCCGGCGGCAGATTCTCTTTCAGCAATTCGCACAGGCCGCTGTACCGCAGGTTCTGCCGGACATTGGACATCATCCGGTTCACCACATCCCGCCGCCCGGCCACGATGCACAATTTGCGGGCGCGGGTCACGCCGGTGTAGAAGAGGTTGCGGTAGCAGAGCCTTGGCGGCACCTGCGCCACCGGCAGCACCACCGCCGGGAACTCGCTGCCCTGGCTCTTGTGCACCGTGATGGCGTAGGCGATCTCCAGCTCGTTCAGGTTTTCCGCCGGGTAGAGCAGGCGGCGGTCATCCATCCGCACCACCATGGAGCGGTCGCGCATGTTGATGGATTCCACAATGCCGATATCGCCGTTATAGGCTCCCACGCCCTGCTCCCCGCCAATGCGGTTCCAGACGATCTCGTAGTTGTTCCGCACCTGCATCACCTTATCGCCCACCCGGAACACCCGGGAGGCGCTCTGGAGCTGGGGTTTGCCCTTCTGCTCCGGGTTGAGCAGGTTCTGCAATTCCACATTCAGCGCCTGGGTGCCGGTGGGTCCCAGCTTGGTGGGGCAGAGCACCTGAATGTCCCTGACAGGGTCAAAGCCATAGCTCCGGGGCAGACGGGTGGTGACAAGATCGCACACCAGTTTCTGCGCCGCATCGCCGTCCGATTCCAGAAAGAAGAAATCGTCTGTCTTGCCGCCCTTCTGCAGCGGCTCACTGCTGATGATGTGGTGGGCGTTCTCCACAATGAGGCTGCGTTTAGCCTGCCGGAAGATCTCGTTCAGGCAGACCGTGGGCACCAGCCCGGAGCGGATGACCTCCCCCAGAATGTTGCCGGGCCCCACGCTGGGCAGCTGGTCGGCATCGCCCACCATAATAATGCGGCAGCTGTACCGCAGGGCTGCAATGAGCGCCTGAAACAGCTTCACATCCACCATACTCATCTCATCCAGAATGACCACATCGCATTTGAGCAGGTTCTTGTCATTGTGGATAAAGCTGACCACACCGCCGGAGTAGTCCACCTCCAGCAGGCGGTGGATGGTAGAGGCCTTGCGGCCGGTCAGTTCACTCAGCCGTTTGGCCGCACGGCCCGTGGGAGCACAAAGCGCCACCCGGTCTGCCTGATGTTCCAGCAGCTGCAGGATGGCGTTGACCGTGGTGGTCTTACCGGTGCCGGGGCCGCCGGTCAGCACAAGGCAGTTTTCGGTCATGGCCTTGCGGATGGCTTCCCGCTGCAGGGGCGCATAGGCAAAGCCCTGGGTCAGCTCCAGCACCTGAATGTTTTTATCAAGGTCCCGCACCGTCTGCTTTTCCCGCTTCGCCAGCAGGGCCAGCCGGTCGGCAATGGCCTGTTCTGCTTCCAGCAGGTCAGGCAGATAGATATACGGCACCGCCTCCAGCATCTTTACGCCAAGCTGCCCGGTCTCAATGCAGTGGTCCAGCGCACGGGCCAGCTTTTCGGGCGGCTGCTGGATGAAGTGGGATGCCGTGTCCAGCAGCTGCGCACGGGGCAGGCAGGTGTGGCCGTTGCCCGCGTTGTGGCGCAGGGTGCGCAGAAGCGCTGCTTCCAGCCGCTGGGTGCAGTCTCCTTCCATGTGGTAATACTGTGCAATGCTGTCCGCATGGCGGAAATCCAGCTGCAGGGGTTCCCCACAGAGCAGATAAGGGTTCTGGGAGATGGCCTGCATGGCACTGGGGCCAAAGACGCGGAACACCTCCATGGCGCGGCGGGGGCTGATCTCGAACTGAGCCAGATAGGCGATCAGTTCTCGCATTCCGAACATCCGCTTGAACTCCTGCTGGATGCGGTCAGCTTTGTCCGCCGAGATGCCGGGGATCAGGGTGAGCTGGGCGGGGTCGTTGGCGATCACCTCCAGCGCCGCCGCGCCGAATTTGTCGATGATCTTATTGGCCGTGCGCGCCCCGATGTAAGGCAGGGAGCCGCTGGCAAGGAAGGCGTATACCGCTTCCAGATCCTTCGGCATATCGGTCTCGCACTCCTGGGCGTGGAACTGGCGGCCATAGGTGGCGTGGTTCTCATATTTACCGCGGCAGACCACGCTCTCGCCCGCATGGAGCTCGCCCACGATCCCGCACACCACGGTGACCGTGCCGCCGCCGGAAATTTCAAACACCGTGTAGCCGTTGTCCGGGTTCTCGTAGATAATGTCCTCCACCGTTCCCTCGATCTGTTCCAGCTCCATGCTCCTCACCCCCTTGTGACATAATTATTTATAGTATAATCGTTTTGGTGTTATTTGTAAAGGAATTGGGCAGGCCCTGCTCTATACAGCCTCTCAGCTTTGGCGTTGCGTGAGGCTTTTCCTCTTTGCCAAGGCCTCCCCTACTAGACAACAAAAGAGCCGCCCTTCTGCGATTTCGCAAAAGAGCGGCTCAATTTTTACAAGTTTGCGTGCGGTCTTGCTTTTTCCTGTTTCAGCTTCCGGAACACAACGATATACGCCGGGATCAGGAAGAAGCAGGCAAAGAACCAGGCCACCGGATTTGCAATGCAGGCGGCAAAATAGCCCCACAGCGGCACGAACAGGAAACCCACCAGAGCACGGGCGATCATCTCTGCCACACCGGCAAACATGGCCAGGCTGGAATAACCCAGACCCTGAATGGTGTAGCGGTAAATGATAAGGACCGCCAGCGGGATATAGAACACGCTGTTCCAGAAGATAAAGCTCTGGGCGTTGGCCATGATCTCGGTCTGGCTGCTCTCAAGGAACAGGCCGATCAAAGCCTTATCCAGCACGCGCAGGATCAGGAAGGATGCCACACTGTACACACAGCCGATGCCCAGGGCAGTGTTCACGCCCTTGTTCACACGGTTCAGGTCGTGGGCACCCATGTTCTGGCTGGCGTAGGTGGTCATGGCCGTGCCAATGCTCTCCAGCGGGACGGACAGGAACTGTGCCGCCTTGCCGCCTGCAGTCTGTGCCGCCACGATGTCACTGCCCAGACCATTGACTGCACCCTGCAGCACAACGGAACCGATGGCCGTGATGCTGCACTGCAGACCCATGGGGATGCCCATGCCGCACAGCTTGACACAGTGCTGTCTGCTCAGGTGGCTTTCTTCTTTGTTCCAGCGCAGCTCATTATAATGCTTGAGGATGTACCACAGGCTGCCCAGACCGGCCACTGCCTGGCTGAACACGGTGGCGAACGCCGCACCGAACACGCCCATCTTGAAGACGATGATGCAGAGCAGATCCAGCCCGATGTTCAGAAAGCTTGCCACCAGCAGGAAGTACAGGGGCCGCTTGCTGTCGCCCAGAGCGCGCATCAGGGCGCTGGTCATGTTATACAGCAGCGTAAACGGGATGCCGATAAAGATGGTACGGATGTAGATGTCCGCCAGATCGATGATGTTGTCCGGGGTATTGGTCCAGACCAGAATGGAACGGGTCATGGCCACTGTGACCACGGTAAGCACTGCGGCAAAAAAGACACTCAGCCAGACGGCATTGGCGGTGTAGCGGCGCATCTCCACATAGTCTTTTGCCCCGAATGTCCACGAGATGGGGATGGAGAAGCCGCAGGCAATGCCATTGACAAAGCCCAGCACCAGATAGTTCAGACCGCCCACACTGCCGACTGCCGCCAGGGCTTCCACGCCCACAAAGCGGCCCACGATGATGGTATCTGCCAGATTATAGAACTGCTGGAACAGGCTGCCCAGCATCAGCGGCACCGCAAAGGCAAGGATCAGCTTGAGTGGGCTGCCCTGCGTCATATCTTTCGTCATACGCACGTTCCTCCTTGGGAAAGCATCACAGACCTTATAACACGAATTTTTTCCGACAAAAACGCCCTGCCGCGCAATGGACAGGACGTTTTTGTTCATGTGGGTATTATATCAGGTTGCGATGAATTTTCAAGAGGTTTTTTCAAATTTTTCAGTACTTCCCGGCCAGATGCTTCAGCAGCTGGAACAGCGTGCTCCAGAACCCCGTTCCGGCATTGCCCGAAGGCGGGGTATCCTCATCCGGAACGCTCAGCGGCGGGTCATTCTGAATAGTGTGCGAGGAACTGTCTGGTACGCTCTTCCCGGGGGTGGTCGATGAGCTGTTTGGCCGGGCCTTCTTCCACGACCACGCCGCCATCCATGAACAGGATGCGGTCGGCCACATCGCGGGCAAAGTGCATCTCATGGGTAACAATGATCATCGTGGTCTTGCGGTCAGCAAGATCACGCAGGACCTTCAGCACCTCGCCGGTCAGCTCCGGGTCAAGGGCGCTGGTGGGCTCATCAAAGCAGAGGATATCCGGGTGAAGCGCCAGCGCGCGGGCAATGGCTACACGCTGCTGCTGGCCGCCGGAGAGCTGATGCGGGTAGTGGCCGGCCCGCTCCGAAAGGCCCATCTGCGCCAGCAGTTCTCTTGCCTGCTGTTCCAGCTCCGCGTGGATGGCCTTTTTATTCGCCTGATACTCCGGGCGTTCCTTTGCCAGCAGTTCTCCTGCCAGCATCACGTTCTGTAAGGCCGTGTACTGCGGGAACAGGTTGAAGTTCTGGAACACCAGACCAAAATGGAGCCGCTTTTTGCGGATCTCACTTTCCTTCTGGGTGGCAGGGTCGGCGGCATCCCACATGGTCTCGCCGTTCACCTTGATCACACCCGTGTCAGGCCGTTCCAGAAAGTTCAGGCAGCGCAGCAGAGTTGTTTTGCCGGAACCGGACGAGCCGATGATCGCCAGCGCTTCCCCCTGCTCCAGATCCAGGGAGATGTCCTTCAACACATGGGTCTCGCCAAAATTTTTCCCGATACCGGAAGCTTCGAGCAACGCCATAATCTATCTGCCTCCTTAGCAGCGGAAATAATCGAGCTTTTTTTCAGCCCAGTTGAACAGGATGGTCAGTGCGCCCACAAACACCAGGAAGAAGAGCGCGGTGGAGAACAGCGGCCAGATCAGGCCCTTTGCGCTGTACTCCTTGGCCATCATAATGATCTCCTTATTGGCAATGGTGTTTGCCAGCGAGGTATCCTTGACCAGCGTGATGATCTCGTTGCCCATGGGGGGCAGGATGCGCTTGACGACCTGAAGCAAGGTCACCTTGAAAAAGATCTGTGTTTTGGTCATGCCAAGCACCTGCCCGGCCTCAGTCTGCCCCTTGGGCACTGCTTCAATGCCGCCGCGGTAGATCTCAGAAAAATAGCAGGCATAGTTGATGGCAAAGGCCACCACCGCCGCCACCATCCGTCCGCCGGAGCCGGAGGGCCAGGGGTTGTTCATGCCCAGCAGGCCGGGGCCCAGATAGATCACGATGATCTGCAGCATCAGCGGGGTGCCGCGGATGATCCAGACAAAGGTCTTGACCAGCCCGGCCAGCGGCTTGCAGCGGCTCATGGAGCCAAACGAGACCACCAGCCCCAGCGGCAGTGCAAACAGCAGTGTCAGGGCAAAGAGCTCACAGTTGAGCAGGAACGCGCCGGACAGGCGCATAAGAATCACAGACACAAAAACACACCTTTTTTATTCAGAATCCATATTCCCCTTCCATCACAGCCGGTGAAAGTTCCCTCTGCTCGGGAGCCTTTCACACATCGGCAACAAAAAGCCTCCCTCACCGAGGGAGGTTGCATCGCATAGCGATGACGGAAGGAGCTTTTCAACAAATTCAGTCAGCCAGTGCCAGATCGTACTTATCGGCCAGTGCCTGCATGGCACCATCGGCCTTCAGTGCATCAAAGGCCTCATCCACAGCGGCGGCAGTATCACTGCCCTTGCGGAATGCCACGCCGTACTCCTCGGCGTTCAGCTCGTCCACGATCTTCAGGTCGGCATAGTCAGTGCCCTCACCGATCATGGCGTTGGCCAGGGTCAGGTCAAGTACAGCGGCATCGGCAGTGCCTGCGGCAACTTCCATCAGGCAGTCGGTCTGAACGCTCTTGGAAACGTAATCAGCCTGTGCCAGGTTCTCGTCTCCCTCAATGGCGGCCTCACCGGCGGAACCAGCCTCGGCGACCACGGTCTTACCCACCAGGTCAGCGGTAGAGGTATAATCGGTGCCATCTTTCACAACGACCACCTGTGCATTCTTTGCATAAGCCTTGGTGGTAGCGGCGTTCTGCATGATGTCATCGGTCAGGGTCATGCCGTTCCAGATGCAGTCGATGCTCTTGGCATCCAGCTCCACGACCTTGGTATCCCAGTTGATCTCCACAAACTCCGGCTCCACGCCCAGCTTTTCGCAGACAGCAGTGGCCAGCTCGGTATCAAAACCGGTGAAGTTGCCATCGGCATCGGTGTAGTTCATGGGCTCGTAAACAGTGTAGCCAATGACCAGCTTCCCCTTGCCCTTGATGTAATCCAGGTCGCTGCCTGCAGTCTGGGATGCGGCAGCACTGCCGGAAGCAGAGGCCGAGGCAGATGCGGCAGTGGAAGTGGAAGCGGCACCGCCGCAGGCGGCAAGGCTCAGTGCCATGGCACCGGCCAGAAATGCGGATACAAGACGTTTCATATACGGTTCCTCCCTCAGTGGCAAGCAGCTTTGTTTTATTGCTTTACCATGCTAAATTGCTAAACTGTGGTTATAGAATAGCGCGTTTTCTGCCATTTGGCAAGGGGGAAAACTGATTTTTCGCAGTTTGCTCAAATCTTTACCGCTTTACCACGGCAAAGCGGGCAATTTGACAAAACAAAAACGCCGCGTCGGCAGCTGCCAGACGCGGCGAGAGGGTTTCTCTCTGAAAACGCAGCAGAATGCCACCGTCCCCCTATCCGGGAGAGCCGGTGCGCGATTGCGAGACCGAAAAGGGTTTCCTCCTCAGCTCAGGGCATCCAGCGCCGCCTTTTGCAGATCGGTGATGTCGATGGTACACAGAGCCTTCAGGTCGGCATCGCCGCCGGAAAGCCCGGCGATCTCGGTGCGGGTCTTGCCCTTGAGGGCATTACAGAAGCCCTCGCTGTGCTCATACCACTCCTTACCCAGCGCCGATGCGCCGCGCATCCCATAGTCCTCGCCCAGCTCCAGCTTGGTCTTGACGAGGTCCGGAGCTGTCACACCGCCGTCTGACACCACTGTCAGGGCCGGCTCGGCCATATCCGCAACGGCACTTGTTACACGGTGATCCGCATCGGTGGTCAGTGCCACGATGCTCACATCCACCTGCGCATTCACATCCTTGTCATCGGTGGCGGTGATGTCCGAAGTCCCGTTCACCGCTTCGATGCCCAGCGCGGCCCTGTCGCCCTTGGCGGCACCCAGTGCCCTGGCATTGGCGCAGGCCCAGGTCACGGCATCCCGGTAGCGATCCACAGCAATGGTGCAACCGCTCAGCAGGTCGGCATCCGTGGGCTTGCCGTCCTTATCCACTTTGAGCATGGAGACCTGTTCCGGGGTCATGCCGATCAGGTAATTGGCAAAGGCATCCGCCTGTTCCGCCCAGCCCTTTTTCAGAGAGGACACTGCCGCCAGCGGGTAATCGTCCCCCTTCTGCCGCTTGGTGCGCCAGTCGGTGGGCAGGGTCACATGGCCGGTGCTGTCCGCCGAAACAGACACTTCCAGCTCGTCCAGCAGAACACTCTCCAGTTTGCCCTCGCCATCCAGCAGGACAGCGGCCGCCGCCAGTTCAATTTTCCCTGCCCTGTCCTGATCGGTGGCCTCTGTCACCACACCCAGACCGGTTTTCCATGCCGCTGTCTGGGTCTGTGCGGAGGATGTGCCGCTGCTTCCGCTCATGCTTCCGGAGCTGCCCGACCCGGCGTTCGTTTTGCCGCAGGCAGTCAGCAGCAGCGCCGCCGCCATGGCACAGCTCCAAAGAGCCCGATGGTTCTGATTCATAGATACGCTCCCTTTCCACACGGCCCGTTGGGCCTTTGTCCCATAGTATGTCCAGAAGAGCGTAAAATTACGCAGCCGACGGGAGTTTTCCAAAGCAAGTGTCCGCTGGGGTGGGACCCTGTTGCCGCAGGCAATAAGGGCGGGCGATGGAATGGCCCGTTTCACTTGCGTGGAAAAGCTCCCCGCGTGCTGCGCGCAGCCGCTTACATCAACGGACTCAGCAGCCGCAGCACGCTGTCCAGTGCTGTGCCCGGCAGATTGGTGCGGCAGTCGGACCGCATGATCTCCCGGCACTGCGGCAGGGTGCGCTCCACATCCTTCCGCAGAGCGGCGATCTGGCTGTTATGGAAGAGCAGTGTTCCGCACTCAAAATGGAGAAACAGGCTCCGGTAATCCATATTGATGCTGCCCACCACGGCCACGCGGTCATCACTGACATAGCACTTGGCATGGAGGAAACCGGGCGTGAATTCATAAATGCGCACGCCCGCTCTGAGCAGGGGCAGATAGTAGGAACGGCTGAGCCGGAACACCAGCTTCTTATCCGGGATCCCGGGCAGGATGAGCCGCACGTCCACCCCGCGCTTGGCCGCATTTTTCAGAGCATCCAGCATCTCCTCGCCCACGGCCAGGTAGGGCGTATAGATATAAACATATCTCTGGGCCTGAGAGAGGATGTCCAGATAGACCGTCTCGGCCAGCGGTTCCTCATCCAGCGGGCTGTCCGCATAAGGCTGCACCACGCCATCCTGCACTGCGGGCAGGCGGGTGGGCGCAAAGACGGTGTAATCGGTCTCCTGCGAGCGGAAGGCGTTCCATACATTGAGGAACATCACGGTAAAGTTCCAGACAGCGGCTCCTTCCAACCGGATGGCCGCATCCTTCCAGTAGCCAAAGCGCTGCTCTGCATTGATATACTCATCCGCCAGATTCACGCCGCCGGTGTAGGCCACATTGCCGTCAACCACCACGATCTTGCGGTGGTCGCGGTGGTTCATCACCAGCGAGACCAGCGGCACCACCGGGTTGAAAGGGATGCAGCGGATATGCGCCTTCTCCATGCGGATGACAAAATCACTGGGCAGGCCCAGCAGGCTGCCAAAATCATCGTAGATCAGCCGCACATCCACGCCCTGAGCGGCCTTGCGGCGGAGGATCTGCTCCACGCCGTCCCACATTTTGCCGGAACGGAGGATAAAAAATTCCAGAAAGATAAATTTTTCCGCCTTGTCCAGATCCGCCAGCAGCTGGGGATACATCTCCTCCCCGCAGGAAAAGTAGTGAGCAGCGGTATCCCTCCAGGCCGGATACGGCCCGAACTCTGCCACGTAGCGGCTCAGGTTCCGGCTGGAGATATCCAGCGCATCGGTCTGGCCCTCGGGCTGGGCAAGCTCAGTCTGATGGGCCTGTTCCACCTTCTGCATCCGCTCCCGCAGATACTTGGCGGGGGCCTTGTTGCCAAAAGCCAGATAAAGTGCGCCGCCCAGCAGGGGCAGAAGGCCGATCAGAACGATCCAGCCGATCTTGTAGGCGCTGTTTTCATCCTTGCGCACCAGATACAGCACGATCAGGATGCTCAGCGCCTTCAGGGCACCGTTCAGCCAGACCCGCCCCGCCGTGAAGGACCAGAATGCCCAGAGCAGCCAGAGCACCTGTAAAGCCACCAGCACCACCGTGATCGTGACACGGTTGAAGATGCGGTTGAAAAACTTGACGATGGGCAATCTGAACATGTGGTATCCCTCCCCTGCCGCCCACGGCGATTTTTGATGCTGTTAGTATAGCGCAGAGCGGAAGATTTTGCAAACAAAAAAGCGCCCACAACGGCTTTCCCCGCTATGAGCGCCTATTCAATCGTGGCAGAATTTCGTGGCAGATTTTTTTCCGAGGGTTGTCCGCTTATGCTTCCGCGTCCTCATAACCAACCAGCAGGCCGCCCAGCTCTGCATAATAGCTGCACAGACCGCCGCATTCGCTGATGTCCACCTTTGCTCCATCGAACACAGCCTTTACCATGTGCTTCAGGCGCTCAGCGGCGGCGGGATTGCCGCAGTGAGAGATATGGAGCCTGCCGTTGGTGTAGCCGTGCTCCTTGAGTTCCAGCACGATGCGCTCCAGCGCACCATGCTCACCACGGGTCTTGCAGAGAACATCCAGCTCCCCGGCCTCACTTGCCTGCCCGATGACCCGGATGCCCAGCATCCGCGCCACAGCAGCAACGGCAGGCTTCACGCGGCCATTGCGGGCCAGATTGGCCAGCGACTCCAGCGAAAAGAGCAGATGGGTGTGCTTGTGGTAGCGGAGCATCTCTTCACAGACCTCGTCAAACTCCTTGCCCTCAGCCAGCAGATCCCGCAGATGCTCGGCCAGCAGGCGCTGCTCCGGGCCGGTGGAAAGGCTGTCCAGCACGAATACCCGCTTGCCGGGGTTCTCCTGCTGGTATTCCTCGGCGGCCAGCTGGGCGGCATTGTAGCTGCCGGACAGAGTGCCCGTGATGGTGATGGCATACACCTCATCGGCTCCCTCGTAGGCGGCCAGCCAATCGCTGACGTTGGGGCAGGAGGTCGAGGTCTTGCCCTTATAGGTACGCAGGGTCTGGGCCATGCCCACGGCATCCATCGTGCCGTTGTCCAGATATTCGGCATCGTCGGTGATGATCTTCAGGGGAACGCATTCAAAATCCACGCCCTGCAAAGTGTACAGGCTGGCGGAGGAATCCACAACGATCTTGGTGTTCATAAGCATTTATCTCCATTCCGGCGGCAGAGGATGCCGCAGTTTTTCCTGTTGTTTGAATCACTATATCAGTTTTTCAAAAACCTGTCAACTGAATTATTTCAAAAGTTTTTAATTTCCTGTTGACCACATTTCCAAAACATGGTATACTGTCCGCATGAAATTAGAATCAAACCGCCGCGTTGCGGCCTGCGCCGCCGGGTTTGCCCTGCCCCGGTATGCAGAACTCCCCACCGTAGGGCTTTATCTGGATCAGAGTGTACAGTTTGTCAACGGGTGTTTCCGCACATTTCAGGGGGTGGAGCTCACCGCTTCCATGGTGAGCAACTACGTTAAGAAAGGGATCATCAGCCACCCCATCAAAAAGAAGTATACCCGGGATCAGCTGGCCTGCCTGATCTACATCGTAGTTTCTAAAAATGTCCTGTCCATG
>OHRV01000165.1_pt1 | contig 12613 bp, 7 predicted proteins | sample 1578511 | NCBI WGS metagenome assembly OHRV01 (sample SAMEA3879546, study PRJEB24766) | human gut metagenome | biome: human-associated habitat; feature: feces | place: USA | collected 1985/1987
CCTTTCCAGCAAATGTTTTTGACGCAAATCAAGCGCTTGCTATTTAAAAAATCACACAAATCGCGCTTGTTACCACAAATGCCTTAAAGATCATGTTCCTGGCGCTTTACCTCCAGCCAGATAGTTTCCATTGTTTCCAGATCCACACCGGTCATTTCCAGGCCGCGCTCCTGAACCAGGCGTTCGACTTCGCGAAAGCGGCGCTCAAATTTGAGGTTCGCTTTTTGCAGCGCCACTTCCGCTTTAACGCCCAGGTGACGAGAGAGATTAACGGTGGCAAAGAGCAGATCGCCCATCTCCTCTTCCACGCGCGCCTGGTCGACAACCGCCTGTTTGGCTTCGTCCATCACTTCGTCGATCTCTTCATACACTTTGTCGAGCACCGGGCCGATGGTGGTCCAGTCAAAGCCCACGGTTGAGCAACGCTTCTGGATTTTGTGGGCACGCATCAGCGCCGGCAGGCTGTGAGGAATATCATCCAGCGCCGAGTGCTGCGCTTTCTCCGCCCGCTCGGCGGTTTTGATCTGCTCCCAGCGCTCAAGCACTTCCGCGCTGTTGCCCGCCTGCGCGTCGCCAAAGATATGCGGATGGCGGCGCTCCAGCTTGTCGCTGATGGCAGCACAGATATCGTTGAAATCAAAGCGCCCCTCTTCCTGCGCCATCTGCGCGTAGAAGACCACCTGGAAGAGCAGATCGCCCAGCTCGCCGCGCAGATCGTCGAAGTCTTCGCGCGAAATGGCGTCCAGCACTTCGTAAGTCTCTTCCAGCGTGTAGGGCGCGATGGTGGCGTAAGTCTGCTCTTTGTCCCACGGGCAGCCGGTTTGCGGGTCGCGCAGCCGTTGCATGATCCCGAGCAGACGATCGATTTGAGTCATGAAAAATCCTTGCTAAAAAGCGATCCTCCCAAGACGTGAGAGGATCGGGTGAAGAGACGATCAGCCGCCGTGCAGGCGACGCGCGTCGATAACGTCAGGCACCTGATTCAGTTTGCTAAGCACGCGGCCCAGCACCTGCAGGTTGTAGATTTCGATATTCATATCGATGGTCGCCAGCTGCTCGCGGGTGTCGCTGCGGCTGGCAACGCCCAGCACATTGACCTTTTCGTTGGCGAGAATGGTGGTGATATCACGCAGCAGCCCGCTGCGATCGTTCGCCGTGACGCGCACCACCAGCGAGTAGCCTGCCGAGTAGCTTTCACCCCAGACGGCATCGACGATGCGCTCCGGCGCGACGTTGCGCAGCTCTTCCAGCTGATCGCAGTCGGCGCGGTGAATCGAGATGCCGCGCCCCTGGGTGATAAAGCCGACGATTTCGTCGCCCGGGATCGGCTGGCAGCAGCGCGCAATGTGGTGCATCAGGTTGCCAACCCCTTCCACTACCACGCGCCCGTTGTCTTTGCTGCGGTTCTGCGGTGCGTAGGTCTTCTGCTGCAACTGCTTGAGCGCAGCGGCATCCTGCTCCTCGGCGCTCGGCTTGTTGAACTGCGCCTGCAGGAAGTTAACCATCTGGTTAAGGCGAATATCACCGCCGCCAATCGCCGCCAGCAGCTCATCCAGCTCGTTGAAGTTGTAGCGCGGCAGCAGGTGCTTCTCCGCCTCTTTCAGGCTGATACCGAGGTGCGCCAGCTCGTCGTCGAGGATCTGGCGACCGGCAACAATGTTCTTGTCGCGATCCTGCTTGCGGAACCAGGCGTGGATCTTCGAGCGCCCGCGGCTGGTGGTGACATACCCGAGGTTCGGGTTGAGCCAGTCGCGGCTCGGGTTCGGCTGCTTCTGGGTGATGATCTCAATCTGATCGCCCATCTGCAGCTGATAGGTAAAGGGCACGATGCGGCCGCTGATTTTCGCGCCGATGCAGCGGTGACCCACATCGCTGTGAATATGGTAAGCGAAGTCCAGCGGCGTGGAGCCAGCGGGCAGATCCACCACATCGCCTTTTGGCGTAAAGACGTAGACCCGGTCGTCGAAGACCTGGCTGCGCACCTCGTCGAGCATCTCGCCGGAGTCCGCCATCTCTTCCTGCCAGGCAATCAGCTTACGCAGCCAGGCAATGCGATCTTCATGGGCGGAACGCGCGCCGGTCGCCGTCGCGGTGCCCTCTTTGTACTTCCAGTGCGCGGCCACGCCCAGCTCGGCATCTTCGTGCATCTGGCGGGTACGGATCTGGATCTCAACGGTTTTCCCGCCCGGCCCGAGCACTACCGTATGGATAGACTGGTAGCCGTTCGGTTTCGGGTTGGCGACATAGTCGTCAAACTCATCCGGCAGGTGGCGATAGTGGGTATGCACAATCCCCAGCGCGGCGTAGCAGTCCTGCAACCGTTCAGCAACGATGCGTACGGCGCGGACATCAAACAGTTCGTCGAACGCGAGGTGCTTTTTCTGCATCTTGCGCCAGATGCTGTAGATATGTTTCGGGCGGCCATAGACTTCGGCTTTGACGCCTTCGGTCTTCATCTCGGCGCGCAGGTGGCCAACAAACTCATCGATGTAGTGTTCGCGATCGATACGGCGCTCATGCAGCAGTTTGGCGATGCGCTTGTACTCTTCCGGGTGCAGGTAGCGGAAGCAGTAATCCTCCAGCTCCCACTTCAGCTGGCCGATGCCTAAGCGGTTCGCCAGCGGCGCATAGATGTTGGTACACTCTTTCGCCGCCAGCACGCGCTCATCTTCCGGCGCATCTTTCACTTCGCGCAGATGGGCGATACGTTCAGCAAGCTTGATGACCACGCAGCGGAAATCATCCACCATCGCCAGCAGCATGCGGCGGACGTTATCCACCTGTTCGGAGGAGACGGAATCGGTATGGGTCGCTTTTAACTGGCGGATGGCGGCCATGTCGCGCACGCCGTGGATCAGCTCAACCACCGCCGCGCCGACGTTTTCGCGCAGCACCTCTTCGCTGACCACTTCCGCATCGGCGAGCGGGAAGAGCAGCGCGGCGCGCAGCGTGTCGGTGTCCATACTCAGCATCGAGAGGATCTCCACCATCTCGATACCGCGTGAAAGCAGGATCTCCGCCTGCGGATGCCCTTGAGTTTGACGCAGACAATAAGCCCAGGTTTCGGTTAAGCGTTCACACGACGGCTGACTGGTAATGCCCAGACTGGCGATCCATTTGGCCGGATCGAATTCACCCGCTTTGTTCAAATGCGCACTGCGTACCGCAACCATTGTCCTCTCCTTTCAGGGACCGGGCCTGCCGAATTCGGCAAGCCGAAATTAATCATTTGTGTTTCACAAACGACACCATCGATTCCAGGTGACCAGTGTGCGGGAACATGTCCAGCATCGCCAGCCGCTCAATCTGGTATCCCGCACTCAGTAGCGCTTCACTGTCGCGTGCAAGCGTGGCGGGATTACAGGAGACGTAGACCACCCGGCCCGGCGACAATTTTATAATATGCTGCATCACACCCGCCGCGCCCGCGCGCGCAGGGTCGAGTAAAACTTTGTCAAACCCACGGCTCGCCCACGGCTGCTTTGTAACATCTTCCTCCAGATTTTCATGAAAGAATGTCACATTGTGCAAACCATTCTGTTGCGCGTTCTCCTGCCCTTTCGCCACCAGCTCGGCAACGCCCTCCACGCCAACCACTTCCGCCGCGCGTTTCGCCAGCGGCAGCGTGAAATTTCCCATCCCACAAAAGAGATCGAGAATGCGGTCCTGTGGCTGCACATCAAGCCACTCCAGCGCACGGGCGACCATCTGCTGATTTACGCCATCGTTGACCTGGATAAAATCCCGCGGGCTGAAGTGTAAGGGTAGCCCGTCAGAAGCGTAGCAGGGAGTCTGACCAGTGATCTGCTCAACAATATCGCTTTGCGGCGCGAGATAAAGCGCAAGATGAAGGGAATGCGAATAGCGTTCCAGTTTTGCTCTGTCGGCGGCGTTTAACGGTGCGGTGTGACGCAGCACCATCAGCGGGCCATTATCCGCGTCGACCAATTCGACATGCCCCAGCTGACGAGCGCCGCTTAATTCCGCCAGGCAGTCGCGCAGCGGCGTGAGCAGTGCTTCAAGACGGGGCACCAGCACCGGGCATTGTGTGACATTGACGATATCGCTGTCGCCCGCTTTGCGAAAACCCATCTCCAGACGCTGCGCTTTCGGCTGCCAGCTCAGGCTTAAGCGCGCGCGGCGGCGGTAACCCCACGGCTCACCGGCGATCACATCGTCGACATCCTGCTTCATCAGGCGTGCCAGCGCGGCGCGTTTGCTGCGCTGTTGCAGCTCCACGCTGGCATGCTGCTGCTGGCAGCCGCCGCAGACGCCAAAGTGCGGGCAGCGCGGCGCTACGCGCTCCGGGCTGTCGTTCAGCCGACGGCTCACTTCGCCACGGGCAAACTGGCGCTTCTCCTCTTTGAGGATAATCTCCGCCGTCTCTGCGGGTAACAAGCCGGGAATAAACAGCGCTTTACCATTATGACGCGCCACCCCCTGCCCAAACGGGTCAAGGTCGTTTACTGTTACGGTTATTTTTTGACGAGTCGTCACGCGTCGTTTTGCAGAGTAGAATTGCGCCATTGCGGTGAAAAATCTCAATTACTGATCAATGGCCCCATTCTCCCATAACGGAATTCCATGACCAACTACAGCTTGCGCGCACGCATGATGATTCTGATTCTGGCGCCCACCGTACTTATCGGTGTGCTGCTCAGCGTCTTTTTTGTCGTCCATCGCTATAACGATTTGCAGCGTCAACTGGAAGACGCCGGTGCCAGCATTATTGAGCCGCTGGCGGTCTCCAGCGAATACAGCATGACGTTGCAGGATAAGGACGCCATCGGCCAGCTGATTAGCGTCCTGCATCGCCGCCACTCCGATATCGTGCGGGCCATCTCGATCTACGACAATAAGAACGCGCTCTTCGTCTCGTCGAACCTGCAACTCGAGGGCGATTCTCTCAAACTGCCCGCCAATCAGCCCTTCCCGCGCAAGCTGAGCGTCACCCGGCGCGGCGATGTGATGATCCTGCGCACGCCGATCCTTACCGAAGGGTTTGCGCCCGCCAGCTCCTCGCTGCCGGCGGATAAGATCACCGGCAATCTGCTTGGCTATGTGGCGCTGGAGCTGGATCTCAAATCGGTGCGTTTACAGCAGTACAAAGAGATCTTTATCTCTAGCCTGATGATCCTCTTTTGTATCGGCATCGCGCTGATTTTCGGCTGGCGGTTGATGCGCGATGTCACCAGCCCCATTCGCAATATGGTTAATACCGTCGACCGCATTCGCCGTGGCCAGCTCGATAGCCGCGTCGAAGGGTTTATGCTCGGCGAGCTGGATATGCTGAAAAACGGCATCAACTCGATGGCGATGTCGCTGGCGGCCTATCACGAAGAGATGCAGCACAACATCGACCAGTCCACCTCCGATCTGCGCGAAACGCTGGAGCAGATGGAGATCCAGAACGTCGAACTGGATCTGGCGAAAAAGCGCGCCCAGGAAGCGGCGCGTATCAAATCCGAGTTCCTCGCCAATATGTCCCACGAGCTGCGTACGCCGCTTAATGGCGTGATTGGCTTTACCCGCCTGACGCTGAAATCCGAACTGAATCCTACCCAGCGTGACCATCTGCTGACCATTGAGCGCTCAGCCAATAACCTGCTGGCGATCATCAATGACGTTCTCGACTTCTCCAAGCTGGAAGCGGGCAAGCTGATTCTGGAGAGTATCCCCTTCCCGCTGCGCAGCACGCTGGATGAGGTGGTGACGCTGCTGGCGCACTCGGCCCACGATAAGGGGCTGGAGCTGACATTGAGTATCAAAAACGATGTGCCGGATAATGTGATTGGCGATCCGCTGCGCCTGCAGCAGGTGATCACCAATCTGGTCGGTAATGCGATCAAGTTTACGGAAAACGGCAATATCGACGTGGTGGTGGAGAAGCGCGCCATCAGTAATAACAAAGTGCAGGTGGAGATGCAGATCCGCGATACCGGCATCGGCATTCCCGAGCGCGATCAGTCCCGGCTCTTCCAGGCGTTTCGTCAGGCGGACGCCAGCATTTCGCGCCGCCACGGCGGCACCGGGCTGGGGCTGGTGATCACCCAGCGGCTGGTCAATGAGATGGGCGGCGATATCTCTTTCCACAGCCAGCCCAATCGCGGCTCGACCTTCTGGTTCCATATCAATCTCGATCTTAACCCGAACGCTATCAGCGAGATGCAGCCGACCCGCTGTCTGGTCGGCAAGCGTCTGGCCTACGTGGAGCCAAATGCAACGGCGGCGCAGTGTACGCTTGATGTGCTGAGCGAAACGCCACTGGAGGTGATCTACAGCCCATCTTTTTCCGCGCTGCCGCAGGCACACTACGACATGCTGCTGATGGCGATCCCGGTAACCGTGCGCGAGCCGCTGAGTATGCAGCATGACCGCCTGGCGCGTGCCGCGGCGATGACCGACTATCTGCTGCTGGCGCTGCCATGCCACGCGCAGGTTGACGCCGAATCGCTCAAACAGGATGGCGCGGCGGCCTGTCTGCTTAAACCGCTCACCTCGACGCGCCTGCTGCCTGCGTTAACGGAATATTGCCGCATCACGCGGCTGGCGGAGCTGCCCGCGCCCGACGAGAGCAAATTGCCAATGTCGGTAATGGCGGTGGATGATAACCCCGCCAACCTGAAGCTGATTGGCGCGCTGCTTGAGGATCAGGTTCAGCAGGTGGAGCTGTGCGAAAGCGGCCAGCAAGCCCTTGAGCGGGCGAAGCAGATGCAGTTCGATCTGGTGCTGATGGATATTCAGATGCCGGAGATGGACGGGATTCGCGCCTGCGAATTGATTCGCCAGTTGCCGCACCAGCAGCAGACGCCGGTGGTCGCCGTTACCGCCCATGCGATGGCCGGGCAGAAAGAGAAGCTGCTCAGCGCCGGGATGAATGACTACCTGGCGAAGCCGATTGAAGAGGAGAAGCTGCGTAATCTGCTGCTGCGGTACAAGCCCGGCCACAGCGTCGGCCCATGGTTGACGCCGCTGGAGCCGGAAGCGGAGCAGACACCGCCGGTTATTACCGTGGATGATGAAACGACGCTAGACTGGCAGTTAGCGCTGCGTCAGGCGGCGGGAAAATCGGATTTGGCGCGCGATATGCTGCATATGCTGGTCGAGTTCCTGCCGGAGATCCGCAATATGGTTGAAGAGCAGTTAGTCGGCGAAGCGCCCAGCGGGCTGGCGGAGGGGATCCATAAATTGCACGGCAGCTGTGGCTATAGCGGCGTACCGCGCCTGAAAAAGCTTTGTCATTTGATTGAGCACCAGTTGCGCAGCGGCGTGGCCGCCGAAGATCTGGAGCCGGAGCTTCTCGAATTGCTCGACGAGATGGATAACGTAGCGCGCGAAGCGCACCGGTTGATTGGTTAATCAGCGCAGCGGTTCATTGCCGGATGGCGGCTGCGCCTTATCCGGCCTACGTGTACATAGCCGCTGAAACCGCGTAGGCCGGATAAGCGTTTACGCGCCATCCGGCACAACCAACCATCAGGCATTCGGCAATCCTTACCGCAACCTCTGCCCCGCTTTTAATACCGCCGCCACGTTGCGGGCGGTGAGGCGCACATTCTCCCCGGCGTTGGCTAATGCCTCGTCGAGGGAGCAGACGCTGTAAATCACGCTGAACACCGCGTCGATACCGTGCTCGTGCACCACGCCGACATCGGCGGTCAGGCTGCCAGCAATGCCGATTACCGGAATATCATACCGTTTGGCGACCTTCGCCACGCCGACCGGCACTTTACCGTGCACGGTCTGGCTGTCGATTCGCCCTTCGCCGGTGATGACCAGATCCGCATCGGCCACGTGCTTATCCAGCGCCAGCGCATCGGTCACAATCTCAATCCCCTGGCGCAGCTCGGCTCCGCAAAAAGCGTACAACGCCGCGCCCATGCCACCCGCCGCGCCACCGCCGGAGAGCGTTAACACATCGCAATCGAGATCGCGGGCAATAATCTGCGCGTAGTGCGCCAGCGCCTTATCCAGCCGCGCGATCATCTCCGGCGTCGCCCCTTTTTGCGGGCCGAACACCGCTGAGGCCCCCTCTTTCCCGGTGAGCGGATTGGTAACATCGCAGGCGACATCAATCCGGCACTGCGCCAGGCGACGATCCAGCTCGCTAATATCAATGCGCGCCAGGCGCTCCAGCGCCGCGCCGCCTGCGCCGATCTGCTCCCCCTGCTCATCAAGCAGCTTTGCGCCCAGCGCCTGCACCATGCCTGCGCCGCCATCGTTGGTCGCGCTGCCGCCGATGCCGATAATGATCTGTTTCACGCCCGCATCCAGCGCATGGCGGATCAGCTCCCCGGTTCCCCATGAGGTGGTGATTAACGGATCGCGCTTCGCCGTGGGTACGCGCTCCAGCCCGCTTGCCGCCGCCATTTCGATAAACGCCGATTGTTCATCGCCGGAGAGGCCATAAAAGGCGTCGGCCTCCTCACCAAGCGGCCCTTTAACCGTCACCTTCACCACCCGCCCCTGGGTGGCGGCGACCATCGCTTCTACCGTCCCTTCCCCGCCGTCCGCCACCGGGATTTTCACGTACTCAGCGTTGGGGTACACCTCGCTAAACCCCGCTTCAATGGCGGTCGCCACCTCCAGGGCCGTTAAACTCTCTTTGTAGGAGTCCGGTGCGATGACAATTTTCATAAGCCGTCCTTACGCATATTCACCACGGTAAGCATACACCTTGCGGGCAGCGGGAAATGCCAGCCCCCGCAAGGAGTGGCAATTTCATTAACGCACCATGCAGGGACGCTTGTTATCAAACTTCCAGTCGGGGATCAGGTACTGCATGCCCATCGCATCGTCGCGCGCGCCGAGTCCATGCTTTTGATACAACGCGTTGGCCTTCATCACTTGATCCATATCCAGCTCAACGCCAAGACCCGGCGTGGTTGGCACTTGCACCATGCCGCCTTTGATTTCAAAGGGTGCTTTGGTCAGGCGCTGGTTGCCCTCCTGCCAGATCCAGTGGGTATCGATGGCGGTGATCTTGCCCGGCGCAGCGGCGGCGACATGGGTGAACATCGCCAGCGAAATATCGAAGTGGTTATTGGAGTGCGAACCCCAGGTGAGGCCAAACTCATGGCACATCTGCGCCACGCGCACCGAGCCCTGCATGGTCCAGAAGTGCGGGTCGGCCAGCGGAATATCGACCGATTGCAGCGACAGGGTGTGGCCCATCTGCCGCCAGTCGGTGGCGATCATATTGGTAGCGGTCGGCAGCCCGGTGGCGCGGCGGAACTCCGCCATCACTTCACGCCCGGAGAAGCCCTGCTCGGCCCCGCACGGATCTTCGGCGTAGGCGAGCACGCCTTTCAGCTGCTTGCCGATGGCAATCGCTTCATCGAGCGACCACGCGCCGTTCGGATCGAGGGTCACGCGCGCCTGCGGGAAGCGGTTTGCCAGCGCGGCAATCGCTTCCGCCTCTTCCATCCCGGCCAGCACGCCGCCCTTCAGTTTGAAGTCGTTAAAGCCATATTTCTCATAAGCCGCTTCGGCCAGGCGCACCACGCGTTCCGGCGTCATCGCCTCTTCATGGCGGATGCGATACCAGTCGCATGCATCGTCCGGCTGGCTCTGGTAAGGCAGCGGCGTCTTTTTGGCATCGCCGACAAAGAAGAGGTAGCCGAGCATCTCAACTTCGCTGCGCTGCTGGCCTTCGCCGAGCAGGGAAGCGACGTTCACGCCAAGGTGCTGACCGAGCAGATCGAGCATCGCCGCTTCGATACCGGTGACCACGTGAATAGTGGTGCGCAGATCGAACGTTTGCAGCCCGCGCCCGCTGGCATCGCGGTCGGCGAAGGTGTTGCGCACGCTGTTGAGCACATTTTTGTACTCGCCAAGCGTCTTACCGACCACCAGCGCGGCGGCCTCCTCCAGCGTCTGGCGGATCTTCTCCCCGCCGGGGATTTCGCCGACCCCGGTATGACCAGCGTTATCTTTAATGATCACGATATTGCGGGTGAAGAAAGGCGCGTGCGCCCCGCTCAGGTTCATCAACATGCTGTCGTGACCGGCAACGGGAATAACCTGCATCGATGCCACAACGGGCGTGGAACTATAAGTACTCATAATGGTGTCCTTTTGCTCTTTTAGTGCCGTCCAAAAACGGGGCGTTTTTTATCAAACGTCCAGCCAGGAATGAGGTACTGCATCGGGCCGGCGTCGTTGCGCGCGCCGCCCGGCAAAGTTTTATAGAGTGCGTGCGCTTTCTCAATTTGCGCCCAGTCCAGCTCAACGCCAAGACCCGGCGCGTCCGGCACGGTGATTTTTCCCTCGCGGATCTCTAAAGGCGCCTTCGTCAGGCGCGCGTCGCCCTCCTGCCAGATCCAGTGGGTATCGATCGCCGTTGGCGTGCCTGGGGCAGCGGCGGCGACGTGGGTAAACATCGCCAGCGAGATATCGAAATGGTTGTTGGAGTGGCAGCCCCAGGTTAAGCCCCAGTCATCACACAACTGCGCGACGCGCACCGCGCCAGAAAGCGTCCAGAAGTGCGGATCGGCGAGTGGAATATCGACCGCGTTGAGCATTACCGCGTGGCCCATCTCCCGCCAGTTGGTGGCGATCATATTGGTGGCGACCGGCAGACCGGTGGCGCGGCGAAACTCCGCCATCACTTCACGCCCGGAGAAACCCTGCTCCGCGCCGCAGGGATCTTCCGCGTAGGTCAGTACATCGTTCAGCCCCTTACAGAGGCTGATGGCTTCGTCGAGCAGCCACGCGCCGTTGGGATCGACGGTAATACGCGCATCGGGGAAGCGCTTTTTCAGCGCGCGCACGGTATCGATCTCCTGCTCGCCCGGCAGCACGCCGCCCTTTAATTTGAAATCTTTAAAGCCGTAACGATCCTGCGAGGCTTCGGCAAGGCGCACCACCGCCTCACTGCTCATCGCCTCCTGATGGCGCAGCCGGTACCACTCATGGCTGCCCGGCGTCGCGTCCAGATAGGGCAAATCGGTTTTCGTGCGATCGCCGACGTAGAAGAGGTAGCCGAGCACGGTAACGGCATCGCGCTGTTTGCCCGGCCCCAGCAGTTCGCACACCGGGACATTCAGGGTTTTGCCAAGCAGATCGAGCAGAGCCGCCTCCAGCGCCGCGACGGCGTTAACGCGCAGTTCAAAGGTCCACGCGCCGTTACCGAAGGTGTCGAAATCCGCCGCCTGGTTGCCTTTGTGCACCCGCTGCACCACTTTGTTCAGCCGGGCGATCTCTTGTCCCACCACCATTGGCGTGGCATCGACCAGTGTTTGATAGATCACCTCGCCACCCGGCGCTTCACCCACGCCGGTGTGCCCGGCGCTGTCCGTCAGCACCACGATATTGCGGGTGAAGTAAGCGTTATGCGCGCCGCCGATATTCATCAACATGCTGTCGTGCCCGGCCACCGGGATCACCTTCATCTCGGTGATGACGGGCGTGGCTTGTGTATTCATCATTCGCGTCCTGTTACGGGTTTAAGTTCGATGCGTTTGATATTGCCCACCAGCACCAGATAACTGAGCACCGCCACCAGCGCATGAACGCCAACGTAGATCAGCGCGCCGTTAAACGAGCCGGTGGTGCCGACGATGTAGCCAATCGCAATCGGCGTGACGATGCCGGAGATATTGCCGAACATATTAAACAGGCCGCCGCTCAGGCCGCTGATCTCTTTCGGCGCAGTATCCGCCATCACCGCCCAGCCGAGCGCACCGATGCCTTTGCCGAAGAAGGCCAGCGCCATAAAGGCGATAATCAGGGTTTCCGAATCGGTGTAGTTACAGAACACCATACTCATCGAGAGCAGCATGCCCAGCACGATGGGCGTTTTACGCGCCACGTTCAGCGATCCGTAGCGGCGCATTAACCAGTCGGAGATCACTCCGCCAAGCACGCCGCCGACAAAGCCGCAGATCGCCGGGATCGAGGCGACAAAGCCCGCTTTCAGGATCGACATGCCGCGCGCCTGCACCAGATAGACCGGGAACCAGGTGATAAAGAAGTAGGTTAAGGCGTTAATGCAGTACTGCCCGAGATAAACGCCGATCATCATGCGCGAGGCGAGCAGCTGTTTGACCTGGCCCCACTTCTGCGAAAAGGGCACTTTCTGCTGCGGGTTCTTCTGATCCATATTGATCAGCGCGCCGCCCTCGGCGATGTACTCCAGCTCCTTTTTGTTGACGCCCGGATGCTGGTTCGGCTCGTGGATCATCTTCAGCCACAGGAAGCTGATGAAGATGCCAAGCCCGCCCATAAAGAAGAAGACGTGCGACCAGCCCACTTCGTGGGTCAGCCAGCCCATGATTGGCGCAAAGATCACCGTGGCGAAGTACTGCGCCGAGTTGAAGATGGCGACCGCCGTGCCGCGCTCCTGCGCCGGGAACCAGGCGGCCACTATGCGGCTGTTGCCCGGAAATGATGGCGCTTCTGCCAGGCCGACCATAAAGCGCAGGGTAAAGAGCGCGATGATGATGCCAAAGCCGCTGAAGAGATCGACGAACCCTTGCAGCAGGGTAAAGAGCGACCAGGTGAAGATGGACCAGAAGTAGACGCGTTTCGAGCCGAAGCGGTCAAGCAGCCAGCCGCCCGGGATCTGGCCAATGACATAGGCCCAGGAGAAGGCGGAGAAGACATAGCCCAT
>OHRV01000170.1_pt1 | contig 12471 bp, 10 predicted proteins | sample 1578511 | NCBI WGS metagenome assembly OHRV01 (sample SAMEA3879546, study PRJEB24766) | human gut metagenome | biome: human-associated habitat; feature: feces | place: USA | collected 1985/1987
TACACATTTGTCGTCAGATAATACGTAAGTGTAGAGAAGATGGCGAATCGGCTTAGTTCATCCAGCGATCTTTGCGTTTACGTGTCGGGATCATGTGCGGCAGTAGCAGGCCGAGCAGCAGACCCGCGCCCAGCACGCCACCGCCATACATAAACCACTGCATAATGATGGTGCGCTGCTTGTCATCAAGCTGCAGGTTAGCGGCGTTGACCTTCTTCTGCGCGACGATTAGCTCATTTTTGAGCTTCTGGTTCTCATCTTTCAGACCGTTAATCACCCCGTCGCTGCGCGCCACTTTCTGCTGCATATCCGCGGTGCGCTGGTTCCAGGTGTTGTCGATATTGGTCAGTTTATCGGTCAACGTTTTCACCTGGTTTTCCAGTTCCGGCACGCGGGTGCGCAGACTTGGCTGGGTGTTAAGCTGTTTAAGCGGGATCCAGGCAGTACGGCCGCTGCTGTCACGCACCTGGCCATACTCATTATTTTGTTGCAGCAGGGCAACCTCTTCACCGGCGTTTACCGTGCCAACAAGGCGGTAATTATCGCCGGGGCCGCTGCGGACCCAGGTGCTCAATTCGTCCGAAACATACCGCTTCTCTTCAGCGTGGGTGCCGACAGAGACGCTAAGCGCGAAAAGGGTTATTCCAATCAGGCGTAAATTTGGCATCAGGCAATCATTATTTTCTTTGAATGTGAATGGTAAACAGTGGCGACAGTCTGACGACACCCGGCAGGTACCATCAATCGGAATCTTCCAGATCAAACTGCGCACTGATGCGAACATTTGCACCCGCCAGATTGCGCATTCATGGCAATTTGGCAAAAAATACTATCTACTGACAAACCGAGGGCGCGTTAGTTCGCCAAAAATTTTCACTGATGTGACATAACCATAAGTGCAAGGCCATGGCTCAGGAAATTGAATTAAAGTTTATCGTGAAGAGCGACTGCGTGGAAACGCTTCGTCAACATCTTCATACGCTGACGGACGAACATATCCCGTCCAGCCAGTTACTCAACATCTATTACGAAACGCCTGACAACTGGCTACGCAGCCATGATATGGGTCTGCGTATTCGCGGTGTGAACGGCCAATATGAGATGACGATGAAAATCGCCGGTCGCGTGATCGGCGGTTTACATCAGCGCCCGGAATACAATATTCCCCTTGATAAGGCCGAACTTGACCTTTCGCGCTTTCCCGCCGAAGTGTGGCCCGCAGGCGGCCTGCCTGAAGACCTGCAATCGCGCGCGCAGCCGCTGTTCAGCACCGATTTTTACCGCGAAAAGTGGCTGGTTAACGTCGGCGACAGCCGCATTGAGATTGGCCTCGATTTAGGCGAAGTGAAAGCGGGTGAGTTCGCCGAGCCGATTTGCGAACTGGAGCTGGAGCTGCTGAGTGGCGATGCGGCGAATATTCTCAAGCTGGCGCGCCAGCTGGCGACGCTCTCCTGCCTGCGTCAGGGCAGCCTGAGCAAAGCCGCGCGCGGGTACCATCTCGCGCAGGGCAATGCGCCGCGCGAGCTTCGCCCGACCCCCTTTTTGCAGCCCGCGCCGAAAGCGACCGTCGAGCAGGCGTTTGCCAGCGCGCTGGAACTGGCCCTCTCCCAGTGGCAGTACCATGAAGAGCTGTGGGTGCGTGGTGACGACGCCGCACGGCCTGAAGTGCTGCGCGCGATTGCGCTGCTACGTCACACCTTCACGCTGTTTGGCGGCATTGTGCCGCGTAAAGCGAGCGCTCACTTACGTGACCTGCTGACCCAGGCGGAAGCGACGCTGACCTCCGCAGTCTCCGCTGAAACGGCGGTGTGGGATGTGCCGTCGGCGATGGCGAAATTGCTGTTAACAGAGTGGCTGGTGACTCAGGGCTGGCGCGCGTTTCTTGATGAAAAAGCGCAGGCGAAATTTGCCGACTCCTTCAAGCGCTTCGCCGATATCCACCTCTCGCGCACCGCCTCTGAACTGAAAAAGACCTTTGCTCACCACCTTGGCGACAGCTATCGCGATCAGCTGCCACGCCTGGCGCGTGATATCGATAGCACGCTGCTGCTGGCAGGTTACTACGACCGGGCGCTGGCGAACGCGTGGCTGGAGAACTGGCAGGGTCTCTACCATGCGATTGAAACGCGTCAGAAAATCGAAATTGAGCATTTCCGTAATACCGCCATTAACGAGGAGCCATTCTGGCTACACAGCGGGAAACGCTAACGTAAGGACGTTTTGAATGCAGCACGCATCCCTCTTATCGCAACAGTGGCAAACGGTGCTTTCCCGCTTGCCGGAGGCGCTGACCGCCCGACCGCTTAGCGCGCAGGCGCAGTCAGTGCTCACGTTCAGTGATTTCGTCCAGCAGAGCCTGGCCGCTTATCCCGAGTGGCTGGCAGAGCTTGAAAGCGCGCCGCCTACCGCAGAGGAGTGGCAGCACTATGCGACGTGGCTGGATGCGCTGCTGCAAAACGTCACCGATGAAGCGTCGCTAATGCGCGCGCTGCGGCAGTTTCGCCGCCGTATCATGGTGCGTATCGCCTGGGCGCAGGCGCTGCGACTCATCAGCGATGAAGCGGTGCTGCAGCAGTTAAGCGTTTTGGCGGAAACCGTGATCGTCGCCGCGCGGGAGTGGCTCTACAGCACCTGCTGCCGCGAATGGGGAACGCCGTGCAACGCGCAGGGCGTTCCGCAGCCGATGCTGGTGCTCGGCATGGGCAAGCTCGGCGGCGGCGAACTTAACTTCTCTTCCGATATCGATCTCATCTTCGCCTGGCCGGAAAATGGCGTGACGCAAGGCGGCAGACGCGAGCTCGATAACGCCCAGTTTTTCACCCGCCTTGGGCAGCGGCTGATCAAAGTGCTGGATCAGCCGACGCAGGATGGGTTTGTCTACCGCGTCGACATGCGCCTGCGTCCGTTCGGTGAGAGCGGCCCGCTGGTGCTGAGCTTTGCCGCGCTGGAGGATTATTACCAGGAGCAGGGGCGCGACTGGGAGCGCTACGCGATGGTAAAAGCGCGGATCATGGGTGATGACGAGGGCGAGCATGCCAGCGAACTGCGCGCCATGCTGCGCCCGTTTGTCTTCCGCCGCTATATCGACTTCAGCGTCATCCAGTCCCTGCGTAATATGAAAGGGATGATTGCCCGCGAAGTGCGCCGCCGGGGCTTGAAAGACAACATCAAGCTCGGCGCGGGCGGCATTCGCGAAATCGAATTTATCGTGCAGGTGTTCCAGCTGATTCGCGGCGGACGCGAACCGGCGCTGCAATCCCGCTCGCTGCTACCGACCTTAGCGGCTATCGATCAGTTGCATCTGCTGCCGGAGGGCGATGCGGAGAAACTGCGCGCTGCCTATCTCTGGCTGCGGCGGCTGGAAAACCTGCTGCAAAGCATTAATGACGAGCAGACGCAGACGCTGCCGGGCGATGAGCTGAACCGCGCGCGTCTCGCCTGGGGCATGGGCGTGGAGAGCTGGGGTGCGCTCAGCAGCCAGCTTGAGGCGCATATGGCCGCCGTGCGGCGCATCTTTAATGAGCTGATTGGTGATGATGACACGGAGTCCGCCGACGAGGCGCTCTCTGAGCAGTGGCGCGAACTGTGGCAGGACGCGTTGCAGGAGGAGGACAGCACGCCGGGGATTGCGCATTTAAGCGATGAGGATCGCCGCCGCGTGGTGGCGCTGATTGCCGATTTCCGCCACGAGCTTGATAAGCGCCCCATTGGCCAGCGCGGCCGCCAGGTGCTCGATCATCTGATGCCGCACCTGTTGAGCGATGTCTGCTCGCGCGAGGATGCGCCGGTGCCGTTATCGCGCCTGACGCCGCTGCTTACCGGTATCGTGACCCGCACCACCTATCTTGAGTTACTGAGTGAATTTCCCGGCGCGCTAAAACACCTCATCTCGCTCTGTGCCGCTTCACCGATGGTGGCGAGCCAGCTGGCGCGCTACCCGATCCTGCTCGATGAACTGCTCGATCCCGCCACGCTCTACCAACCGACGGCGATGAACGCCTATCGCGATGAGCTGCGCCAGTATCTGCTGCGCGTGCCGGAAGAGGATGAAGAGCAGCAGCTGGAAGCGCTGCGCCAGTTCAAACAGGCACAGATGCTACGCGTTGCGGCGGCGGATATCGCCGGTACGCTACCGGTAATGAAAGTGAGCGATCACTTAACCTGGCTGGCAGAGGCGATTATCGATGCCGTGGTTCAGCAGGCCTGGGGGCAGATGGTGAAGCGTTACGGCCAGCCTGCGCATCTGCACGATCGTGAAGGGCGCGGCTTTGCCGTGGTCGGCTACGGCAAACTGGGCGGCTGGGAGCTGGGTTACAGCTCCGATCTCGATCTGGTCTTTTTACACGACTGCCCAATGGATGTGATGACTGACGGCGAGCGTGAAATTGATGGCCGCCAGTTCTATCTGCGGCTGGCGCAGCGCATTATGCACCTCTTCAGCACGCGCACCTCTTCCGGCATCCTCTATGAAGTGGATGCTCGCCTGCGCCCCTCCGGTGCGGCAGGGATGTTAGTGACTACCGCCGAGGCCTTCGCCGATTACCAGAAGAACGAAGCCTGGACCTGGGAACATCAGGCGCTGGCCCGTGCGCGCGTGGTCTATGGCGACCCGCAATTGACGGTGCAGTTCGACGCTATTCGCCGCGATATTCTGCTGACGCCGCGCGATGGCGCGACGCTGCAAACCGAAGTGCGCGAGATGCGCGAGAAGATGCGCGCCCATCTTGGCAATAAGCAGAAAGATCGCTTCGATCTGAAAACCGATGAGGGCGGCATTACCGACATCGAGTTTATCGCGCAATATCTGGTGCTGCGTTACGCCCACGACAAGCCGAAGCTGACGCGCTGGTCAGACAATGTGCGCATTCTGGAGGGGCTGGCGCAGAACGGCATTATGGAGGAGCAGGAGGCGCTGGCGCTGACCCATGCTTACACCACGCTGCGCGATGAGCTGCACCACCTGGCGCTGCAGGAGCTGCCGGGAAATGTGCCGCTCTCCTGCTTTGTCGCGGAACGAGAGCTGATTAAAACCAGCTGGGTGAAGTGGCTGGTGGAACCGTGCGCCCCGGCGTAAGTGTGATATCATCGCGCGCAAATTTTGTATCTCTCAGGAGACAGGAATGAAAGTTACGCTGCCAGAGTTTAAACAAGCCGGTGTGATGGTGGTGGGCGATGTGATGCTGGATCGTTACTGGTACGGTCCAACCAGCCGCATCTCCCCGGAAGCGCCGGTGCCGGTGGTCAAAGTCGACACCATTGAAGAGCGTCCGGGCGGCGCGGCGAACGTGGCGATGAACATTGCCTCGCTGGGTGCCTCCGCGCGCCTGGTCGGCCTGACCGGCATTGATGATGCGGCGCGCGCGCTGAGCAAAGCGCTGGCGGATGTTAACGTCAATTGCGACTTCGTTTCTGTTCCGACTCACCCGACCATCACCAAGCTGCGCGTGCTGTCACGCAACCAGCAGCTGATCCGCCTCGATTTTGAAGAGGGGTTTGATGGCGTCGATCCGCAGCCGATGCATGAGCGCATCAACCAGGCGCTGGGCTCGATTGGCGCGCTGGTGCTCTCCGATTACGCCAAAGGTGCGCTCAACAGCGTTCAGCAGATGATTGCGCTGGCGCGTAAAGCCGGTGTACCGGTGCTGATCGATCCGAAAGGGACCGATTTTGAGCGCTATCGCGGCGCAACGCTGCTGACGCCGAATCTCTCCGAGTTCGAAGCGGTGGCGGGCAAATGTAAGAGTGAAGAGGAGATCGTCGAGCGCGGTATGAAAGTGATCGCCGATTACGATCTCTCTGCATTGCTGGTGACCCGCTCCGAGCAGGGGATGACGCTGCTGCAGCCGGGCAAAGCGCCGCTGCATATGCCGACTCAGGCGCAGGAAGTGTATGACGTTACGGGCGCAGGTGATACGGTGATTGGCGTGCTGGCGGCAACGCTTGCGGCGGGTAACTCACTGGAAGAGGCCTGCTTCTTTGCCAATGCTGCCGCCGGTGTGGTGGTTGGTAAACTCGGCACCTCAACTGTTTCGCCGATCGAGCTGGAGAACGCCGTGCGCGGCCGTGCGGAAACCGGCTTCGGTGTGATGAGCGAAGAGGAGCTGAAAGTGGCCGTTGCCGCCGCGCGTAAACGCGGTGAAAAAGTGGTGATGACCAACGGCGTCTTCGACATCCTCCACGCCGGGCATGTCTCTTACCTGGCGAACGCGCGCAAGCTCGGCGACCGCCTGATTGTCGCCGTCAACAGCGATGCTTCCACCAAACGCCTGAAAGGCGAGACGCGTCCCGTCAACCCGCTTGAGCAGCGCATGATTGTGCTCAGCGCGCTGGAAGCCGTGGACTGGGTGGTGTCGTTTGAAGAGGATACGCCGCAGCGTCTGATTGCCGGCGTTCTGCCGGATAAGCTGGTGAAAGGCGGGGATTACAAACCGGATCAAATCGCTGGCAGCGAAGAGGTGTGGGCGAACGGCGGTGAAGTGCTGGTGCTCAACTTCGAAGATGGCTGCTCGACGACGAATATCATCAAAAAGATCCAGAAAAACAGCCAGTAAACGGCGGTTAACTCTGTAAAGCAGAACGGGCCTTGCGGCCCGTTTTTTATTACGGCGTATCGTCCACGGGCGGGATCGCCGGTGCCGGTTTTATCTCCGTCACCTCAGAGGCGACAACAGGCGCAGCAGCCGGTTGCGCGCTGGCAGCGGTGGAACCGCGGTTTTCCAGATCGTTCAGACGCTGCTCCAGCAGCGCCAGCTTTTCGCGGGTGCGCAGCAGAACCTGCGTCTGCACATCGAACTCTTCCCGGCTGACCAAATCAAGGCGGGTTAACTGCCCCTGCAAGGCCTGGCGAATCTTCTTCTCAACGTCTTCGCCAAGCTCACGGATCCCTTTCGGCATGGATTCGTGAACCTGTCGTGCAATCTGTTCAATTTTCTTCGGATCAATCATTTTCGGTTCCCTGCTCGGATGGGCTCAGCTAATTATTGTAGTGTGATAACCGCAGGTGATAAACCAGAATTGTTTGAAGCTTATGCATTGCCCGCCGTTATCATTGGCGTTATAGTTATCGCGCTTATTCTCAGGGCGGGGCGAAATTCCCCACCGGCGGTAAATCAGCGTACGCTGAAAGCCCGCGAGCGCTTCAGACTTCGGTTTGAAGGTCAGCAGATCCGGTGTAATTCCGGGGCCGACGGTTAAAGTCCGGATGGGAGAGAGTAACGATTCTGCCGGGCAAAGGTGCCCGCTCGCGTTATTTTTGGTCGTTTAATGACACTCCTAAGACTGCCCTGATTCTGGTAACCATAATCTTATTGAGGTCTTTTACCATGAATCAGACGCTACTTTCCTCTTTTGGCACCGCTTTCGATCGCGTTGAACTGGCGCTTGCCGCCCTGCGCGAAGGGCGTGGTGTGATGGTTCTCGATGATGAGAGCCGTGAGAACGAAGGCGACATGATTTTCGCCGCCGAAACCATGACCGTTGAGCAGATGGCGCTCACCATTCGTCACGGTAGCGGCATTGTTTGTCTCTGCCTGACCGACGAGCGTCGTAAACAGCTCGACCTGCCGATGATGGTGGAGAACAACACCAGCGCCTTCGGCACCGGTTTTACCGTTACCATCGAAGCGGCACACGGCGTTACCACTGGCGTTTCCGCCGCTGACCGCCTGACCACCGTGCGTGCTGCGATTGCTGACGACGCCAAACCGTCCGACCTGCACCGTCCTGGCCACGTCTTCCCGCTGCGCGCGCAGAAGGGCGGCGTACTGACCCGCGGCGGCCACACCGAAGCGACCATCGACTTAGTATCGCTGGCGGGCTTTAAACCGGCCGGCGTGCTGTGCGAATTAACCAATGATGATGGCTCAATGGCGCGCGCGCCGGAGTGCATCGCCTTTGCGAAGCAGCACAATATGGCCGTCGTAACGATTGAAGATTTGGTGGCTTATCGCCAGGATCTGGAGCGCAAAGCCAGCTAACGGCGAGTGCTCAGCAGAGAAAATCCGATGCCAGCGGCGTCGGATTTTTTTTTGCCTGCGCCAGGTCAAAGTTTGGTGTGCTTACAGGACTTCCGCATTGCTATTAACCCTTCCTACTTATAAAGTGGTAGTCGCTGCGGCACGGACACGCCGCAGCTAACCTATTATTTTTGCGAAGGTTTATTTGCGGAGGCGCCGTGTTTATTTCCTGGTATTGGTTACTGCTCGTGGTAGTGCTGGTGGTTGGTTATGTTCACGCCCTAAGACGCCGTTATAAGGCCTGCCGCCACGAGCGCGATGCCGTTTACGAGGGCTATCAGCGCGCGCAGGCGGAGCTGAAAAGATTTCAGCGCGCAGGCCAGACCAAATAGCGCAGCCGTTAACCGCCGAAGCCCATCGCCTGCAGGGCGACCAGGCTTAAGCCCATCACCGACATGCCGCACAGCACGCCGTAGCTTGGGTTGTTGTTGGGATCGATCTCCTTTGCCAGCGGCATTAACTCATCCACCGACAGCGCGACCATAATCCCGGCGACCGCTGCCATAATCGCCGCCATCACCACCGGCGAGACCAGGCTGCCGAGAATTAACCACGCCAGCACGCCGCCCAGAATCTCCGCTAAACCGGAAATACCGGCCCACATCACCGCGCTGCGCTTTGAACCCGTCGCCGCGTAGACCGGGCCTGCGACCGCCAGTCCTTCAGGAATATTGTGTAATGCCACGGCAAAAGCGATGCCGAAGCCCAGCTCCAGATCGTTGCTGGCGGTGACATAAGTGGCGATCCCCTCCGGGAAGTTGTGCAAACTGATACCGAGGGTCAGCAGAATAGCGGTACGGCGGATGCCGCGCGGCAGCGCCTCCTGCGAGCCCTGCATTAAATCCTGCGCATGGGCATGGGGCAGCAGGCGGTCCAGCGCGAAGTAGCCGAGCAACCCCACGACAAACATGCCGTAACCGAGCATCGGCGGCATACTTTCGGTTGCCAGCGCGGCGGGGAGCATCTCCATTAACGAGATAAGCAGCATGATCCCGGCGGCAAAGCCGAGCGAAAACGCCAGTACGCGGTTAGAAGGTTTCTGGCCGATAACGCCCAGAATGGCGCCAATAAACGTGGCGGCGCCCGCCAGGATGGTCAGAATCAACGGGACTGACATACATCGCTCCTTTATGATAATCATTCTCATTAATGTAAGTTTTCGCCCGCAGAAAAGCGAGGCAGCCACGGCACTTTTACCTATTCCTTACATTCAAAATTACTGACGATCTTCATCATGCTTATCTGAGTTCATCGCCCTGAGAAAAAGCGTAACCTGCTTTCATCATATTGGCATCTTCTGTAAGGATATCCTCATGTCTGCACCTCGTATGCCCGCGCTGTTTCTGGGGCACGGCAACCCAATGAATGCGCTGCAGGATAACGTTTATACCCGTGCCTGGGGGAAACTGGGCGATACCTTGCCGCGTCCGAAAGCGATTGTGTCGATCTCCGCGCACTGGTTTACGCGCGGCACTGGCGTAACGGCGATGGAGACACCGCAAACGATCCATGATTTCGGCGGTTTTCCGCAGGCGCTGCACGACGTGCATTACCCCGCGCCCGGTTCGCCCGCGCTGGCACAGCGGCTGGTGGATCTGCTCTCACCGCTGCCGGTAACGCTCGATCATGAAGCCTGGGGCTTCGATCATGGCTCCTGGGGCGTGCTGATCAAGATGTACCCCAATGCGGATATTCCCATGGTGCAGCTCAGTATCGACAGCACCAAACCGGCGGCGTGGCACATGGAGATGGGGCGTAAACTCGCCGCGCTGCGCGATGAAGGGGTGATGATTGTCGCCAGCGGCAACGTGGTGCACAACCTGCGCACGGCGCGCTGGCACGGTGACACCACGCCTTTTCCATGGGCCGTCGCTTTCAACGATTTTGTGAAGCAGAACCTGACGTGGCAGGGGCCGGTCGAGCAGCATCCGCTGGTCAACTACCTCGACCATGATAGCGGTTCGCTCGCCAATCCAACGCCGGACCACTTCCTGCCTCTGCTCTATGTGCTTGGCGCATGGGATGGCAACGAGCCGCTGTCGATTCCCGTTGAGGGGATGGAGATGGCTTCCATCAGCATGCTGTCGGTGCAGGTGGGGTAAAAACGATGGCGCGCAATGCGCCATTTTTTTGCGCCAGGATCGCGGAAACCGGAGAAAGATCGCAAAAAAACGCCGCTGAACCGGGGTTTTTATGAAAATAAAAAGATCTGTTCTGCAAAAATGAAACGCCGTGCTGAATTTGGTGTTTTTTTGTGAACCCCATCGTCGCGCAAATTCTCACCAGTAACTACTCTTCTGATTGTCCTGCTCTCATACCCATAATCACTCTCGACTTCCAGCCACGTGCTTTCTGCTCGCGGCAGTTTTGACTGTGCCAAAAATTAAACCTCTGGAGATCCGGCAATATGAATTCTGCACAACGTTTTCTGGAAATGATGCGGGTGGCAGTATGCATTCATGACAGATTCTATCAGCTGATCGTATACGGCATCGGTATTATGTATATTTTCCAGATATTCCTGACCATTGGCGGCGGTACCAAGTTCATTCCGCTGACCGGAGTGACACTTCCTTTCATCAGCTATGGTGGAAGTTCCGTCATGACGACCATGATCATGTTTTTCATTATACAGGGAATCTATATTCGCCTGCAGAAGGAAGGAGAGCGCAGAGGTGGCAGAAAATAAGGCGCAGAATACGCAGAAAAATACACAGAAAAAAGATGCCGACCGCAAAAAGGACGCCCGGAACAGAAAACGTATGGGCAACCAGCGTGAAATCTGGCTTTCTGCCGGAAGCATCGGTGTCCTGTTCTTGTGCCTGTTGGGCTATCTGGGTCATTTTGTGGCAACCAGCGAACAGGATATGATCAACAACAGTTATAATTCCCGTCAGCAGATTCTGCTGTCCCGCAATTATCGCGGATCCATTTATTCCAGGGATGGGGATGTTCTGGCAGAGACGATACTGGATGCGGATGAAGAGGAGACTCGAAACTATCCGTATAAGAATCTGTTTTCTCATATCGTAGGTTATTCCACCCAGGGACGCATGGGAGTGGAGGCTCTGGCCAATTACTATCTGATCAACACCAATACCTCCCTGAGCAATAAAGTGAAAAACGATACTGCCGGGAAAAAGAATCCCGGAGATAATGTATATACCACACTGGATGTCCATATCCAGCAGGTGGCCAACGACCAGCTGGATATTTACCGTGGTGCCATCATTGTAACGGAAGTGTCTACCGGCAAGATTCTGGCAATGGTGTCGCATCCCGATTTTGATCCGAATACCATTCCGGAGATCTGGGATGATCTGATCGACAATGATTCCAGTACAGTACTGTTGAACCGCGCCACCCAGGGACTTTATCCGCCCGGATCCACCGCAGCTTATGACTTCAAATATACTCTCGACCACTGCCGGGAAAACAGTCCCAACAAAGCCTATCATCTGATACAGGCTTTTGCTCCAGGAGAGGTCGGTTTTGAAGAAGCGCACCACATTGGAAAGGAGCTTGCAGATAAACTTTTAGAGGGAAAATATTCGTATGTTGTTACCACCCATATTGACAAAGAACACGTTCATAATCACATCATTTTTTGTGCCGCTGACAACATCGAACACAACAAATATCACGACTGCAAACAGTCCTATTACCACATCCGTAAACTGAGTGATGAACTGTGCAAGGAACACAATCTTTCCGTCATCATTCCGGGTGCGCAGCGTGGCAAAAAATACAAAGAATGGCAGTCTAACAAGAACGGTTCTGCATGGAAAACGCAGATCAGAAAGGACATCAATTTCTGCATCAAGTCGGCTTCCACTTACGAAGAATTTCTGCTTCTGATGAGAGCCAAAGGGTATGAAATCAAGGGGGAAACTTTTGAAGAAGGAGCTGCCAAATACATCTCATTCCGCCCTCTGGATAAAGAGCGTTTTGTGCGTGGCAGTGCAAAGTCTTTGGGTAAAGAATACACAAAGGAACGTATCAGGGAACGCATCGAAAGGAAACGGGAGCGAAAGGCAGTGATCCCCAAAAGGGACTACTCTGCCCGCAGGCTCATTGACACCTCGGACGAGAAATTTCAGAACAGTCCGGGACTGCAAAGGTGGGCTGCCATCGAGAATTTAAAGATTGCCGCACAGAGCTATAATGAAGTCGGCTCCCTTGCAGAACTGGAACACAAAATTGCGGTGAAAACCGAAGCCGGAAAGTCTGCAAAGCAGAGCGTGGTGGAACTGGAACACCGCATCAAAGACCTTGCGGAAATCATCAAATATGCACAGCAGTACAAAGACAACCGCTCCTATCATATCGGCTACAAAAAAGCCAAGAACCCGGACGCATATTTCCGCAGATACGAAAGCCAGATCATTCTTTATGGCGGCGCCAGACGTATGCTTGAACAGGCGGGCATAAACTTAAAGGGCTTGAATGTCGATAA
>OHRV01000177.1_pt1 | contig 12232 bp, 12 predicted proteins | sample 1578511 | NCBI WGS metagenome assembly OHRV01 (sample SAMEA3879546, study PRJEB24766) | human gut metagenome | biome: human-associated habitat; feature: feces | place: USA | collected 1985/1987
GGTGAAGTGTATCCTGGAGGGACAGGCAGTCCGGCTGGCAACGGATTCCATCACCGGCGCGCAGTTAAAAAATCTGCGGGGGCTGGCGCAGGAAATGCGGGATCTTCTGGAGACCGGAAATTTGAAGCGCTGCGCGGCGCTGAATCGGAAATTCCACCTGACCCTTTATAAGGCCACCGGCAACGATGTTCTGGTGCAGTGCATCAGCGACTTGTGGAACAAGTGGCCTCTTGGCTATTACGCAAACCAGATCCCGGATGAATGGTACCGGATCTCCACCCAGCAGCACTTCGACCTTCTGGACGCCATTGAGGCCGGCGACAAGGATAAGGCCCAATCTATCATCCTGATGCATAAGCAGGGCTCCCTCGCAAATCTGGGCAAACGCCCGGAAAGACAGAGCATTCTGGAGTAACAGAAACACCTATGTAGCAAACGCGCTCCATGGCAGCCGCCATGGAGCGTTTTCGTTTTATATGACCGCCAGCGCCGAACACATGCAGACCCGGCAGAAAGGGGCGGGCACGCCCATCCCAGTGCGAAACCGGGATGGGCGTGGTGCTTTGTAAAAAATATAGAATCCTGGAAGCAGTGTTCTGTCTGGCGCTTATGTCATGGGGATGACCTCGAATTCCTGATTCAGTAAGTCAAAAAAATACAGTGTTCCGGTTCTGACGGGGCGGCCGGTGAGGAGCTTTACGCACAGGGAAACCTGCATAGAGGCGCACAGGGCGGGAGTGAAGCTCAGAACGCTCTTATTTTTGAGTGCAGCCCCGTCGGGGTACAGTAAGTCTATCAAATGATCGCCGGGGCAGGAGATTGCGGCCTGAGCGACCCAGCCGTTGACGGCACCGTAGATCAGGGGAATTCCAGCACGTTCACAGGCATTCGCGAGGATTTGCCGTGACTGGATATTGTCCAGACCGTCCAGAACCACATCACAGTCTGCAAGAAGGGCGGCTGCATTTTCTTCCGTAAGAAATTCCCCCACGGCATGAACCGCAACATCGGGATTCACACGCCGGACTCTTTCCGCGGCGGTCTGTGCTTTCCCAACGCCCAGCAAGGAAACTTCGGACAACAGCTGACGGTTCAGATTGGAGGGCTCAAATGCATCACCGTCCACCACCCGCAGAGAGCCTATGCCAATGCGGGCAAGCATATCGATGAGATGCCCGCCCAGACCGCCGCAGCCAACCACCAGAACACGTTTGCGCCGAAGCAGCTCGCATTCCGCTTCGCTCAGGGCGGGGATATTGCGCGCATATCTGGGATCCATCGTTCAGCCGCCTCCCACCGGGGGAAACAGAGCCACGATGTCCCCGTCCTTCACTTCCGATTCCGGCTTGTGGTGAAAACCGTTGATGAGCAGAATAGACACTTCTTCTTGGGAAATGTTCATCCGGTCAAGGATATCCCCGGCGCAGGCGATACCCTCCGGCGATAGCAGCGTGACTTTATCCCTGCCCTGGCGCAAGGTTGCAAAAATGCGAACTTCAATCATGAAAATTCTCCTTTGCAAAAGAAATCGGGGAGGGGACTTGCCCCCTCCCCATTAATTATATTGTATCACTTGCCAACACACTCGTCCAGACCCAGTTTCTTCAGGGTTTCATCGGTGGGGAATGCGTTGACCCAGCCACGAGCTTCGTAGTATTCGGGCAGAGTCAGAGGCAGCTTGGAGGTCATACCGGTGGAGGGGCCGTTTACAACGGGCTCTTCCAGCAGCCGCTTGGGCAGACGATCGTCCTCAGGCTTCATACCGGCAGCCTTGTTGAACATTCTCTCGATGTTGTAGATACGGTCGCCAATCTCCAGAACCTGTTCGATGGTCCAGTTGGTGCCGGTGGCGGCGTTCAGCAGGTCGGTGTACTCCTTGGCGCCCATGGCGAAGGAGGTAAACAGACAGTGACCCATGGAGTCGATGACAGCTGTCAGATCCTGGAAGGTCTTGACCCAAGCTGCCTTTTCGTTGGTAACGGTACGATCCAGCTGCTGGGGCAGACCCAGAACTTCGGGAGAGATCATGTAGCCACGGACATGGCAGCCGCCACGGTTAGAGGTGGCGTAGGTAATGCCGATGCCCTGAATGGCACGGGCATCGTAAGCGGGCATTTCCTGCTTCTTAACGCTCATGGAGTATTCGGGATGGCCATAGTGCTCACACAGGCGGGCGGAGCCGGAGCTCATCAGCCAGTCAAGCTCGGTTTCAGGATTGCCCATACGCTTGGTCCACTCCACCAATGCCCTGGTGGAACCCCATTCCAGAGGTACACCGGCGCACTCTTCCTCCTTGATGTAGCCTCTCTGGTACAGCTCCATGGCAGCGGCGATGGTGCAGGGGACGGAAATAGCATCCAGACCATACTCGTTGCAGAGCATATTGCACTCATCGATGACGTTCAGATCATTGTTGCCGCAGTTGCCGCCATAGGCCCACAGGGGCTCGTATTCAGGACCGCCGACGACCTTGCCATTGACATTGACCACGCGGCCGCAGGCGATGGGGCAGCGATGGCAGGCACCGGGCTTGACCAGGTATTTCTCAGCCAGAGTTTCGCCGGAGATATCGTCACCCTTGTCGTAATAGCTTTCCTGCCAGTTCTTGGTGGGGAAAGCACCGATGTTGTTGACAATGTTCACGAGAACAGCGGTACCCAGCTGCCGCAGGCCGGAACCGGTAACGGGGTTGGCCTTCAGAACATCCATAGCGTTTTTGGCTGCCACCTTCAGGGCATCCAGGTCTGCAATGTTGTCCAGTTTTTTGCGGGTTGCCTTGACCACGATGGCTTTCAGCTTCTTGCTGCCCATGACAGCACCGACACCGGAACGACCGGCGGCACGGTCCTTATCGTTCATAATGGCGGCAAGCAGCACCTTCTTCTCACCGGCGGGGCCGATGTTCAGAACGGAAACGTCAGCACCGTGCTTTGCCTTGAGCTGCTCGTCAATGGCTTCGCTCATGACACCTACATATTCCCGGGCATCCAGCAGCTCAATCTTATCGTCGTCAATGTTGATGTAGGTCCACTCGGGAGCTTCACCTTCCACAATGATGGCATCCCAACCGGCGTACTTCAGCTTGGCGCCCCAGATACCGCCGGAGTTGGAGCAGGCAATCATGCCGGTAAGGGGGGACTTTGTGCAGACCATGTAGCGGCCTGTGGAGGGGGCGGCAGCGCCGGTCATAGGACCGGTGATGTAGATCAGCTTGTTTTCCGGGGACAGGGGATCGACGGTGGCAACGCCCTCGTCATAGAGCATCTTGGTGCCAAGACCACGGCCGCCAATGAACTTGTGGGCAAGGTCCAGATCCAGGGGTTCCACTTTGATCTCGCCGGTGGTCAGATTGATGCGGGCAATTTTTTCGTAGTATGCGCCAGCCATATGCAATACCTCCATAAAAATTTGAAATTGAGCTTACAAGAGCAGATACGCATTTTTGTGTGAAATCGCATGAAACTGTATCACTTTATGCGAAGAGATTACGGCACTTTGACGAGGCGGCGCACAAAATGACATGAAATCGCACAAACCATTTGAAATATTGCGCCAAGCACTTGTGCAATTTGGAAAGATGAAGTATAATCAATAGAAAACGATTGAAAGGAGACGGCGGTATGGCGCAGAATCAGTCCCTGTCTACCCAGGAGGTTGCGGACATTCTCCATGTCAGCAAGTCCACCATTTACGACCTGATTCGCAAGGGAGAAATCCATTCCTATAAAATCGGGCGAAAGGTTCGTTTTACGCAGGAGGATGTGGATGCCTATATTGCCCGCTCCCGGCATGAGCATTCCACTGCCCCGGTGCAGCGCATCGATACCCACTCCACGCTGCTGACACCTGCTGAGGAAAAGGCGCCGGAGATGATCATCTCCGGGCAGGATGTTGTGCTGGACATTTTGGCAAATTATCTTCATCAGGAGGATATCAACGCCGGTCGTACATATCTGTCCAGCTTTGAAGGTCTGCTGGCACTGTATCAGGGAAAGGTGGACGCTGCGGCCTGCCATCTGTATGATGGAAAAGAGTGCAATGCCTCCTTTGTGCGAAGCCTGATGCCCGGAGTGCCCGCAGTGCTGGTGAACCTGTCCTACCGCACCCAGGGCTTTTATGTTCGCAAAGGCAATCCCAAGCACATAACAGGGTGGGAGGATCTGCGCCGGGCTGACGTCTCCATCCTCAACCGCCGGGTTGGTTCCTCATCCAGGATCCTGCTGGATATCCAGCTAAAAAAACTGAAAATCCCATCCGGACAGCTAAAGGGCTACGACAAGATTATGAGTTCTCACCTTACGATGGCATCTGCCATTGCCGCAGGGGATGCGGATCTTGCCATTGGCACGGAGCGGATAACGCATCAGCTGGAGGGGCTTGACTTCATCCCGCTGCTGGAGGAACGGTTCGATCTTGTTTTGCGGAAGGAATCGCTGGAAAACCCGGCTGTAGTCAAAATGCTTGCAATCCTGTCCTCACCTGTGTTCCGCAGGGAGGTGACCCACTTCTCCGGCAATGACTACCGGGACCTGGGTAAGATCATTATGGAGGTCTAGTATGCTGTATGTAAAAACGCCGGAAGAAGTTCTTGCGCTGATAGAATCGGAGTTTTCCCCGCTTGAACAGGCAGAATTTGTAGCTCTGTCTGAGGCTGTGGGCAGAGTTCTGGCGGAGGATATTGCGGCGCGGGAATATGTGCCGGATTTTGACCGCTCCACAGTGGATGGCTTTGCGGTTCGCGCCAGTGACACCTTCGGCTGCAGCGATGCCATCCCGGCGATCCTGCCCCTGCAGGCCACGGTGCTGATGGGCGAAGGTGCCGACTATCTGCTGAATGAGGGGGAATGTGTAGCCGTTCCCACCGGCGGCGCAGTGCCCAGGGGTGCTGACGGTGTGGTGATGGTGGAATACACGGAGGACTACGGCGACGGTACCATCGGTGTTGCCAAGCCTGCGGCGCCGGGCATGAATCTGATTTTCCGGGGGGATGATGTGTATCCCGGAAAGGTGATTCTGCACAAAGGCCGCTCCCTGTCTTCTGCCGACATTGGTGCGCTGGCTGCCATTGGCCGGGTGCAGGTGCCGGTGGTGAAGAAAGTGACCGTGGGTGTCATTTCTACCGGTGACGAGCTGGTTCCTCCGGAGGTGCAGCCCGGCCCCGGACAGGTGCGGGACGTGAACAGTCCCATGCTGGAGGCAATGCTCTCCACATTTGGGTGCCATGTTGTCAACTATGGGATTGTGGTGGATGATGAGGCGCTGCTTTCTCAAAAGGTCAATCAGGCCATTGCGGAATGTGATGCCGTGCTGCTGTCCGGAGGCAGCAGTGTCGGAGTGAAGGATGCCGCCTGCCGCATTATTGAATCCGCAGGCCAGCTTCTGCTTCACGGCATTGCCATTAAGCCCGGAAAACCAACCATTCTGGGAAAAGCCGGGAAAAAGCCCATTGTGGGTCTGCCCGGCCATCCGGTGGCTGCCTACTTTATTACAAAACTTTTTGTACAGCCCCTGCTGGGACGGCTGATGGATCGGGACATGACTGCCTATACCGTTACTGCCAGGGTTACAGAGAGCATCAGTGCCAACCATGGCAGAGCCCAGTATCACTGCTGCCGGCTGACAGGAACAGGCGGCGAGCTTTATGCCCAACCCATTCGGGGAAAATCCGGCCTTATCACCACTCTGGCAGGGACCGACGGCTATTTCTGCATCAGTCGGGATTGTGAAGGCTTACCCCAGGGAGCGGAAATTCAGGTAACGATTACTTCAGGAGTGTAATTTTATGGGATTTGAATATTTGACCAATGTGCCGCTTGCGCAGGCACGGAAGGAATATCTGGAGCGACTGGTAAGCGGCGGTTTTGGGTCAAAGACAGAAACCATTCCTGTCTTTGAAAGCTGCGGCAGGGTGACGGCAAAGGCAGTCTATGCCCACATCTGCGCCCCGCACTATGCCGCCAGTGCCATGGATGGTGTGGCGGTTTCCGCAAAAGAAACCTTCGGCGCGACGGAAACGACCCCTGTTACTCTAAAGCCGGACCAGTTTCTTGTGCTGGACACCGGCGACCCGATTCCGGAGGACAAAGATGCAGTCATCATGGTGGAGGACATTGTGAAGAATGGAGATGGTTCCATCACCATTCACGCAGCCGCAGCCCCGTGGCAGCATATCCGCCAGATCGGCGAGGATGTATGCGCCGGGGAAATGATTTTGCCCAGCCATATGACCGTTTCCCCGGCTGCCATTGGTGCGATGATTGCCAGCGGTGTGCTGGAAATTGAAGTGATTCGCAAACCTGTGGTGGGCATCATCCCCACAGGGGACGAGATTATCCCGCCCTGTACAGACCCGAAGCCCGGGGATATTCTGGAATTCAATGGCTCCATTTTTTCCGCAATGGTGCGTTCCTGGGGCGCAGAGGCGGTGGTCTATCCCATTGTTCCGGATAAATTTGACCGGATCAAAGAAATGGTTGCCAAAGCGGCAGACGAGTGCGATATGGTAATTCTCAATGCCGGTTCTTCTGCCGGACGGGAGGATTTCTCGGCTCGGGTCATCCGGGAACTGGGTGAGGTGCTGTACCACGGCATCGCCATCAAGCCCGGCAAGCCTGCCATTCTGGGCTGCCGGGGAGAGAAGGTCATTCTTGGAGTGCCCGGTTATCCGGTGTCCGGCATCATCGTCATTGAGCAGTTGCTGAAGCCCCTGATTGATCACTGGCTGAAAGCACCGGCAGCCACTGACACATATGTGAACGCAACCCTTACCCGGCCTGTTGTCAGCGGTCTGAAATATCAGGAGTTTGTCCGTGTTCGCATGGGCTGCGTAGGCGGCAGGATGATGGCCAGCCCCCTGAGCCGGGGCAGCGGCGTGGTTTCTTCTTTTATGAAGGCCGATGGCATTCTGGAAGTACCCCAGGGACTGGAGGGCTACGAGGCGGGAGAGGAAGTGAGTGTCCGCCTGCTGAGCCCCTTAGAAAAGCTGCACAATACGCTGGTGGTTATCGGCAGCCATGATCCGCTGCTGGACGAGCTGGCAGATATGCTCCATCTGGAGGACTCTGCCTTGTACATCAGCTCCTCCCATGTGGGTTCCATGGGCGGTATCATGGCAATCCGCCGTGGTGAGGCGCACATGGCTGGCTGCCACCTGCTGGATACGGCCGACGGCAGCTATAACAAGGCATTTATTCGCAAGTATTTCCCCAAAGGCGGTGTGAAGCTGGTTTCCTGTGTCGGTCGTCAGCAGGGATTGATGGTGGCAAAGGGCAATCCCCTCCAGATCCGGAAATTTGCGGATATTGCAAAGGATGGCGTGCGTTATGTAAATCGCCAGAAGGGATCCGGCACCCGGATCCTTGCGGACTATTTGTGTAGGCGGGAGAATGTGGATACTGCTTCTGTCTACGGCTACGATCGGGAAGAACTGACCCACACTTCTGTTGCTGCCCAGATCACCAGCGGCAGTGCTGATGCCGGTATGGGCATCTACTCCGCGGCAAAGCTCTATGATCTGGACTTTATCCCCATCTGTATCGAGGAGTACGACCTCATTGTCCCTGACCATGCTTGGGATACCCCTATGGTTCAGGCGCTTTTGCGCATCCTGAAGAGCGATGCGTTCCGGGAAAAAATTCTGTCCCTCGGCGGCTATACCGTGGATAACCCCGGACAGATTATCCCCCTATGAAATGCGCAGATGTTGCGGTTATTGGGGGAGGGATTCTGGGCTGTTTTGCGGCCCGGAATCTGATGCGCTGGAATTTGTCTGTCGTGCTGATTGAAAAGGAATCGGATATCTGTACAGGCATTACCCGGGCAAACTCTGCCATCGTCTATGCGGGATATGACAACAAAACCGGTTCCCGGAAGGCGGAATTGACGGTTCGTGGAAATGCCTCTTTTGATGAGTTGTGCCGTGAACTGGAAGTCCCCTTTTCCCGCTGTGGCTCCTTGCTGGTGACCTATGACAAGGAGAGCCTGGCCCAGCTCCGGAGAAAATGGGAGCAGGGCATCCGCAATGGCGTGCCGGGTCTGGAGCTTCTGACCGGGGGAGAGGCAGAGGCAATGGAGCCTATGCTGGCACCGGGTGTGGCAGGCGCGCTCTATGCCCCGACCACCGGAACGGTGAACCCCTGGCAATTGGGCATTGCCGCCTTTGAAAACGCTGCTGCCAATGGGATGGAACCCATGCTGGGAACCACTGTGGTGGGAATCCGGAAAACCAAGTTTGGCTATCTGGTGGAAACGGATCGCAGCGAACTGCAATGCAGGGCTGTCATCAACTGTGCGGGACTTTCCGCGGATCGGATACAGGAGCTGTGCTTTCCCTCCGACACGCATCTTCTGATAGATGGAGCAGAATACCTGGTCCTGGACAAACAGGCGCGGAAGCCGAAGCGGGTCATCTTTCAGCAGGCACAGTCCTGCGGAAAAGGCATCACCGCTATCCCGTGTGTGGAAGGGAATCTGCTGCTCAGCGGGGTACGCAAGCCCGTTGGAGAACTCTTTGCCACAACAAAAGAGGGAATATCGGAGTTGAAGACAAGTGCGGTATCGTTGTTTCCGAATCTGAATATGCAGCAGGTAATCCGCTCATTCGCCGCCGCACGGCCAAATCCTCAGCGGGATGACGGCGAGAGCATTCACGATTTCTCCATTGCGTACCCGGCTCCTGGATTTTTCAGTCTGATCGGAATCAAAACCCCGGGGCTGACCTGTGCCAACGAACTGGGCAGGTACCTTGCGGAGGAAACGGCGGCGTTTCTGGATGCACACCCAAATCCACGCTTCACGCCCCACAGGCAGGCCATTGCCAAAACAAATGATCCCGAAATCATTTGCCTGTGCGAAGGCATCAGCCGCGGAGAGATTCTGGAAGCAATCCGAAGGGGAGCTTCCACGGTGGATGGGGTCAAGCGGAGAGTGGGAAGCGGTATGGGTGTCTGCCAGGGCAGCCGATGCAGCTTTGCCATCGAGCAGATACTCCGGGAGGTCAGGCATGGGGCACTTTGATATCCTGATTATCGGCGGTGGTGCAGCGGGAATTGCTGCAGCCAGAGCCGCAGCGGATGCCGGATGCAAAAGCATTGCGCTGGTGGAGAGAAAACAAAAGCTGGGCGGCATTCTCCTGCAATGCAGCCATCCCGGTTTTGGCGCCGGACTTACCGGAGGGGAATACGCCGCTGCGCTTGTGCAGGATTTCCCGGAAACGGTTACTCTGTTTTTTGGGACAACGGTGCTTTCGGTGGAACCCAATAAAACGGCGCATCTGTCCGGTGACCGGCAGATCTCGTTTTCTCAGCTGATTCTGGCAACGGGCAGCCGGGAGATTCCACTGGGGGCGCTGCCGATTGCGGGAACCCGTCCAAAGGGTGTCTATACAGCCGGTCAGATGCAGGAGATGATGAACCTCCATGGCTTTGTTCCCCAAGGTCCGGTGGTCATTTTGGGCAGTGGTGACATTGGCCTTATCATGGCATCCCAGATTGCGGCAATGGGGATTTCTGTTACGCTGGTGGAGCAGAAGGAAAACTGCGGCGGCTTGGCGAGAAACCGGCGCTGCCTGAAAGATCATTCCATCCGCCTTATTTGCAGCCAGACCATTGACGCCGTTGAGGGCTCTCCCGCACTCACAGGCTGCTGCCTGTCCGGCGGAGAGAAGATAGCCTGCAGAACGCTTCTGATTGCCGCGGGACTTGTCCCGGAGCGTGGGCTGCTGGCGGAATTGGGAATGCCGTCCTGGCTTCAGATGTGCGGCAACTGCAACACGGTGTACCCTATGGCAGAGGGTGTGACAGCCGACGGAAGAAAAGCGGGCATTGCCGCATTTCAAAAGATACGAGGTAAACTATGATTGATACATTTGGACGCAGCATCACCTATTTGCGTGTTTCTGTGACGGAATTGTGCAATCTTCGCTGCCGGTACTGTATGCCGGAGGATGGTGTCTGCAAGAAAGAGCATGCCGACATGCTCACGGAGGATGAGCTTATTCAGGCCGTGGAAGCAGCCGCGGCTCTGGGCATTACCAAGTTGCGCATTACAGGTGGAGAACCACTTGTTAAAAAGAATATCGTGTCTATCTGCCGCAGAGCATCCAGAGTTCCTGGAATTCGGGAGGTCTGCCTGACAACAAATGGCATCCTGCTCCCGGAGTTGGCAATGCCCCTCAAGGAGGCGGGGGTCAGCCGGTTAAACCTGAGCCTGGATACCCTGGATCCGCAGAAGTATGCCCACATTACCCGCAATGGCAGTCTGGATGACTTCTGGAAGGGGTTTCATGCGGCCTTGGACGCTGACTTTCGGAAGATCAAACTCAATGCCGTGCTCATTGGCGGATTTAACGATGATGAGATCCTTCCGCTGGCGGAGCTTACCCGGAAGTATCCTGTGGATGTGCGTTTTATTGAAATGATGCCCATGTGCGACAGCTCCGGCTTTGGCCCGGAAGCGTATATTCCATTTACAAGGGTTTTGGAGGCTCTGCCGGAAGCGGTACCGGCTGCCAAAGATGGCGGTGTTGCCAAACTCTTCCACCTGCCTGGCGCACTGGGCAATATTGGCCTTATCAGCCCGGTGAGCGCCCATTTTTGCGGGGAGTGCAACCGCATCCGACTGACTGCAGACGGAAAAGTGAAGCCCTGTCTGCATTCCAATGCGGAGTATCCCCTGAAAGGGCTGGATTTCGATGGCATGAAAGCACAGCTGGAAGCAGCGATTTTGGGAAAACCCCAATGGCATGGGGATTTGGATGCTGCGCACAAATCGGGCGCCGGTCGGAATATGAATCAAATCGGAGGTTGAGTATGGCAGACTTTACCCATTTTAATGACCAGGGACGGGCCAAAATGGTAGATGTGGGGGAAAAGCCCATTTCTCAGCGCGTGGCCGTTGCGGCAGGCCGGGTGTTGGTAAATGAACACACATTCGCGCTCATTCAAAGCGGCGGCATGAAAAAAGGAGATGTGCTGACCGTTGCCCAGATCGCGGGGGTCATGGGTGCCAAGCGCACACCGGATATCATTCCCATGTGTCACCCCATTTTGATGGATGGCATCAACCTGGAGCTTTCTCTGGATGCGCACAGATCCAGCGTAGAAATCAAGGCCACCGTTTCCTGTGACGGGCGAACCGGCGTGGAAATGGAGGCACTTACCGCTGTCAGCACCGCCGCTCTGACAGTGTACGATATGTGCAAAGCGGTGCAAAAGGATATGACGATCACGGACATCCGCCTGCTCTCCAAAACCGGCGGGGTCCACGGCGATTACAAACGGGAGGACGAATCATGGCGTATACAGCAGCAGTGATTACCATCAGCGATAAGGGATATCGGGGCGAGCGGGAGGACACCAGCGGCCCCAACCTGGTGAAGATTCTGACGGAGAAGGGGTTCGACGTGACCTATACCGCCATCGTTCCCGATGAGGCGGAGATGATCCAATCGGAGCTTTTGAAGTGTGCAGATGAAAAGAAGATCGCCCTGGTGCTCACCACCGGCGGCACCGGCTTCTCACCTCGGGATATTACCCCGGAAGCCGCTATGGAGGTAATCCAGCGTCCGACTCCCGGTATCCCGGAGGCTATGCGGGCAGAATCCATGAAGATCACCCCCAAAGGCTGCCTGAGCCGCAGTGTTGCGGGCATTCGGGAGCGAACCCTGATCATTACCCTGCCAGGCAGCAAAAAGGCATCGGCAGAGAATATTCTGGCGGTCATCGACCCGGTGGCCCATGGCCTGGATATGCTCTACAGCGAGGGCAGTGCGGACTGTGCAAAATGAAGGAAAATCCCATTTCCGAGCAGGAAATGGGATTTTTTTATACATCGAAACGGTTGCATGAAATTCCGCACATTTTTCCGGGTTTCTCGTATCAGTAAAGCTCTATTTCCGTGACACACTCGTTTTTGATGCGACCCACCAGATATTGCAGAGCATCCACCACATGGGGGCGGATATCGCCGCCGATGAGCACATACATGATGTCGTCACCAACGCTCAGTTCCCCTTCGTTCAGCCAGACCTTGATGTAGAAAATACCGTCCAACTTATAGGTTTCTGCGATGATGGCATCCACAGCTTCCTGATTGTAGGAAAACTGCATCCCCACAACGGGCCTGGTGTCGGCGGTACCCTGGCGTACTTTTGCCTTGGCACTTTCCCGGACAATGCCGTTATGGGTCAGATACATGCCAATCTTAGGGGCGCTTTCATGGGCCTTGGCCTCTT
>OHRV01000179.1_pt1 | contig 12058 bp, 9 predicted proteins | sample 1578511 | NCBI WGS metagenome assembly OHRV01 (sample SAMEA3879546, study PRJEB24766) | human gut metagenome | biome: human-associated habitat; feature: feces | place: USA | collected 1985/1987
GCGCGATCATGTCGTGCAGCTCCTGCGTGGAGGAGAACTTCTTCTCTTCGCGAAGATAGTCGAAAAAGTCGAGCTGTAATTTCTGCCCGTACAGGTCGCCATCGAAGCCGACAAGATACGTCTCAATCGTCACGGTGTTCTTGTCGCTCACCGTCGGCCGCACACCGACGTTCGTCACGCCCACGCACGTTTCGCCGTTCGGCAGATGCGCGCGCGTGGCGTACACGCCGCGCTTGAGGGCGATGATGTGTTCCTCGGGGATGAGGTTTGCCGTCGGGAAAAGGGACTTTTTCCCGATGCCCTCGCCGTGGCGCACCGTGCCCTCCACGGAAAAATAATGGCCGAGAAATTCCGCGGCGCGCCTGACCTCGCCCGCTTCCAGAAGCGAGCGGATATAAGTTGAAGAGACGGTCACACCGTCTTTTTCGACGCGCGGGATGATGTCGCAGCCGAGGCCGTGGGCAGCGCAGTAGCTCTTGAGCTTTTCCACATCGCCCTCATTTTTGTGGCCGAAGCGGAAGTCGTGTCCCGCGACAAGGTGCACCGCGTGGTACTTCTTGACGAGAAGCTCCGAGATAAAATCCTCCCACGGCATGGTCATCATGCTTTGGTCGAACGGCTCGACAAAGACCTCCTGCACGCCGTATTGTGTGCGGATGATGTTTGCGCGCTCAGATGGCGTCGTCAACAGCGGCACGGGCTTTCCCGTGACGAACTCGCGCGGCGAGCGGTCGAACGTGAACGCCGCGGAGCGGCAGCCGCGCTCCTGCGCGCGGCGCACCGCCATTTTGAGCAGCTCGCCGTGCCCGATATGCACCCCGTCGAAAAAGCCCAGGGCGATGACTGTGGATCTATTCATAGTTTCGGTTTCCTTTTTGCGTCAGCGTCACACGCTGAAAAAATTTCGTTTCGAGGTGAGCGTGCCGTCCTTCGCCTCCGACAGGGCGAGAAACGCCCCGTCGCGCCCGTAGACGCGGTACAGCCCGTCGGGGAGCTTTGCGCGCAGGGAATTGCCGCAGAGGCACTTGCGCTCCTGCTCGGCACTTGGGATGGTGTAGGTCGGATATTGCCGGAACAGGCTGTCCGTGGGGCGGAGCAGTGCTTCGCCCTCGCGCGCGACGTCCTCAAGCGTCACGGCCTCGTCGATGCGGAAGTTCGACGCTTCCGTGCGGCGCAGCGCCGCCATGCAGCCGCCGCAGCCGAGCGCCTGACCGAGATCGTGGCACAGCGTGCGGATGTAAGTGCCCTTCGAGCACACGACGCGCAGGGCGTACTGCCCGTTCCCAAAATTCTGTGTGAGCGCAAGGTCGAAGATCGTGATCTTGCGCGGCTTGCGCGCGACCTCACGACCCTGACGGGCGAGGTCGTAGAGCTTCTGGCCGTTTACCTTGATGGCCGAGTACATCGGCGGGATCTGCTCGATCTCGCCGAGAAAGCGCGGCAGCGCCGCGGCAACGTCGTCCGCCGTGACGGTCACAGCGCGCTCTTCGAGCGTTTCGCCGGTCGTATCCTGCGTGTCGGTCACAAGGCCGAGCTGTAAAACGGCCTCGTAGACCTTTTGCCCGCCCTCGGCAAAGGAGACGGCCTTGGTCGCCTGCCCGACGAACACGGGCAGAACACCCGTCGCCATGGGGTCGAGCGTCCCCGCGTGGCCGACGCGCTTTTCATGCAAAATGCCGCGCAGCTTGGCGCACACATCCATACTCGTCCAGCCCTGGGGCTTATCAATAATTACAATGCCGTTGGGCATAAATGGCCTCCTTTGCGCCAAGCCTTCGGCGCTTTTGCGCCGTACAAGCGTTTTGCCGGCAGGCAAAACGCAGTTCTCTTTCTACTCTCCGCGCACCAAGATATGCGCGTTCATGCGAAAGCCGTATTTCTCGTAGAGGTGGACGGCGTTGTTGCCGTCGACCACCTTGACTTCGATCTTCCGGACGCCGCTGCCCGAAAATACCGCCATCGCCCAGTCCATCAGGGCCTTGCCGTATTTCCTGCCGCGGCACTGCGGCAGAACGACGAGGTAGTCGAGCTTGCCCGTGCCGTCTCCGTGCAGGTCGACCTTGCAGAAGCCGACGATCTCGCCGCCTTCCTCGATGACCGCGATGCGCGAGACGTTTTCTTCAAGCGCCTGTGCAAAAAGCGACAACGTTTTATCATATGGCCGGCTCGGATAGCTGCCCTTGAAATTCACGGACACGCGGTTGTGGTGCTCGGACAAGGCCTGCACGCACGCGCGCAGGCGCGGTGCTTCGTCCGCTGTGATTTGTCGCAGCGGCGGCAGCCGCTTTTCAAGCAGCACAAGCTGCACACCGGCGATACCGTTAAACGTGCACGGCACGACGCCGATCTCGGCGTAGCCGAGCTTTTGATAGAAGCGGCGGGCGCGCGCATTGCGCGCGTTCGTGTCGATGCGAAGGTACCGGCAGCCGTGCGCGAGGGCATAGCCCTCGTAAAATGCCGCAAACTCGCGGCCAAGGCCGCGCGATTTGGCCTCGGGGTCGATGACGAGCGTGTGCAGCACCATGACCTCGCTGTCCGGCGCGTCGTAGCGCCAGTTCGCCCCTGCGTAGGAATCGACCTGCGTTTGGTTGAGAATGGCCGTGCCGACGATCTCACCGTTCTGCTCCTGCACGAAAAGGTCGCCGCGCGTGAGCGCGGCCTCCGCCGTCTCGCGCTCGGGATACACGCCGCGCTGCCAGCCAATCGTGGCCTCGCCGCGCTCCTCTGCCGTGTGGATCTGGTCGTAAATGCGGCACACCGCGTCCAAATCGGCGCGCGCTGCCTTGCGGATCGTGCTCATGCCTCTTCCGTCACCGCTTCGGCGATGGCGTTCAGGATCATGGCGCGCGCGGTCTCATAGTCCGCGTGCTCGATGAGGCAGCCGGAGGCGGCGCGGTGTCCGCCGCCGCCGAGGAACGAGCAGGCGAGCGTCGCGTTGACACGCGCGCCTGTGCGCACGCTGACCTTCCACGCGCCGTCCTTCGTTTCCTTCATCGTCACAGCGCAGTCCGTACCCTCGACCAAGCCGCCGAGGGACGCAAGGTCTTCCATGTCGGCCTCGGAAAGCGCCATGCTCTTTTGTAAGGACTGCGGCACGGCGACGATGACGACGCGGTCCTCATCGTAGAATTCCATCGTGCGCAGCAGCTCTCCCTCAAGCGCCAGGCGCTTTTTGCTCTTTGTGCGGAAGTGCAGCTTGTTGGCGGCTTTATAGTCGATGCCCGTCTCCATCAGCGCCGCGGCCACGCGGTGCGTGTTCGCCGTGACGTTGGAGTAAACAAAGCAGCCCGTGTCGGTCGACACGGCGACATAGAGCGGCAGCGCGACTTCGGGTGTGAGCTGTCCTAATTCCTGCGCGAGCTCGCACAGAATTTCGCCGCAGGCGGCGCACTCGGGATGCACACAGCTCTCCTTGCCGAAGCCCTCGTAGCTCGGGTGATGGTCGATGGCGAGGTCGACGCGCGTTTTGAACATCTCGGCATTGTCGGGGAACAGGCTCAGCGCGGCGAGGTCGACGGAGACGACCGTCTCATAGTCAAAATCGTCCGCGACCCAATACTGCTCGACGTACTGCTCGAAGTGCTCGGTCGTCTCGCGGTTATAGAGGATGCCCACGGTCTTGCCCATCTGGCGCAGCATGGCGCACAGCGCCGCAGCGCAGCCGAGGGTGTCGCCGTCCGGACGGCGATGGGTGAGAATGAGGTACTTGTCGTGCGCGCGGAGGTATGCCGCGACTTCGGAAACGGTCATTCCTGCTCATCCTCCGTGTTCAGTGTTTCGTTTTCGGGGTTCGCGGGCTTCACCACGCGCGGGTCGCGCAGCATCTCTAAGATGTGCGCGCCGTATTCGATGGAATCGTCCGCGATGAACTGCAGCTCCGGCGTGTAGCGCAGCGACATGCTCGCGCCCAGCTCGCGCCGGAGATAGCCCGCCGCGCTCTTGAGACCGCGGAGAACGTCCTTTTCGAGCGACTTTTGCAGCACGCTCACGTAAATGCGCGAATAGCGCAGATCGCTCGTCGTGTCCACATGGGTGATGGTCACCATACCGCTCTGGACGCGCGGGTCCTTGAGCGTGCGGATGAGCGAGCTGAGCTCGCGCTGGATCTCTTCATTGATGCGTCCAATGCGATTGCTTGCCATTTTTATTCCTCCTTTGAAAAAAGCAAGGGCGGGCGAACGCCCGCCCCTACCTTAAGGCTTCTAAACATTGCGCCGCGCACGGCGCAAAAATCTTGATCTGTATTGCTGACGACCTGTGCGTCAGAAATACACTTTACAGGCTGCAAACGTGCGAGCGCAGCGAGTGCGCTGCCGCAGCCTGAATCCTACTCAAAAATTCGCTTCGCGGATTTTTGAAGTCTTACTGCTCGCCGACCTTGATGTCGTTGTACTTTTCGAAGCTCAGGCCGCACTCGTAGCCCTGCGCGACTTCCTTGACGGAGTCCTTGAAGCGCTGGAGCGAGGCGAGGTGACCCTCGTGGACGACGATGCCGTCGCGCACGATACGCACGTCGCACGCGCGCTGGATCTTGCCGTCGGTGACATAGCAGCCCGCGACAGTGCCGACGGACGAGACTTTGTAGGTCTGGCGAATTTCGGCGTGGCCGATGATGGCCTCGCGGAACTTCGGCGCGAGCATACCCTTCATAGCGGCCTCGATCTCGTCGATGGCGTCGTAAATGACGCGGTACATGCGCATGTCGACATGGTTGCGGGCCGCGCTGTCGCGCGCCGCGGCGTCGGGACGGACGTTGAAGCCGACGATGATGGCGTTGGACGTGGCCGCGAGCATGACGTCGCTCTCGTTGATCGCGCCGACCGCGCCGTGGATGACGCGCACGCGGACCTCGTCGTTGGAGATCTTCTCAAGCGACGCCTTGACGGCTTCGACCGAGCCCATGACGTCCGCCTTGACGATGATGTTGAGGTTCTTCATCTCGCCCGCCTGGATCTGGCTGAACAGGTCCTCGAGCGAGACCTTCGTGATGGGGGCGTTGGCCTTGCGCTTTTCCTCTTCCTTGCGCTGCTCCACAAGCTCGCGGGCAAGGCGCTCGTCGGCGACGGCGTTGAAGTGTGCGCCGGCCTCGGGCACTTCGCCAAGGCCCGTAATCTCCACAGGCACGCTGGGGCCCGCGGTGGTGAGCTTCTGGCCCTTGTCGCTCATCATCGCGCGCACGCGGCCGACGGCCGTACCGGCGATGATGATGTCGCCCTGATGGAGCGTGCCGTTCTGGACGAGCAGCGTTGCGATCGGGCCGCGGCCCTTGTCAAGGCGCGCCTCGACCACAGCACCGGACGCGGCACGGTTGGGGTTGGCCTTGAGCTCGGCGACCTCGGCGGTCAGCGCGACCATTTCGAGCAGGTTGTCGATGCCCATGCCGGTCTTGGCGGAGATGGGGCAGACAATGGTGTCGCCGCCCCAGTCTTCAGCAACAAGGCCGTACTCGGTGAGCTGCTGCTTGATGCGCTCGGGGTTGGCGTCGGGCTTATCCATCTTGTTGATGGCGACGATAATGGGAATTTCAGCGGCCTTGGCGTGGTTGATGGACTCGATGGTCTGCGGCTTGATGCCGTCCTCTGCCGCAACGACGAGGATGGCGATATCCGTGATCATCGCGCCGCGGGCACGCATGGAGGTGAACGCCTCGTGGCCCGGGGTATCGAGGAAGGTGATGGGCTTGCCCTTGATCTGCACCTGATAGGCACCGATGTGCTGGGTGATGCCGCCCGCCTCGCCGGAGGCGACGTGAGCATTGCGGATATAGTCGAGAAGGCTCGTCTTGCCGTGGTCGACGTGACCCATGACGACGACGACCGGCGCGCGGGGCTGGAGCTCGTCGGCGCTGTCCTCGTGATCGTCGATGAGCTTTTCCTCGATCGTCACGACGACTTCCTTTTCGACCTTGCAGCCGAGCTCTTCAGCGACAAAGGACGCGGTGTCGAAGTCGATCATCTGGGAAAGGGACGCCATCACGCCGTTTTTCATCAGGCACTTGACGACCTCGGCGCCGGTCTTCTTCATGCGGGAGGCCAGCTCGCCGACGGAGATCTCGTCGGGAATTTTGACGGTCAGCGGCGTCTTCTTCGCGATCTCAAGCTGCAGGCGGCGCATCTTCTCGGCCTCCTCCTGCTTGCGCTTGCCGGAGAACGGCTGCTGACGGTTGTTGCGGTTTCTGTTGTTGCGGAACTTTTCCTTGCTGCCGCGCTCTAAGTCGCGGCGGTCACCGGAGCGCTCGGCCATGTCCTGCAGCTTTTCGTCGTACTTGTCAAGGTTGACGTTCGTGACCTTGCGGGTGTCGACGATCTTCTTTTCCGGCACGCGCGTCGTGGGATGCTGCGTGGCGGTCGACTTGCTCTGCTGGGGATTCTGCTGCGCCTGGGCGGGCTTGCCCTGCTGGGGCTGGGGACGGCCGGCGCCGTTATTGCCGTTATTGTTTCTCGGCTGGTTCTGAGCGTTATTCGCCTTCGGCTGGTTCTGCGCGGGGGCGGGGGCAGCCTTGGGCTCGGGCTTCTTCTGGGGCGCCGCCTCGGCGTAGATGGTCTCGATCTTCACCTGATGCTTCTGCGTCAGGTGCTCGAAGACCAGATTGACTTCCTCTTCCGACAACACCTGCGAAGGCTTCTTGCTCCCGTCTTCATAGGCACTCAGAACGGACAGAATGTCCTTCGACGCCATGCCGAAGTCCTTTGCCATATCGGATACCTTGTTCTTGTTCATTGTAGTAGCCAAATTATTGCACCTCCGTGTGTTGTGATCTCTGCTTACTGTCTTTCTTGATGCTGCCCTTGCCCTTCTTCACGGGGCGGGAATGGGCAAAGCGCCTTGCCGCGCGCTGCTTTTCCGCGGCGCGGTGCGCCTTTTCTCTCTCAGCGCGCGTGCGTCCGTGCTTGACCGCGCCTCTCGGGCGCTTGCTCTCGCTCTTTTCCGCGCTCTTGGCCTTTGCGGCGGGAGCGGGCTGCGGCTCTTCCTGATGCGGCTTTTTCTTGCCGGTGCGCACATTTTTTTCGTGCTGCTTGAGCTCTTTCCTCCGCTCGGCGGCGCGGGCCGCCTTGATCGTCAGGCGCTTGGCCGCCTCGCCGTAGTGCGCTTCGTCACTCTCCGCCAGCTTTTTCGCGACGGCCTCGGCAAAGCCGATGTCCGTCAGCGCCAGCAGCGCGCACGACGTGCGTCCCAGCGCTCTGCCGAGGTCCTCCTTCGTCGGCGGGATCTCAAGGCAGATGCACTCGCCCGCCTCGCCGAAGTGGAGCGCGCGGCGGCGCGTGTTGTCCGCCGCATCCGAGGCGATGAGGATGAGCCGCGCGTGCTTGCTTCGTGCCGCCGCGCCGACGGGCTCTTCACCGACCTCCAGCTTTCCGGCCTTTTTGGCAAGGCCGATCAGATTGAGCAGTTTATCCACCGTTTGCCATCTCCTTTTCCATTTCTTCGTAGACGCTCTCGGGGATGGCCGTGTCCAGCGCGCGCTCGAGCGCGCGGGATTTGCGCGCCCGCTTGAGGCATTCGCTGTTCGGGCAGACGTAAGCGCCGCGCCCGGGCTTTTTGCCCGTAAAGTCGAGCGACACCTCGCCTTGCGGCGATTTGACGGCGCGGATGAGCGCGCGTTTGTCCTTCATCTCGCGGCAGCCCACACACTGGCGCTGCGGGATCTTCTTCACTTTCTGCATGAGCCGCCCTCCTCTTCGGCGCGTTCAGCGCCCCGGACTTTTTTGCGCCGCGCACGGCGCAAACGAACTCAAATCGTTTTTCCTGACGACAGGTGCGTCAGGAAAAACACTTCTCACCTCGCAAGTGTGCGAGCGCAAGCGAGTGCGCACAGCGGGGTGCAAGCCTTAGCTCCAAAATGCGCTGTGCGCATTTTGGAAGATCACTCTTCCTCTTTGTAGCTCTCGGGCTTGATGTCGATCTTGTAGCCGACAAGGCGCGCGGCAAGGCGCGCGTTCTGGCCCTCCTTGCCGATGGCAAGGGAAAGCTGATCGTCGGGCACGATGACGCGGCAGGCCTTGCCCTCTTCGGCAAGGCGCACGTCGACAACGTCCGCCGGAGCGAGCGCCGCGGCGATGTACTCCGCGGGATCGTCGCTGTACTTGATGATGTCGATCTTTTCGCCGCGCAGCTCTTCGACGATGCTGTTCACGCGCTGGCCGTGGGGGCCGACGCACGCGCCGATGGGGTCGACGTTCTCGTCGTTGCTCCACACCGCCATCTTTGTGCGGGAGCCCGCCTCGCGGGCGATGGAGCGGATCTCGACCGTGCCGTCGTAAATTTCGGGCACTTCGAGCTCAAAAAGACGCTTGACCAAACCCGGATGCGTACGGGAGATCACGACCTGCGGGCCGCGGGACTGGCGGCGCACGTCGACAAGGTAGACCTTGATGCGCTGGCCCTCGACAAGCGTCTCGCCCTTGACCTGCTCGCCGGCGAGAAGAATGGCGTCTGTCGCTTCCGTGCCGGTGCCGATGCGAAGGGACGCATTGCCCGTGCGGGGATCGATGCGCGTGACGACACCGGTGAGAATTTCATGCTGCTTGGAGTTGTATTCGTCGTAGACCATGCCGCTCTCGGCTTCGCGCAGGCCTTGGATGATGACCTGCTTGCCGTTGCCCGCGGCGATGCGGCCGAATTCGATGTTGTCGACGGGAATGTTGACGATATCGCCGACATTGTACTTGGCGGAGATGGCCTTCGCGTCATCGAGGCTCATCTGCGTGCCGGGGTTCTCGACCTCATCCACGACTTCCTTCTGCACGAACATCTTGAGCTCGCGCTTGCCCTCGTCCACGTCGACCACCACGTTCTCCACGCCCTCGTGGTCGCGCTTGTAGGCGGTGGTAAGCGCCTGCACGATCTTTTCCATCATAAAGCTCTGGGAAATGCCGCGTTCCTTTTCCAGCATCGCAAGCGCTGCGAAGATTTCATCACATTTCATGGGTATGCTCCTATTCTGTATAATCAAAGTAATTGGTATTCTTTTTGGTTAAAAGTCGCAGCGCAGGCGCACGAGCGCGACCGCGTCCTTTTCAAAGCGCTTCTCCTCTTCGCCGATGCGAAGCGTGACCGCGCCGTTGTCGTAGCCCGCGAGGTCACCGGAAAATTCCTTGCGCCCGTCCACGGGCTTGTAGGTCTTCAAGAGCACGGGCGCGCCCATGAACTGCGCAAAGTCACCCGGCCGCTTGAGCGGGCGCTCCGCGCCGGCGGACGCGACCTCGAAAATGTAGCTCGACTCGATGGGGTCGGCCTCGTCAAGGATATCGCTCATGGCGCGGGAGATGGCCTCGCAGTCGAGGATGTTCACGCCGCCGTCCTTGTCGATATACAGCCGCAGATACCACTGTCCCGCCTCGCGGACATATTCCACATCCCACAGCTTGCAGCCGTTCTCCTCCACAACGGGGAGCGCCAGCTCGCGCACGACTTCGGTCACCTTTTTCATTGTATCCCTCGCAGTCCGTGTTTTTTCCAAAATTTGCAAAAGAAAGAGCGGGCCAAACTGTCCACTCTCGCGTTTCCTGCATCCATAACACAAGCATACTATCACACAAAGCTGCGGAATGCAAGCGTTTTTGCGCGCAGTTTGCGGCTTTTTTGAAAAAATTTCCGCTGTTTTTCGTTATTTTTTGCGCGCCGCACCCTTCCCGCTTGCAAAGCGGGGAAAAGTATGCTATAAGGATAGGACTCTGAATAGAGAATGAGAGAGAGGGATATTTTATGGCGCGTTCCGCCACGCTCGATATGACGCAGGGCAGCCTTGGCCGCCAGATCATCGGCTTTTCGCTGCCTCTGATGTTCACTAACCTTTTGCAGATGCTCTTCAGCATGGTCGACCTTGCGGTCGTCGGCCGCTTTTCAAGCTCCGCCGCCATGGGCTCGGTCGGCTCGACCACGACGCTCATTTTCCTGTTCACGGGCTTTCTGATGGGCCTTGGCAGCGGCGTCAACGTGCTTGTCGCCACGCACTTCGGCGCGCGCAGCGAGAAAAACGTGCGCGAGTCCGTTCACACGTCGTTCCTTGTCTGCCTGATCGCGGGCTTTTTGATGCTGGCGCTGGGCCTTATCTTTGCCCGCCCGCTGCTCGAGCTTCTGAACACGCGCGACGATCTGATCGACGGCGCGGAGCTGTACCTTCGCATTTACTTCCTTGGCATGCCCGCCGCCGCGCTCTATAACTACGGCAACGGCGTTCTGAATGCCATCGGCGACACGAAAACGCCGCTCATCTTCCTTTCCGCCGCGGGCGTGCTCAATGTCATCCTCGACCTTGTGTTCGTTATCGGGCTCGGGATGTCGACCGACGGCGTCGCGCTCGCGAGCATGCTCTCGCAGTGCGTGTCCGCGGGGCTCATCGTCCGCTCGCTCATGCGCAGCAAGGAGATCTACAGCCTCAGCTTAAAAGAGATTCGCTTCCACAAGGACAAGGCCATCCACGCGCTGTCTGTCGGCGTGCCGGCAGGTTTGCAGAACGCGATCTTCTCGGTCGCAAACCTCTTCATTCAGGCGGGCGTCAATTCGTTCAGCACCGTCGTCGTCGAGGGCAACTCCGCGGCGGGCAATGTGGATAACCTCGTCTACTCCGTGATGAACGCGTTTTACATCGCCTGCTCGAGCTTTGTCGGGCAGAACTACGGCGCGGGCAAATCGCGCCGCGTGCTCAAGAGCTACCTGCTGACGCTCTGCTATTCCGCAGTAGCCGCAGCGGTGCTCGGCGGGCTGTTCCTGCTGTTCGGGCACCAGTTTCTCTCGCTCTTCACGTCGGAATCCGACGTCATCGAGGCGGGCCTCGCGCGCATCTGGGTCATGTGCTTCTCGTTCCCGATCTCGGCCACGATGGACTGCACCACCGCCGCCTCGCGCGGCCTTGGAAAGGGCCTCGTGCCGATGATCTTCGTGTTCCTCGGCTCGTGCGTGTTCCGCGTGGCGTGGATCTACACCGTGTTCGCCCACTTCCATACGATCCGCTCGCTCTATATGCTCTATCCGTTCTCGTGGGTACTCACGGGCGCGGCGGAGATCGCATACTTTTTGTATTGCTATAAGAAATATGTCAAGCCGCTGGATGCGTCCCACGCAGCGGAATGAAAAAGAGCTGTCCGAAAGGACAGCTCTTTTTTTGCGACCACACTGGGCGCGTGTGCTTTTTCGCGCTTGTGCGAAAAAACCAAAAATTTTCACAGCTTTTGCAAAGCTGCCAACTTGCGGTTTTTGTAATCCGCGTCCCCCGTCACTTCGCGGAGCACGGTGATCTCCTCCGGCAGCGCGGCACTGCTTTGCCCGTACTGGAACAGCACGGCCTTTTCCGCGCTGAAGGGATACACGTCGATCTCGCAGCGGCGGTCGGCGAAGACGAAGCGGTACTTGGTCTTGCGCACGGGCGAGAGCGCCGTGTCGCGCTCTAAGAGGTATTTTTCATACTGCTTTTGCGAGATGGGGCGCTCGGTGTCCCATTTTTCGCCGTTTTCCATGCGATGCTTTTCGGTGTAGAAGTACAGCGTCTCCGCGCCGCTTTTCTGCATGCGCACGCGGCGCTCGATGTTCGGGTTCGTCAGCGCAAGGTAGGTCTGCGTCATGTCGATGGCCGCGGCGCGGTATTTGTGGGAAAACGCCGCCATGTCGGGCATGGCGATAAGGTACTTGCGTTTTTGCGCCATTGGCTCGACCTCGCCCACGGCGCGGTAAATTTCGCGCAGGGCGCGCTCGATTTTATTGTTGAAATTTGCGTCGTTGTCGATGATGCGCAGATTCGGGTGCGCGCTCCACGCACGCAGTGTGCGGTCGTCCATCTCGCGAGCGAATTCGATGGATTCCGTGCGCGCGTTGTTGCCGAGGTCATAGGCAAACTCCGCGCCCTTGGCGCAGGTGATGAGATGGAGCACCATGTCGTAATTGGCGAGCACACGCTCTTCGGTGCGGCCGTCAAAGCGCGCGATGACCTGCGCGAACTCCTCGTCCGACACGTAGGCCTTGTCGTCCATCAGCGCGCGGTCGTAGAGAATGAGAATATTGTCCTCCGGCACGAGCTGCGCAGCGTCCAGCGCGAGCTTTTCCTTGTGGATCTGATCGCCGA
>OHRV01000181.1_pt1 | contig 12053 bp, 9 predicted proteins | sample 1578511 | NCBI WGS metagenome assembly OHRV01 (sample SAMEA3879546, study PRJEB24766) | human gut metagenome | biome: human-associated habitat; feature: feces | place: USA | collected 1985/1987
GAGCAGGAAATGAAAAAGGATAGTTTCTAATATTCACATTTCAATATTCGTTCAGCTCATCCGGTGGAATAGTGGTTTTGCCGGACGAAGTGCACGATTCGGGCAACTTGTCCGGTATGTAGAGCTTTTACCGGACAAGCCGATCTGTGAGTGAATATTAGGAAAATATTTTCTGAAGATTGATGCAAGGTTTTCGGGGCGGCGGGATTATGTTATACGTAGCCCCGCTGCTTGATTTGGACTTAAACTACTCTTTGCAGAGCATTATCTGCTGGATGAGGTGATCGGTGGACTGCATACCGGCGGAGCCGATACGGCCGAGATTCCGGATTGTCTTCTCGATGTCTTTGTCGATGATGCCGTCGGTCTCCTTGATGCAGGTCCCCCTCAGGGCCAAGACACAGGACTGGACGGCGCAGGCCACTCCGGAGGCCACTTTCATCGCACATCCGACCTTGGCACCGTCACAGACCATACCGGTGATGTTTCCGATCATATTCTTGATCGCCGAGCAGACTTGGTCGTAGCTTCCTCCGCGGAGGAACACGATTCCGCAGGCTGATCCGGTCGAAGCAATCACGCAGCCGCACAGGGCTGACAACTTTCCAAGATATCCTTTAATGTGAATGGCGACCAAATTGCTGAGGATGAGCGCCCTGGCCAGCCGCTCGTCATCTACGTCGTATTTCAAGGCGTAAGCGATCACGGGCATACTCACCGTGATCCCTTGGTTGCCGCTGCCGGAATTGCTCATCGCCGGAAGCTTGCATCCTGCCATTCTGGCATCCGAGGCCGCGGCGGTCATCCCCATCGCAAAGCTGATGAAATCATCCCCGAAAACCTCCTGTTGGTTCTCCCTGATGGCCTTGCCGACGTTGAGACCATAGTCTCCGCTCAAACCTTCCCGCGCGAGCGCAAGGTTCAAGTCTCTGTCCGCAAGAATGAACTTGATGTCCTCGAATGTGGCGCTTTGGGCGAATGAATATATTTCCTTGACAGTCAGGTTGTAGTCCAGCGTGCATTTCACCGGTGTTGTCTCCCCGTCCCCGCCTTTCCTGAAATCGGAGACAGAGGAGTCGAGTCCTGTCTCGACAATCCTGTCGTGGTCGTCCTCAATGACAGTCCAGGACTTGTGGCCGGCTGAACTAACCGTGACCTTGACGTAAAGGATCTTTGGACTCTCAGCGACCTTGATCCGTACCTTGCCTGCGTCCACCAATCCTTTCGCTGTATCCACATCCTTGTCGGTCAGGTCCTTAAGCACCTCAAGACCATACTCGCTTTTCCCGCAGACCGCTCCGAGGGCGGAGGCGATGTAAAGCCCGACCATCCCGGTCCCGGGGATTCCGACTCCCATTCCGTTCTTGAGAATATTTCCGCTGACCTCCACGTCAACTTCATATTCAGAGAGTACGGGGACTTCTGTTTTCAAGGTTTCCGTGGCTTTGGCGGCGGCCAGCGCGACGGCGATCGGTTCGGTGCAGCCCAAGGCTGGCTTGACTTCCTTGTGCAGGAGTTCGATGAGTTCGGATTCTCTTGTAGTCATAACTGGTTATTTGTCAAGAAATTTCATTATGTCCTTAATCAGTGGTTCAATAGCGGCCTCCCCGCTGATGACCTCGATAGGGAAGCCGATGCAGACGGTCCTGTAACCATTCCCCTCAAAGCAGGTTCCGGCCGAGATGTTCGTGTCTGAGTAGCGAAGGAATGATTTCGACTTATCAGATGATGGCACGATTCCGTCAGGGGTCTCCACGCAGTAGATGAACGGGTTGCGCTCCTTGTGGAATTGGAATTCCGGCACGCTCAGACTGATTGGGCCGTTCTTCTTAACCTTGACAGTGGCGTTGCGGCTGGCGTAGTTTGTCATCCATCTGTAGCCAAGCGTCTTCTCCACAAATTCCTTTGTTGAAGACGTGTATAAGCTGTCCTTGTGCACTGGGTAGATCCCGTCCCAGACATCCGTGCCGATGTTCGCTCCGGAGACGAGCACGTTCCTGCCATCCTCAGTGTAGCGTCTGATGGCTTGTTGTAGGCCAGTAGGGAACACCTGGAACCTGTCCGGCACCTTGCCAGTGCCGACAACGGTAGTGATCTGTTTTCCGCAGATGAGATCCAAGGCCACATCGTTTTTAGCCAAGGTCCTGTCGGCGGAGAACGCCGCCACACTCGAAGAGTGGAAAGCATATCCGGCCGCCATGAGAGCCTTGCCGTGGATTCCGCAGTAGTCGAACGTGTTCCCGGCGAAGACCTTTCCGGCCTCATTGGTCCAGGCCGCTCCGAATCCCGGATTGTCATCGTCCAGCCAAGGCAGCGAGCGGCGGAACTGGTACTGCGGGCCGATGAAATTGATTTCTTTTACGTATGGGACACCGGCATCGAGGCTCGCGTCGAATCCGGCATATTCATTGGTGTCGAACCACGCCGGAGCGGAGACTCTGGTGAAGTTGTTGACCACCAGGACGTTTTTGCCGTTGCCTGATTCCGGGATGCCGACGCTGAGGGTCTCGGAAGGGAAGCTTTTCCCACCCTTGTTGAATGCGGTCACACGATAGCTGTAGATGTGCCCAGGGACGATGGAGACCTTGGTTGAGATCTCGTTTCCTGAGACTTTGCATCCATCCAGCACACGGCCGTTGTCAAAGGCCCCGTCGTCAATCCTTGTCTGAAGAATATATCCGGTAGGGACGGCGGTTGCCTCAAGCGAGTCCACGGTGGCTTTCCAGCTGAGCCTCACGGATTTGGAACCAGTGAATGAAGTAGCGAAAGAGTTGACCGGAAGCGGCTGCACTGCATATTCGCAACCATAGCGGGCGCTCAGGTATTTAAGCATTCCTTTATAGACCGCGCGGCTGACAGTGAAGCGGAAAGACGGATCAAGTCCGAATTTCATATCCGCGAAATTCTGGTGAGACAGTAATTCGAGCAGCATCGCAGGAACTGTCGCCGTGCGGGATTCGCTGTAGGATCGGTCCCACAAGCCCCTTCTGCTCCATTCCGGATTGAATTCCTTGCGGATGTCGTTCACGATCTCTGTCTGGACAAAGTCAGCGTACATCCTCTGCTGAAGCCTGTCCTCTCCGTTGGCGAACTTGTCGCTGCCGTCGCACAGCAAGGTGTATATGGACAGCGTGCCGATGATCGAGTCATTCGGAGTCGTACCGGCGTCCGTGTGGAACGCGAACGAAAGGTCTATCGGAATATTCAGTCCTTCGGCCTTTGGATTTGTCCTTGAACCACCGGACATCCAGCCGACCCACGCGCCACGGTTGCCGTAGTCGGACGTGTAGTCATTGTCGTATTTGCTCAGGATTGTGGAATCGGCCCCGGCCCATTGCATCCAGTAGAGTGCTCCTTCCGTGAAGGACGGCATCCCTGAGGTGGTATATTCATTGACCGGCTGGTCTTTGAGGCCTCTTGCGATCTTGCCCATTCCGCCGCCGAAACGCACTGCGTCCGCTGTGATCACAGCGTTGCGGGTGACGTTGTAGCCTTTCGGGACGCTGTTGTCAAGGATCACGCAACCTTCTGAACCTTTGTCGAACTCGAATGTGCCAATGTAGATCCAGGTGCCGCCGCCCATCTTCTGGTTGACGATGAACTCACTCTCGCCGCCCAGATGCCTGACTGTGTAATGGGCGCAAGGAGTGCTGTGCGGCAGACTCTTGTAGGAAATATAGACTGAATATTCCCCGCGTTCCGGAATCTCAGGGGTCCAGCGTGCCTCGGCCGCCTTTCCCCTATGGTTCTCACGGCATTCCGCTTGGCGGGCCGTTCCCATCTGAAACGGATTCTCCAGCAATGAATATGTCGCCCTGGCATCCGCGAATCCAATTCCAGCGTCCGACCAAGTTCCTGTCTCTGAATATCTTCCCTCGATTCTGACACCCTCTCCACGTCCATCCTCGAAAGCTGGATCGTTGTCTGAGATGACCTCGTTGGTCTGCGGATCCCTCTCGCGAGGAGTCATAACGTAGGCTCCGGCGTTCTCCAGCATCGGAATCAGGAACGGAAGCACATAGCTTTGGGTGTACATATCCTCGACGGTCTGGAACATCGGCGCGCGCTGCCATTCCCAACGGTCGGTCTTCTCCTCGAAATAGCGGCCGTGGCTCTGCCAGAGGGCTATGTTACGTCCTGCCAGACCTTTGGAAAAGTCTTCCTCGTCCATTTTGGTGACAAACGGATGGGTGTTACGTAAGTCCTTTGTCCTGAATTTGTTCTTAATGGATTTCCCGTCATTGCCGACCTGCGGCACAACGTATGATTCCAGCCTGTTCTTGCCCACGAACAGATTCCCGATCCCGTACTTGGAACAAGATTCCGGCATCAGATCCGTGAGTGTCTTCCTGAGCCACTTCACGTCCTTTGACCGCCAAGGGAAATCCCCCATAGCCGGTGTGAAATAAAAGTCAAGATCATAGCCTCGTCTGACGACCTTGTTGGCCTTGACCTGCGATGACACACCTGTCCTTTCGACAACAAGGGTCTGGAGTGAGTCAACCGCATCCTTGAATTCCTTTACAGACTGCGCCGCAAGGCCTGTGGAAAATGCCCCGGCGACAGCGAATAGGGTTATTAATCGTTTGATCATACTATCGTTTGTTCTTGAATATCAGCAATTCGGCCAGCAACGTGATCACCGACGTGCTGGCGAGTGCGGTGAAATCCGCCAGAAAATCCATCGGATCCCCGCTTCTGTAGGTGGTGAAAGACTGTCCGATCTCCGTTCCGGCCGCCACGGCGCAACCTATGGCAAAAATGATGGCCACGGCCAAGGCTATCCTCCATCCTTTCTCACTTTTAGGGCGGAACGCCGCATAGCAAAGGATCGGGAACGGGAAGAATATTATGAAATGGACAACCTTGTCCATCGGGATTCCCCACAGACTGTCCTGTCCGATCTGCGGTAAGTCTTTGAAACGACCGAAGCAGCAGTACGCCACGGCGCAGAGGTACAGGATGAACAGCAGTATAGCCAGAATCCGTTGTTTTCTCATATTCATAGATTTATTTCAGAATCAGTTCTCCGAAGAATTCGGGTCTGTGAAAGTCGGGTTTCGGGGTCTTGATCGGGTTCCAGCTGAGGAAGTGCGGATGAGCGGTAAGGTCTCCGCATTTGTAGAAATTCCCCCGCAGGCTGACCGGAAGGTTTTCCCTGTCGATTCCTATCAGCTCGAACGGGATCAGCATAGCAACCGTCCAGCTGAATATCCTGTCGTTGATCGTGACAGGCTTGCGCTCCAGGGAACTATGCCTTATGACACTTGCCAAGAGTTCCGGCCGGATGAGTGTCTTGTTGATCCTGCTCGTCCTCTTGGACGCAAGCAGCGAGCCGACACAGGTCATCTCGAAATTGTAGTATGTCCCGTCGTACGGATCCGTGACGAAGAACTCGCAGCAGCTGTCCTCCCAACTGTTTCCGTTGTCCTCCATCGCGGTTGCCCTGAGGTCAAGCCCCCTCACGTGGAACATAACCGCAAGATGGGTCTTTGTGCGGGCTATGGAACCGTTGCAATCCGGAGCGTACGGGGCGTCCTTGGGCCAGTTCTGCTCGCAGACGGCGAACTTTGACGCACCTTTCTCCATCGCAAGATCCAGTTCCTGCATATTCATCATCTCAAGTCCTTCAATCAGCGGGACCCTTATCTGTCTGACAACATTTTTCATCGCGGTGTGTTATGAATATTCCTGCGAGGCATTAAAGTGCCTGCATATCATTGAGTTTCCTATAATATCCGTTCAGCGCCAGCAAGTCCTCGTGTCTGCCACGCTCCACGATCCGACCTTCATCCATAACGATGATCTCGTCCGCGTTTCGGATGGTCGAGAGCCTGTGGGCGATGGCTATTGTGGTTCTGGTTGACATCAGTCTGTCAAGAGCCTCCTGCACAATCTTCTCAGACTCAGTGTCAAGCGATGCGGTTGCCTCGTCCAGGATCAGGATAGGCGGGTTCTTGAGGATTGCCCTTGCGATGCTGATTCTCTGCCTCTGGCCGCCGGACAGTTTGATGCCGCGGTCTCCGATGTTGAAATCGTAGCCGCCTTCCTTCTCCATAATGAAGTCGTGGGCGTTGGCGATCTTCGCCGCCTCGATCACGCTTTCCATCGTGGCGTTCTCGACACCGAAGGCTATGTTGTTGAAAATCGTGTCGTTGAACAGAATCGATTCCTGATTGACGTTACCGATGAGGCTTCTAAGATCCGCGATCCTGATGTCCCTGATGTCCGTCCCGTCAATCGTGATGGCTCCGCCGGTCGGGTCATAGAATCTCGGAATGAGGTCCACCAAGGTGGATTTTCCCGCACCGGAGGCACCCACGATCGCTATTGTCTTGCCTTTAGGAATATCCAGACTCACATCATCCAGAATCATCCTGTGCCCGTCCGGATAGCGGAAGTTAACGTGCTCGAACGAAAGTTTCCCGTTGAATCCGTCCAAGGCTTTCGGCTCCTTCGGCTCGATGATGTCGTTCTCCGCGTCCAGAATCTTGTTGATCCTCTCCATCGAGGCCATACCCTTAGGGATGGCGTACCCAGCCTTCGCGAAATCCTTGATAGGGTTGATGATGCTGTAGAGGATCACCATATAATAAATGAATATAGGCGCGTCGATTGTCGATTTTCCTCCGAGGATCAACGCTCCTCCGAACCACAGCACGATCATAATAAGCACGGTGCCGAGGAACTCGCTCATCGGGTGGGCGAGGGACTGGCGGATGGTCACCCGGTTGTTCTTTCTCCTCATCGCCTCGGTGACGTTGTCGAACCTGTCGGACATCTTCTTCTCGGCGATGAACGCCTTGATGATGCGAAGACCTCCGAGAGTCTCCTCCACCTGCGCCATCACATCGCTCCAAAGCTGCTGGACCTCAAGCGATTTCCTCTTCAGGTTCTTTCCCACGACTCCCATCACCCACATCATCACAGGGGCGAACAGGATCGTGAACGCCGTCATCTGCCAGCTGATGACAAGAAGGGCGACGAAATAAAAAAGGATGAGAATCGGGTTCTTGATCAGCATCTCGATGGAGCCGGTGATGGAGTTCTCGACCTCCTGCACGTCACCGCTCATCCTGGCGATGATGTCTCCTTTCTTCTCCTCCGAGAAGAAGCCGAGCGGAAGGGCGAGGATCTTGTTGTAGATGTCCATCCTGATGTTCTTCACCACTCCGGTCCTGATCGGAACCATCACAGCGGATGAGCCGAAGTAGCAGGCGGTCTTCAGCGCGGTCATCACAACCAGGAATATGCACAGGAACAGCAGCACGGTTGACGCTCCGAGCGCGGAGATCTGCTGCTCCAGCATCCAATAGACGTTCGCCATAAACGCGTCCCCGAGATCCTTGAACGGCATATTCCAAACCTCGTTCCACGGGGTGAATGAATATACCGTCTCGTTGATCTTGAACAGGATGCGCAGGATCGGCACGATGATCGCGAACGAGAAGATGTTGAACACCGCCGACAGGATATTCAGAATTATCGAGCCGGCGAGATATTTCTTGAAAGGCGCGACATAGCGCTTTATCATTGACCAGAATTCTTTCATTGTCAGAGTATTTTTTCCAACCAGTGGAAGATCAGGAATATTCTTTTGCGTAAAACTTCGTAGTCGAGGGTGTCGGCGGTGTCATTGACCTTGTTGGTCAGCATCGTGATGCCAGAGGTGAACACGGCGCAGACCAGACCGTTCTGGACGAATATCTTCTGGTCGCCGAACCGGCTGTGGAACATCTCGGTGAAACTCTTGCTGCCGTAGTAGTTGGTTGATATGTCAAGCCCCATTCCCTGTCCTTCGTTCGCCCTTGTGAGGTCAAAAGTATATTGCCCGTCACTGAGCATGATCAGGAAATCCTTTCTGTCCTTGTGGATAGGCTCAAGGGTGCTTCCGAGAATGTCGAGCACAACGGTGGAGCGAATCCTGTCCATCGTGATCGTCTCGCCGTCCACAGGATCTTTCAGTCTGCCGTTCCTGATGTCGTCCATCAGGGCCTCCGCACCGGCAGAGTTCTTTTCCTTCGCGTCGGTCGCCACGAAGATTATATTCTTTCCGTATGAACGTCCAAGATCTTTCATCTTGCGGAACATGTCCGCCACGCTGAGCATGGCCACAACCCCGGACGCGTTGTTGTCAGCACCTGGGTAGAGATTTCCGTCGATGATCCCATGACTGTCATAATGGGCGGCGATGATGACGTACATTTCTTTGGATGCCTCTCTCTTTCCAGGCAGGAAACCGAGAATGTTACGTCCCACGGCATCCCCGACTTTGAACGATCGGCTCCAACTGCCGTCAAACGGCATGAGCCCGGCGTTCTCGTAGCGTCTGGAAATCCAAAGGGCCACCTCGGCGGCTCCGCGTGAGCCTGTCGCCCTGCCTTTGAATGTGGTGTCCGTGAGGAATTCAACCTGCATCCTGAGGTTGTCTGAGTTGATGACTTTCTCGGCGTTGCGTCCAGAGGGCACCATCTTGACCTCCGATTGCTGCGCAAAAAGCTCCCCGGCGGTGACCGTGAGGAGAATCAATGCGAAAATTTTACTTAAAAGCGTCTTCAAGGCACGATAAATGTTTATCTTTGCAAACGACAAAATTAGGAATTTTAAGGATTAAAGTGAAATATATTTATATGAAAAGATTCGCGCTGACTCTATTTTTCCTGTTGTGCCTCGCTTTGGTCTCCAACGCGCAGTACGATAAGGACGTGTTTAATTTCAGAGGCCGCGCGGCTCTTGCGGACGGAAAATATTCAGAGGCAATCAGCCATTTCAACATCCTTGCGCGTCTGGACACGACAGACTGCTGGACTTTTTTCTACAGAGGCATCGCGAAATACAACCTTGGTGACCTTCGTGGCGCGCAGGCTGATTTCAACACTTCAGTAAGGCTCAATCCAGTGTTCACCAACGGCTACCATTTCAGAGCCATAACCCTCAGCCGTTTCGGGAAGTACGACGAGGCCTTGAAAGATCTGGAAAGGGCAATGGAACTAAGGCCCGGGCTTGACGGATTGTATTTCAGCAGGGGAGTGACATATTTCCTTGCCCAGCAGTTCGACAAGGCTGTGGCCGATTTTGACCGCTATATCAGAAAGGAGCCGAAAGATCCGTCCGCATATCTGAACAGGGGAGCCTCCTATCTTTTCCTCAATGACACGACAAAGGCTTTGGAGGACTACAACAGAGCCATCAGGCTGGATCGCTTCGATCCGGAAGGATATATCCGTCGTGGCCGCGTCTATGCCTTGAGGAAAGACTACAATGATGCGATAGCCGACATGGACAAGGCGATCGGCCTGGACACGACCAACACTTTCGCCTATTTCAACAGGGCGTTGATGTACTACGACCAGAACAACTACAACTCCGCGATGAGAGACCTGAACAGAGTTTTGAGGGATGAGCCGGGCAACGCGCTTACCCTTTACAACCGAAGCCTTATCAACGCGCAGGTCGGAAATATGGAGGATGCGCTCGCGGATATGGACCACGTCATCAACATCAATCCGGAGAACGTGCTCGCGTACTACAACCGTGCCTCGTACTTTGTCCGGATGGGACGCTGGATGGATGCCCTTGACGACTACGACAAGGCCATCGAACTGTACCCTGACTTCGCCAAGGCCTATCTGAACCGCTCGTATGTGAAGAATATGCTCGGCCGTACAAAGTCCTCGAAGCAGGATTACGACACGGCTCAGAAGAAAGTTCAGGAGTACCGCGCGAAGAATGCCGCGGACGAGGGGTCGTTCGCCGACACGACCAAGAAGTACAGTTCCCTGATCGCGTTGGACGCGGATTTCGCCAAAAAGGATTTCGACAACGAACTTCTTCAGAACAGGGACATCAACATCCGTCTGAAATCACTCTACAAGTTCAGCCTTGCGGCACGGCGTGACAACCAGAACATCGCTCTGAGACACCGCTACGAGAACCCGCTGATCGACAAGTTCATCTCGGACTCTCCGATCGTGATGACGGTCTCCAATTCCGACTCGCTTGTCAAACCTGAATTCGCGCACGGAATCGACGCGTCGCTCTATGGTGATTCCTATCTTGCCGCCGGGGATCCTAAGTCCTTGACAGATGCTGACAGGGCTTTCATCAAAGGACTCTACGATGTGCAGTCAAAGCAATTCACTTCAGCCTTGAACCAGTTCGACGCCGCGGTGAATTCCGAGAGCAAGGGAAAATATTCAGAATATTACAAGGCTTTCTATTATTTGAACAGGGGTGTGCTCCGCGCCGAGATGATCGATTTCATCTCATCCATCGAGAACAACGTGCAGACCTTGACCATGGATGACAAGGGTACCACCAGAGCCCGTGTTCGTGATCAGGTGAGCCGGACGTATGACTATTCGGAGGCCATCGAGGATATGCTGGCTGCTGACAGGATCCTTCCTGGAATCCCGTACGTCTATTTCAACCTTGGCAATCTTTACTGCCTGTCCTCGAAGTTCGTGGAGTCGGTTGACAGCTACACCAAGGCGATCAATGTCTATCCTTATATGGGAGACGCGTACTATAACCGAGGTCTTGTACTCATCTATCTGAAAGACAAGGAGAAAGGTTGCATCGACCTTTCGAGGGCCGGTGAGCTCGGTGTCGGTGATGCCTACAGCGTGATCTCGAAATATTGCGAAGAGGAGAAGAAGTGATGCTGAAGTTTTTTAGTCTTTCCAGCGGCAGCTGCGGCAATTGCTATTTCCTTTCCGACGGTAGATCGGGGCTTCTCATCGACGCTGGAGTCAGCCAGCGGCGTTTGAAGAAGACTCTGATGGAGCACGGCTTAGGTGTGGATTCCTTTCAGGCAGTGCTTGTGACACATGATCATCTTGATCACATCAGACAGCTGGGTTCGTATTGCAAGCATCTGAAAAAGCCTGTATATGCGACCGCCGTGCTGCACGAGGCTCTTTCGCATCACACATTCACAAGGGACTACATCTCGGATTACCGTTGTGTCCTTCCGGATGAAGGTCCTGTCAGGATTAGACTGCGTGGGGATATTCCGGAAGAGGAACTCCCGTTGGTCAGTCATTTTGTGGTGCCGCACGACGCGACCCAGACCGTAGGTTATTTCATCGAGTGGTCAGGGGTAAGGTTCTTCCTGATGACCGATGCCGGCAGGGTGACTGACGAGGCTATTGAATATGCCCGGAAGGCCGACGCGGTTGTCTTCGAGTCGAACTACGATTCCGGAATGCTGATCGGGGGCCCTTACCCACACGAACTCAAGATGCGTATATGTCAAGGCAACGGTCACCTGAGCAACGATGAGTGCGCCTCGGCCATCCGCCGTTTCTGGCATCCCGGCCTCAAGAACATCTTTCTCTGCCATCTAAGTGAGAACAACAACACACCGTCTCTCGCCTTCGACTCCGCCGCCGATGCCCTTAGGTCGATGATCTTGACGATACGGAAGATGGTGACGCTTTCGTTCTTCTTTGCTAGGATACAGAGCACCTTCATCTCGTTTCCCGTGTACCAGCCATGGCCATCGAGAATGGTTACGCCATGATCCATCTGCATACCGATGGCATTGGCTATCTCCTGATATTTCTTGCTGAATATCATAAACTGCACACTTTCTCGCTTGGCATTCATCACATAGTCGAGTACCAGGTTTTCTATCACCATCGTACAGAGACCGAATACTACCTTTCTAACAGCGTCTATCGTGGTAAACTCTGGTTTCGCATTGAAGACGAAGAATGAACTGCCCACGATGAGGAGATCCACGAAGATGAGCACACGGCCCAGCGAGATGTTGTGATATTTGTTGACGATGGCAGCAATGATATCCGTTCCACCTGTACTTCCATTATGTAGAAAGACGATGGCGAGTGATAAACCCGTAAACAGACAGCCGATGATGAGCGACATGAAATCCTGTCCCTCTCCCAATATCTGCACCATCTTGCCATCTTCACCTATCATCCAGTCTTGCGCCAGAGCCAGGAATAGGGAGAGCATGATGATGGCATAGATGGTCTTCACCATGAACTTGAATCCCAGTATCTTCAGCGCTGCAAGCAGCAAGGCGGCAT
>OHRV01000186.1_pt1 | contig 11910 bp, 8 predicted proteins | sample 1578511 | NCBI WGS metagenome assembly OHRV01 (sample SAMEA3879546, study PRJEB24766) | human gut metagenome | biome: human-associated habitat; feature: feces | place: USA | collected 1985/1987
GGCTCGCTTCCGCCTTTACCTGCTCCTCGGTGAAGGTGACGCGGTCGTTCTTCATGGTCTTTGCCTTGCGCGGATCGTGCTTGACTTCCTGGCGCACGGGCGCGTCGAAGCAGTTGATATCGATAACAACGTTGTCCTTATCCAGCTCGTAGAAATCGCGCGGATTACGGGCAAGGGTAAGGCTCTGGCCGGGCTGAACGTAGCGGTGCAGGCTGATCGCGCCCTCGCGGCCGGCGGCTATCGCGTCGATAGCGAACTTCGGTCCGGTGTAGCAGTCGCCGCCGACGAAGATATCCTCCTGTGCGGTCTGGAGAGTTACGGGATCTGCCATTGCAACGCCCTTTGTAGCGGTCTTGAGCGCGCCGACATCCAGCTCGCCCCAGTCGATGGTCTGGCCGATAGCGCCGATGACGGAATTGACCTTGATGGTCTTGAACTTGCCGGTGCCGACGGGCTTTCTTCTGCCCTTCTCGTCGGGCTCGCCGAGCTCCATGATCTCGACCTTGAGCGCCGTGACCTTGCCGTCCTTGCCCTCGATGGCGACGGGCGCGTTGAGGAAGCGGAACTGCACGCCCTCTTCCATGGCCTCCTTGACCTCCTCGGGGTCGGCAGGCAGCTCGTCGGCCGAGCGGCGATAGATTATGTAGGTGTTCTTTGCGCCCAGACGCACCGCCGCGCGGCACACGTCCATTGCGACGTTGCCGCCGCCGACGACTGCGCAGCTTTCGCCGATCTCGGGCTTGTTGCCGAGGTTTACCTCGCGCAGGAAGTCAACGCCGCCGAACACGCCGCTCAGCTCCTCGCCGTCGATGCGCAGCGACTGCGACTTCTGTGCGCCGATGGCGAGGTAAAAGCCCTTGTAGCCCTCGCCGCGCAGCTGCTCGATGGTGATATCCTTGCCGACCTCGACGCCGCACTTGAAGGTGACGCCCATATCCTTGAGAATATCGATCTCGGCGTTGAGAACGTCCTTTTCAAGGCGGAAGTTGGGGATGCCGAGGGTCAGCATGCCGCCGGGCACGGGGTTGCGGTCGAAAACGGTGACGGGGTAGCCCTTGTTCGCAAGGTAGTATGCGCAGCTCATGCCGGCAGGGCCTGCGCCGATGACGGCGATCTTCTCGGTGTACGGGCGGCCGATCTGGTTGACCATCTTGGGCACGAAGCGCGTGTCCTCGTGCAGGTCGTGGTCGGCGATAAAGCGCTTGACCTCGTCGATCGCAACGGCCTCGTCAACGCTTGCGCGCGTACACTCGTCCTCGCAGCGCTTGTTGCATATGCGGCCGCAGACCGCCGGGAAGGGGTTCTCCTTTTTTATAAGCTCAAGGGCGTCGGTATATCTGCCCTGAGCGGCGAGCTTCAGGTAGCCCTGAACGGGAACGTGCGCGGGGCAGGCTGCCTTGCAGGGAGCGGTGCCGGTGTCGAGGGTGTCCTTGAAGTTCTCGCGGTAATCGGGATTGAAGGTTTTCTTTACGAAAACGGTGTTTGTGAGCTTTGCGTAGCCCGGAGGCGTGAGGTTCTCGGTCGAGCACAGCTTCTGGCCGAGCTTGAGCGCATTGCCGGGGCAGGTCTCGACGCACTGGGCGCAGGCGACGCACTTTGCCTCGTCGATCTCGGCGACGAAGTTCGAGCGGATGGCGTCGCGCGCACCGAACATGAGTCCTGCGCGCAGGCCGAAGCATGCGCACGAGCAGCAGTTGCATATAGCGGCGCTGTCGCCTGCCTCCTCGATGTTGGGGATATCGTGCATCAGGCCGTTTTCCTCGGCGCGCAGGATGATCTCCATCGCCTCCTCGCGCGTTATGCGGCGCGCGCGGCCCGAGCGGATGTAGTGCTCTGCGCCCTTGCCCATCTGGACGCACATGTCCTCGTCAAGATGTCCGCAGCCGTCGCCTATGCTGGTGCGCGATGCGCGGCAGGAGCAGGGCGAGACGGAGAAGGTGTCGTACTTATTCAGGTAGTACGAAAGCTTTTCGTAGTCGCTGACGCCGGGGATGTCCTTGATCGCGCTCTCGACGGGAATAACGCGCATCAGGCCGTAGCCGTTGGGAAGCACGGGGCCGAGCAGCTGCATGCGCACGCGCGTGTACTCCTCAAAGGCTCTGCCGACCTCGGGGTGGGCGGCCATAAGCTCCTTGTTGTTTACCATCATCTCGAGTATGCCGGGCGCGAAGATCTGCATGAAATAGACGTCCTCGCCGAGCTTTTCGTCAAGCGTGCGGCGGAAAATGCCGTAGTAGACGAGGTTGTCGAGCGAGGGCTTTATCTCCTCGACGGTTTTGCCGACCTTCTTTGCAAGATACTCGGCCGTGCGCTCCTTGCGCAGGCCGGCGGCGATGGCAATGTCGGCCTCGTCATCGGAAACGATGTTCGCCATGCAGTAGTATTCGGGCGCGTTTTCGTCGATCTTGGTCGTGATGCCGGTAACGCCCCCAATGATCTTCGCCAGCTTCACGATCTTCGGTCTGAGTTGTGCCATTGTGTCTCCTCCTTCTTTTTTGCGCGAGATTGTCATCACTATAACATACCCGGTGCGTCTTGGGAACCATATTTTTGTTTTTGCGCCGCTGCGGGGCATTTTTCTCCGCACCGCAGTGCAAAACAGGCTCCCGCACGATGGCGGGAGCCTGTCCGGATGCGTGTCAGAACTTGACGAAGCCGGTCGTCGTGCCCATCGGGTAGCCGAGCGTCCACTCCTGTTTTCCGCAGTGGGGACAGACCTCACCGCGGGCCTTGAGCTCGTCGATGAAGGCCTCGGCGCGCATGATGTACATATTCGTCTTGCGCACGTAGCGGCAGTGCCCGCAGAAGACCACGTAGGTCGCAAAGCTGTCATAGATGCCGCGGGCGCGTTTTTCCTTTTCCTCGGCGGTCAGCGGCCGGGGATTGACGTTTTGATTGACTGCCATCGTTTGCTCCTCCCCTGTCAGATCTGGTGCTCGCGCTTGACGCTGTCGTAGTGCTTGTTCAGAAACGGCACGACGACCGAGCGCATGAGCTTCATGTCGAGGTTATAGTAGTAGATCACGAACAGCACGGCCAGCGCGCCGCCGGTGATGCCGAAGGCCTTGAACAGGAACTTTGCAAATCTGCATTTCATAGTGGCTCTCCTCCTTTACCAGCCCATGCTGTCGTCAAAATCGACCAGCGACGGATCGACCGGCTCCTCGTGCAGGACGCTGGTCATGTATTCGTTGACGGCGCTGCGCGCCTCGCGCGGCGAGACGATGCGGTGATCCATCAGCGAGTGCGGCATCCACACAACGTGGAAGCGGTCGTTGTGCTTGCGGATCTCCTCCTCGATCAGACCCTGTGCGCCGGCCATGCCCTTGCAGCCGATGTCGTCGTACATGAGGATCATGTCGCAGTTGAACTTCTCCGCCGTCTCCCACATCTGCATGATGTGGCGGTTGCCGCCGACGGTGTGCGTGCGCATCGGGGTGCGGGCGTGCCAGTCGGCCACGTCGCTCATCATGATGTCGCGGTCCTCGGTGTCGACGATGTTGTGGCCGGTGAGCGAGTCCATGTTGATCAGGCACAGGATGCCCCAGCAGTTATACAGCCACTGCACGCCGTGCGCGTAGTACGTCGAGCCGCAGCTCCAGGCAATGGCGCGGTGGCGCGTGTGCGGGAAGGTGTCGATGTTCTTGCGCACACACTTGTCAAAGATGCGCGTGATCTTGCGCGAGGCCTTGAGGAAGTACTCGTTGCCGCCCTGCTGGTAGAAGTAGATGCGGAACAGGCCCTGACACACGGGGTTGAGCGCGCCGTTGTTCGTCTTGGCGTAGACGTCCCAGCGCTCGGTCTCCTCGCGGTTGAACTGGTTGGTGTTTTCAATGTGCTGGATGAACGTGTCCCAGTTGAACGGCTGGTGGAACTGATCCTCGAGGAAGTGGATGGCCTCGTACACCTCGTGCACGCCGAGCTCCTTGCAGGTCGGGTCGTCGTACATGAGCGGGGTCGTGAACGGATGCACGGCCTTTTTGCCGTCGCTCGAGAGCGCGCGGTACATGGCGACGTTGTCCATCATGTTCGCGTCGCAGGGGTTGTTGGTCGTGAGCCAGCAGTTGCCGATGTCGGGATATTCGCCCTCGACGGCGACGCCGGTCTCCACGAGCGGCAGCGTGCACATGTCGCCCGGGATGCCGCAGCTGACGGCCTGATCGACGTAGTACGAGCCGAGGTTCTTGTTCAGGATCGGCACCATGAACGCCGCGTGCTGCTGGATGTTGATGCCGAAGTAGCCGGGGAAGCCGTAGATGATGTGCTTGGGCAGCGTGTAGTCAAAGGCGATCGTGCGCTCGGTCCACTTGTTCTCGCCGAAGCGGCGGTCGGCGCGGATCTCGCGCCACATCGTCGTGATCGAGTCCGAGATCATGCAGTCGATGGCCGTCAGGTCGGCGCGCAGCACCATGCCGCGGTCGCCCTCGATCCATTTGTCGACCATCATGGGCGTGGCGAGGTAGGCGCTCAGCCAGCGGTATTTCCAGAAGGCGCGCACCATGCGCACCGGGTCGCGGCCGATGAGCCCGGCCATCTTGACCCACGTCTGCAGCCAGCGGGCGAAGGCGTAGGCCGTGTCCCGCACGCCGCGCCATTCGCGGTGGCGGTAGAAGTTCGTGCCCTCGATGTACAGGTCGCCGAGATAGTGGCAGTCGTTGTCACCCCGCAGGAAGTGGCCGAGCGTGCCGTATTCTTCTTTGAGCGTGCGTTTGCGTTTCCACATAGTTGAGCCCCTCCCTTACTGCTGCGCCTGGATCTTTTTGATCTCCAGCGACTCGATGAACGCCTGGAACCGGGTACGCAGCTGGCCGGAGGCGGCGCTCGTGTAATCCTTCTCGATCTGGCACACCGGAATACTGCGCGGCAGCTCGTAGCCCTCGTAGAACCACATGCCGTCCTGCGCGCGCTCGTAGCCCCAGTATTCGCAGAACTTCATGTTCTCGACGATGATGCCGTCGGCGTGGTATTTCTCCGCGAGATCGAAGATGTAGCGCTTGCGCGCGATGATGTTCTCGGGTCCCATGGCGCGCGGGCACTGGTTGCGCCACATATAGTAGTCGGCGATGGACTGCAGAACGTCCTTGCCCTCCTCGAGCGGGATCTCCTCGCGGCCGGGCATCGAGCCGAAGCAGTAGCGGTCGGCCACGACGAGACCGCCGGCCATCTCGCACATTTTCGTAAACTCCGGGTCGTCGATCTCGCTGCCCGCGATGAGCACACGCGCCCGGTAGCCCGGTTTCGGGTCGGGCTCGCGCGTGCGCAGCTCCTGCAGCGTCTCGCGCAGGTAGGGCAGGATGAGATCCTTCGGGCACGTCTGCGTGCACAGCTGGATGACGTGGAATTCATAGCCCGTGATGACGGGGTTTTCCGCCTCACGCATGGCGTTGATCTCCGTCATGATGCGGCAGACCTCGTTGAACTGCTCGACAGCCTTGCGCAGGTTTGCCTCCGAGAAGTCCACACCGTAGACCTTTTCGAGCGGCTGGAGGATCTTCTGCTCGATCTGGCGGCGGTAGTAGCCCGCGTGCCACTCGGTCTTGCGCAGCGGCATGTCGAGATACGTGCAGAAGAATTTCTCGTTCGGGATCAGCTCGCAGTATTCAAAATACTGCTCCATACGGTTCATCGTCGTGCAGCACTCCTGCCCGATGAGCGCGGAGATAAAGTTGTAGCCGCCCTCGAACGCTCGCTCGAGGATGCTCTTGGAGTACGGACACGAGCGGTTGGTCATGTAATAGGTGGCCATGTCGGGGTTGGTGCAGTTCGGCGCGCGCAGACGCACGCCAAAGCACTTGTCCGTATCCAGCAAAACCTCCGGTATGTACGAACAGTTCCATGCCAGCGCCAGCCGCCCGTCCCCACAGGCGGCCTGAACCAGGTCGTTGTTTGCCTGCTGCAGCAGGTTCTCGAAATAGATCAGATGCTTCAGGTCTCTCATTCGCGCATTCCCTCCTTCATTGCACGGTTCTCGCGCCACCTTTGAAAATTCGACATTTTGCACAAGCGCGGAACGTTAGCGCACGTTTATTATAGGACTTTGTCCGAATCATGTCAATATGTGTAACTAATGTTTGTTAACAAACATCCGGCGCTCCGCCTGTTTGTTTGCCGCGCGCCGCAGCCCGCGCTGCGGGCGCCCGGCGCGCAGAATGTCGGCTTCGGTCAAATGCGGGTAAAAACTATTTGCATATGGGATTAAATTGGCATATAATATTCCCGTTGACTGCATTGTGAGAAAGGGCGGCGCGTATGTTCTGGCTCTGGTTGCTTTTATACGGGCTGCTGTTCGCCGTGCCCCGCGCGCTCGCGCCGGCCGCGGCGCCGCTGCTCACGCCGGCGCTGCTGGCGGTGTATTGGGCGGCGCTGCTGCGAGGACTGCACACGCGCGGCCGGCTGCGCAGCTACGGCCTGTGCCGCGGCAGAGGCCTGACGGCGCGCGATGCGCTGCTGTCGCTGCCGGTGCTGCTGTTCGCCGCGCTGAACGTTGCCTTCGGCGGCGCGCGGCCGGGGATCGCGGAGGCGGTGTATCTGCTCTTTGCCGTGTTCGGCGAGGAGGTGCTGTTTCGCGGCGTGCTGCCGGCCGTCTGGGGCGAAAAGCTCGGTGCGGCCGGGGCGGCCGCGGCATCGGCGGCGCTCTTTGCGCTTTTGCATCTGGGCAGCGCCATTGGCGGGAGCGTTTCCGCCGCCGCGGTGCAGGCGCTGTGCGCCTTCGGCGCGGGGCTGCTGCTGACGGCGGTGCGCGCAAGGACCGGCAGCATCGCGCTGCCGCTGCTCGCCCACGCGCTCATCAACCTCACGGGCAGCGGCGCGGTGTCCGCCGCGCCTCGGGCCGCGGCCTATCTGGCGGCGTCGGCACTGTGCACGCTGTGCGCGCTGCGGCTGCTCAGGGATGCAGCCTTAATTCTGAACGCAACAGAAACAATCGAAGGAGAACAGACCCAGGATGAGATTTTACATTGACCCCGGCACGGGCAGCATGCTCTTTGCGATCCTCATCGGGATCATCGGCGCCGTCACGTATATGCTCAAGTCGTGGTTGCTGAAGCTGCGCTTCGTGCTCAGCGGCGGCAAAAAGGTCGATACCGGCGCAAAGAAGATCCCGCTGGTCATTTTTTCGGATGACAAGCGGTATTGGAGCGTGTTCCGCCCCGTGTGCCGCGAGCTCGACAAAAAGGGCATCGACACGGTCTACATGACCGCCTCACCGGATGACCCCGCGCTCGAAAACGACTTCCCGCACATCCATGCGCAGTTCATTGAGGAGGGCAACAAGGCCTTCGCCAAGCTCAACTTCCTCAACGCCTCCGTCGTGCTGGCCACGACGCCGGGGCTGGATGTCTACCAGTGGAAGCGCTCGAAGCAGGTCGACTATTACGTCCACCTGCCGCACGCGGCCAGCGACATCAGCGGCTACCGGATGTTCGGCATCGACTACTATGACGCCATCCTGCTCTCGGGTCAGTATCAGGTCGAGCAGGTGCGCGCGCTCGAAAAGCTGCGCGCGCTGCCCGCCAAGGAGATCGTCAAGGTCGGCATCCCGTACATGGATGATATGCTCGCGCGGCTGCACGCAGACCCGCCGCTGCCGGAGCATGAGCGCACGGTGCTGCTCGCGCCGTCCTGGGGCGAGAGCGCCATCCTCAAAAAATACGGCGGCCGGATCATTGACACCCTGCTTGCGACGGGGTACCACATCATCATCCGCCCGCACCCGCAGTCGTTCCGCTCCGAGCAGGACATGATGGCAAAGCTCATGCGCGCCTATCCCGACTCGCCGCAGCTCGAGTGGAACCGCGACGCGGACAACTACGACGTGCTGCGCCGCTCGGACATCCTCATCTCCGACTTCTCGGGCGTGATCTTCGATTTCTCGCTCGTGTACGACAAGCCCGTCATCTACACCGACACGGACTTTGACGACGCGCCCTATGACGCGTGGTGGCTCGACACGCTCTACTGGACGTTCGACGTGCTGCCGCGCATCGGCCAGAAGCTGACCGAGGAGAATATGCCGCGCCTGCGCGAGCTCATCGACGCCTGCCTGCTCGACCCCCGCTATCAGGCGGGGCGCGACGAGGCGCGGGCGCAGACCTGGGAGCACATCGGGCAGGGCGCGCGCAACACGGCCGATTACCTGGAGCGCAAGCTCACGGAGCTGTCCGCAAAGACGGCCTCCGACACCGAGATAGGAGAACAATAACATGTCATTCTGGGACATTCTGGGCACGCTGCTCATCAAGCCGCTTCAGCTGCTGTTTGAGGTGGTGTTCGTCATGGCCAACCGGGTCGTCGGCGACCCCGGCCTTGCCATCATCGCGCTGAGCCTTGCGATGAACTTCCTCGTGCTGCCGCTCTACCGGCGCGCCGACGCCATGCAGGAGGAGGAGCGCGAGACGGAGCTGCGCCTGCACAAGGGCGTGGCGCACATCAAAAAGACCTTCCGCGGCGACGAGCGCATGATGATGCTGCAGACCTACTACCGGCAGAACAACTACAAGCCGACCTATGTGCTCAAGGGCGCGACGTCGCTGTTTCTGGAGATCCCGTTTTTCATCGCGGCCTACGCCTTCCTCTCGAATCTGGAGCTGCTGCACGGCGTGTCCTTCGGGCCCATCCGCGACCTCGGCGCGCCCGACGGCCTGCTCACCGTGGCGGGCGTGACGGTCAACGTCCTGCCGTTTCTCATGACGGCGATCAACCTCGTCTCCTGCGTCATCTTCACCAAGGGCAGCCTGCCGAAAACAAAGGTGCAGCTGTATACCATGGCGCTGTTTTTCCTCGTGTTTCTCTACACGTCTCCGGCGGGGCTCGTGTTCTACTGGACGCTCAATAACCTCTTCTCGCTGCTCAAGACGATCTTCTATAAGCTCAGGCACGCGCACATCATCCTCGGCGTGCTTTTCTCGCTCGCGGGCATCGCCGCCGCCGTGTACGGTCTGTTCTTCTATGGGCAGCCGACGCCGCGCCGTCTGGTGTTTTTCATCGCGGCGGCCCTCGTGCTGCAGCTTCCGCTGCTGGCCGTGCTGTGCAAGGGCAAGGTCCGGCTTCCGGAAAAGCTGCGCGGCGCGCAGCCGAGCAAGAAGCTCTTCGTCTCCGGCAGCGTCTTCCTCGCCGTGCTCACGGGGCTGCTGATCCCCTCGGCGGTCATCCACGCCTCGCCGCAGGAGTTTGTGAACATGACCAGCTTCCTGCACCCGGCGTGGTACATCGTCAGCGCCCTCTGCTTTGCTGTGGGCACGTTCGTCATCTGGTTCGGCATTTTTTACAGTCTTGCCAAGCCCTCGGTGAAGGCCCTTCTGGATCGGTGCGTCTGGGCGCTGTGCGGCATCGCGCTGGTGGACTATATGTTCTTCGGGCGCAGCCTCGGCAACCTCTCGGCGGGGCTCGTGTTTGACAACGGGCTGCAGTTTACAACGGGGCAGATGCTCGTGAACCTCGCCGTCGTGCTGGCCGTTTTCGCCGTGTTCACCTTCGCTGCGTCCAAGTGGCGGCAGCGCATCCCCGGCATCCTCACCGTGGGCATCATCGCCGTCGTGTGCATGTCTGTGGTGAACACCGTGGGCATCTGCCGCTCGATCAACGAGATCAAGGCCGACGCACAGTCCGACGGCGGGACCCCGTCCTTCTCCCTGAGCAAGACGGGCAAAAACGTGATCGTGCTCATGCTCGACCGCGCCATGGGGCCGTACATTCCGTATATCTTCAACGAAAAGCCGGAGCTGGAGGCGCAGTTTGACGGCTTCACCTACTACAGCAACACCGCCTCGCTCGGCATCAAGACGAACATCAGCACGCCGTCCCTGTTCGGCGGCTATGAATACACGCCGGCCGAGCTGAACGCGCGCGATCAGGAGCTGCTTGTCGATAAGCAGAACGAGGCGCTCAAGGTGCTGCCGGTCATGTTCGATCAAAACGGCTTTGACGTCACCGTGCTCGAGCCTGTTTACGCCGGTTACGGCTGGGTGCCGGATCTCTCGATCTTTCAGGACTATCCGGACATCCGGCGCTTCAACGTCCGCGGCTACTTCTCCGACCCGAAGCTGCAGGAGCAGGCCATCCGCAGCAACAAGCGCAACTTCTTCTGCTACGCACTCATGAAGGCGGCGCCGCTGTGCATTCAGGCAAATCTCTACGACTACGGCACCTACAATCAGGGCAACTTCGTGTCCGACGACGGCTACGCCGGTCAATCGACCGACGGCGCGCTCACGGCGAGCGGCATCAGCGCAGGATTCATGAATTCCTACAACGTCCTCGCAAATCTCCCGAACATCACCCAGATCAGCAAGGACGACACAAACACCTACATGGTCCTGACCAACGACACGACCCACGATCCGGTGCTGCTGCAGGAGCCGGAATACGTCCCGGCGCCGGAGGTCGACAACACGCAGTACGAGCGCGAGCACGCCGACCGCTTCACGGTGAACGGCAGAACGATGACCGTGGAACAGCGCAATGACTATGCGTACTATCAGTGCAACGTCGCCGCGCTGCTCCAGCTCGGCAAATGGTTTGACTATCTGCGCGAAAACGGCGTTTACGACAACACGCGCATCATCGTCATGTCCGACCACGGCGGCACGATGGGACAGTTTCCCGAGCTGCTCGCGGACGACGGCATGGATGCCGAGAGCTTCGCCTCGCTGCTCATGGTCAAGGACTTCAACAGCAGGGGCTTTACGACGTCGGACGAGTTCATGCTCTCCGCCGATGTCCCGCTGCTGGCAGTGAAGGACGTGGTCGCAGATCCCGTCAACCCGTTTTCGGGGCGGCGTATCGACGAGGTCTCGAAGCCGAAGCAGGAGCAGCTGCTGCTCTACTCGTTCGAATGGGACGTCAACGTCAACTGCGGCACGCAGTTCATCGCCGGCGACTGGTACACCGTCAACGGCGACATCTGGAACAAAAACGCCTGGCATTCGGTCGCGAACAAAGCCGTGCTGACTGCCGAGCGCTGAACGGAGGGAACAACTTGTACAAAGTAGACAATGCGGTCATTATGGCCGCCGGCACATCCAGCCGCTTCGCGCCGCTGTCGTACGAGACGCACAAGAGCCTGCTGACCGTGCGCGGCGAGGTGCTCATTGAGCGGCAGATCCGCCAGATCAAAGACGCCGGCATCGACAGCGTCGTGCTCGTGGGCGGATATATGAAGGAGCGCTTTGCGTACCTGCGGGAGAAGTTCGGCGTCACCATCATCGACAACCCCGAATATACCTGCCGCAACAATCACTCGAGCATCTATGCCGCGCGCCACCTGCTCGGCAACTCCTACATCTGCTCGTCGGACAACTACTTCTCGCGCAATCCCTTCGAGTCCTGCGTGGACGATGCCTATTATGCCGCGCTCTATGCCGACGGTCCCACGCCCGAGTGGTGCGTCTATGAGGGGGACGACGGCTATATCGACCGCGTCAGCGTCGGCGGCGAGAACGCGTGGTACATGATGGGGCACGTGTTCTGGTCAGAGCCCTTCAGCCGGAAGTTCGTCGAGATCCTCGAGCGGGAATATGACACGCCGGAGATCCGCGACAAGCTCTGGGAGGCGGTCTACGCCGCGCATCTCGACGAGCTGAAGCTGCGCATCCGCCGCTATGATCAGAGTGACATCTTCGAGTTTGACAGCCTCGACGAGCTGCGCGGCTTTGACGCCAGCTACATCGACGACACCCGCTCGCAGATCATCCGGCAGCTCGCGGCGCGCCTTGGCTGCGGCGAGGCGGCGCTCACCGATTTTCACGCGCGCAAGGCGTGCGGCAGCACGCAGGCGGTCGGCTTCACCTTCCGTTATCAGAACGAAACGTATCAGTACGACTATAAAAATAAAGAAATGGAGAAGATCAATGGCTAAAGAAATTGTGCAGGCGGATCTCGGCCGGATCCGGGCGCTGCTCGACGAAGTGCTCG
>OHRV01000188.1_pt1 | contig 11856 bp, 10 predicted proteins | sample 1578511 | NCBI WGS metagenome assembly OHRV01 (sample SAMEA3879546, study PRJEB24766) | human gut metagenome | biome: human-associated habitat; feature: feces | place: USA | collected 1985/1987
AGTGCATAAATAAATAGAACTAATACAGGATAAATTTCATAATGCGTTAAAACTTTTAAAACGTTCCTAATATAATGATAATTTGCAAGAGATACAAATTATGAAATAGTCACAAACAATATTCATTACGCTGACGGTTTTGCTTAGTGTCGTTCCGGCGTTTGCCCTACCGGCGGCTGGAACCCGGACTCAGGCCACGGCGGCGTTTTCGGTACCGGCTTCTGAGGTCGGGGACGCAGCCTCTTATTACGTGTGAGTTGCACAATTAGCGCGACTATTTTCTATAGAGGGCGAAGAGTGCGGAGCCGGAGCCAGACATCGAGGCATAGACCGCTCCGGAGTCATAGAGGGATTGCTTGATGGCGGCAAGTTCCGGATGCGCCTTGAAGACAGTGGCCTCAAAGTCGTTGACAAGATTGTCTTTCCATTCCGTGACCGGCACCGCAAGCACTGTTTTCAAATCTGAGAGTCCTGTTGGGCTGGGGCCACTCATCATTCGCTTTCCGGGAAGGTCTTGGTATTCCTCTGACGATTCTGTCATGCTTTGGTCGATGAGTCTGCGATGATCTGAATTTTCTGAAGTGTCGAAGCACCCGGGCTTCAAACTTTCCCGAGGCACTATTCCTTTATAAGCCTCCGCTGTGGAGACCACAATTCCCTCCGGAATCAGAACCTTGATCTCGTACTCGGACAGGTCAATGTCGTAAGGCTCAAGGATTTCCCCTCGCCCAGACCCGATCATAGGGCGATTGAAAACAAAGAAAGCGCAATCGCTGCCAAGTTTCGCGGCATATTCAGAAAGCCTTTGCTCGGAAAGGTTCAGGCCGCAAAGCTCGTTCAGCGCTTTGAGAGTGAAAGCCGCGTCCGCCGATCCGCCGCCAAGCCCGGCACCTACCGCTGCCTTCTTTTCCAGGAATATCTTGACCGGCGGCAGGTCAAAATCTTGTGCAAGAATGTTGTACGCCTTTGCGCACAGATCCTTGAGCGGATTCCAGTCAACACCCTCCTCCCGCGCGATCGTGATCATCAGCTTCCCATCCTCGGATATTCCTTGCACTAATCTTCCATCCTCTGATGCGGTTACATTTCCCGAGAGAGTCGTTTCTTTTCCGTCTTCTTTGGCTGATTCGTTGAGCCTAGTTGGTTCGACAGGCTCACCAACCGATGCTTCTTGCCGGTCGCTGAGCCTGCCGGTCACTGAGCCTGTCGAAGCGTCAAAGCGTCCGTCCGGGGCTCCATACTTCGCGAACAACGCCGCCGAGCTCCGGCTGTAGTCATCACCCGTAATGATCTCAATAGTGTCCCCGAAATCAAAGCACGGCACAAACAGCGTCTCGATGTCGTGAAACCCATCGGCACGTTTCCGCAGGACACTCAGTCCCAGATTCAGCTTGACATTCGTCTTGACAATCATATTTATCCAAATTTGCGGTCGTGGCGTTCAACTCTTTGAAAATCAGTCTAATCCTTGGCAGCCTTCGGTTGGAATCACCTTAAGGAGAAGGTTTATTGCGCTGTGTTATAACCACTTATGCGCCACGCTCTTACAGTCCCCTGATTGCGTTCTCGACAAGTTCAGCGACGGCGGTCCTGGCTGGAGTGCCGTCTGTGGAGTCTTCCGGGATGTTTTCCAGTACCGGGGCCACGAACGAGATCATCTGCAGCACCTTGGCCTCTTCCTCAGGAATGCCACGGGAGCGCATATAGAACTGCTCGTCTTCGTTCAGTTTCCCGACCGTGGCGCCGTGCGAGCACTTCACATCATCGGCATAGATCTCCAACCGTGGCTTTGTGTTGATCCTGGCCGAGTCGGAAAGCAAGATGTTGTGGTTCTCCTGGAACGCCTCGGTTCTCTGCGCCTCGGGCGCGATCACAATCTTGCCGAAGAATCCGCACTTGGCCTCCCCGGTAGCCAACCCGTTGAATGTCTGCCGGGAACGACAGTCTCCAGTACGGTGATACATCGTGATGTCGAACGTCACCTCATCGTGGCCGGAGCAGAGGTATATTCCCGAAAGGCGGACTTCGGAATGCGCTCCAGTCAAGTCGATCGTCAGCGGAATCCGAGCCGACACTCCCGGCAGCACTATAACCGTCAGATCCAGCGCCGCATCCGCCCCCACCTCGATGTTGGACGGAATCTCGGTCACTTTGGTGGTCGGTGAGCCTGTCGAACCAACTGTCGCTTCGACACGCTCAGCGACCTCGGCTCCTGCGGCGACATCATCGGCGGAAAGCACAAAGACCTTGCGAATATGCTCTCCGTCAGCGACTTTCATTCCCGGCAAGATGGGCGAGGGAATATAATTGCCGTGGTCTATGTTTTTAGAACTGTTCAAAGCCATCCTTTTCAATCTTGTCAATCAGTTCGTAACCGCCGGTGGCCACGATACGGCCGTCCTTCAAGACGTGCACGACATCCGGCCTTACATATTCAAGAAGCTTCTGGTAGTGGGTGATGACGATCGCAGACTTTTCCGGAGTGTGCAGGGCGTTCACTCCATCGGCCACGATCTTGAGCGCGTCCACGTCCAGGCCGCTGTCCGTCTCGTCGAGGATAGCGAGGGTCGGATCGAGCATCGCCATCTGGAAGATCTCGTTCCGCTTCTTCTCTCCACCGGAGAATCCGACGTTTACCTCACGCTTGGCGAACTCCGGCTTCATCTGCACGAAGGCCATCTTCTGCTTCATAAGCTTCAGGAAATCACCGGCTTTCATCGGCTCTTTCCCCTGAGCCTTGAGCTTGGAGTTGATCGCCGTCTTCATAAAGTTCGTGATGGAGACTCCCGGAATCTCGATCGGATACTGGAAGGACATAAACAGTCCGGCCCAGGCCCTTTCCTCCGGCTTCATCGCCAGCAAATCCTTGCCATCGAACTTGATTGATCCGGCCGTCACCTCGTAGTTCGGCTTGCCGGTCAGGACAGAGGACAGGGTACTTTTCCCAGCCCCGTTCGGACCCATCACGGCGTGAATCTCACCGCGGCGGATCTCAAGGTCGATTCCCTTCAGAATCTCCTTGTCTCCGACACTTGCGTGCAGATCTTTTATCTTCAGTAATATGTCTGTCATATTCATCGTATTTTGTTCAAGTTTGTAAGGTCACTTCGACAAGCTCAGTGACCGAAATGTGCTACCTTTCCTCCTTGTATAATCGGTACCATGTCCAAAGGGACCAGATGCCGTTGAGAAGGTACAATGCGCTGACGATCGGCATAAACACGAGGCCGGCGCTGAGGTAGAGGGTGATGTTCGTGATGTTCACCACCAGCCACACGATCCAGCAGTCCCACTTCTTTTGGGCGGAAAGGAACTGCGCCAACAGCGTCAGCATCAGGCCGTACGAGTCAAGCCACGGGGTTGGATCAGGTGTGAATATGTCCGTGAACCAGGCCGTGCCCAATTTGCTGAGCACGAATCCCCAGGCGGCTCCGGCAAAGGCCACGACCGTGAGAGCAGTGCACCAATCCCGCATCGACAGATGTGTCACCTTCAAGGCCGAAGCGTCTTTCGAACTCTGTTCCTCCGGCCTGGGATGTGTCCACCTCCAATGCCCGAAGGCATTGATTCCGAACGCTATCGGCTGGAGAAGCATCGCCGAGTAGAGGTGCCTCTGCCAGAACAGCGTAAACAGCAGGATGTTGTACAGGTAGCCGACCCAGAAGTTGTACTTGCTGTTGCGTCCGGCCATCACCACGCAGGTAAGTCCCGCGATGACTCCGATCAGCTCCAGAAAGCTCACTCCCGTTCCGCCAAGCGTGAACGCAATGTTTTCTATATCAAAGAACTTCATAAATGTTCAAGTCACCGCAAACCGGCAATCGTTTGCTGAAGAATTATTAAGGTGATTGCCCACCTGTTCAGGCACTTCCGGAATATTCAGAAATGCTTGTGAATATATTCATTAACCCACCGAACCTTCGAGGGAGACCTGAAGCAGTTTGGTGGCTTCTACGGCGAACTCCATCGGGAGGCGGGAAAGCACCTCGTGGGCATAGCCGTTGACGATCAGGCCGACTGCATCCTCCGGCCCGAGCCCCCTCTGGTTGCAATAGAACAGCTGCTCGTCGCTGATCTTCGAGGTCGTCGCCTCGTGTTCCACGATCGCGGTCGGGTTGGCGCTTTGGATGTCCGGGAACGTGTGCGCCCCGCACTGCGAGCCGATCAGCAGGCTGTCGCACTGCGAGTAGTTGCGCGCTCCGGCCGCTCCGGCGTTCATCCGGACCAGACCACGGTAACTATTCTGGCTGTGACCCGCTGATATTCCTTTACTTACGATCCGGCTCTTCGTGCCGCGGCCGATGTGGATCATCTTTGTTCCGGTGTCCGCCTGCTGATAGTTGTTGGTCACGGCGACCGAGTAGAATTCCGACGAGGAGTAGTCTCCCTTCAGGATCGTGGAAGGATATTTCCAAGTGATCGCCGAACCCGTCTCGACCTGCGTCCAGCTCAGATGCGAGCCGCTGCCCTTGCATATTCCCCTTTTGGTCACGAGGTTAAGGATTCCTCCGCGCCCCTGCGCATCCCCTGGGTACCAGTTCTGCACCGTTGAATATTTCACGTCGGCGTCTTTCTCGACCACGATCTCCACCACCGCCGCGTGAAGCTGGTTCTCGTCACGCATCGGAGCCGTGCAGCCCTCCATGTAGCTCAGTTGAGACCCCTCGTCCGCCACGATGAGCGTCCTCTCGAACTGGCCTGTGCCGGCGGCGTTGATCCTGAAGTAGCTTGAAAGCTCCATCGGGCACCTGACCCCTTTGGGAATATAGCAGAAACTGCCGTCGCTGAAGACCGCCGAGTTGAGTGCCGCAAAGAAATTGTCCCCTACCGGAACCACCGAGGCGAGATATTTCCGCACCAGATCCGGATGCTCCTTGACGGCCTCCGAGAAGCTGCAGAATATGATTCCTTTCTCAGCCAGCGATGCCCTGAATGTTGTGGCCACGGAGACCGAATCGAAGACCGCGTCCACGGCCACGACTCCGGCGAGAGCCTCACGCTCCCTTACCGGGATGCCAAGTTTCTCGAACGTCTCCTCCAGCTTCGGGTCGATCTCCTTCGGGCGTTCCGAATTCTTTTTTGGGGCTGCGTAGTAGATAATGTCTTGAAAATCAATTACGGGCATGTCCAGATGCCCCCACTCGGGCATCTCCATTTTCTGCCACTTCCGGAAAGCGCCCAGCCGGAACTCCAGCATCCATTCCGGCTCTTCCTTGAGCCGTGAGATGGTACGGATGATGTCCTCGTTCAGCCCTTTGGGAATGAAGTCCTGGCCGACATCGGTGACGAAGCCCTCCTTGTACTCCTGTCTGGTGACCTCCTGAATTATCTTGTCTTCTTCCTTAATGTCCATTCCAATAAGTAGTTTCACCCTCATAATCCGCCGTGTTTGAACACAAAACGGCCTTTTGAGGATATTACTACAAAGATAGCATATTTTATTCCACAAGAAAAGTGTATTTTTGCAAGGACGGACTTATTAATTTTTGAATATACAATGAACGCATTCGGACGTAATTTCAGGGTGGAGATCTTCGGGGAGTCGCACGGGGCGGCGATTGGTGTGGTCGTGGATGGTGTCATGCCGGGGATAGAGCTTGGTGTAGAGGACTTCATGCCGGACATTCTCCGACGCAAGAGTGGAGCGAAGGGTACCACACCACGCATCGAGGCGGACGAGCCGGAGATTCTGAGCGGAGTCTTCGATGGACACACAACCGGAGCACCGATCGCAGTCATATTCAAGAACAACAACACTCGGTCTTCTGACTATGAGGCTCTTAAGGCTGTGCCGCGTCCAGGGCACGCCGACTATGTCGCTTCCGTCAAGTGGAACGGCTTCAATGACCCTCGTGGAGGTGGGCATTTTTCGGGCAGGATAACCCTTCCGCTGGTAGCCGCCGGAGTCATCGCAAAGAAAATGTGTCAGGGGCTCAGTTTTGAGGCCGGTTTGATAGAGATCGGAGGAGAGACGGACAAGTCCAAGTGGGGCGATCTTCTGGACAAAACCTCCAAGGAAGGCGATTCGCTTGGCGGCATTGTCGAGTGCCGGGTCTCCGGAGTTCCTGCCGGTCTTGGAGAACCGTTCTTCGATTCGGTCGAGTCCCTGATTTCGCATGCTGTGTTCTCCATCCCTGGAGTCCGTGGCATAGAGTTCGGTGACGGTTTCGCATCCGCCCGGATGAAAGGCTCGGAACATAATGACTCTCTTGAGCTTAAAGAAGGTTCTGTGACCACCGTGAAGAACGGTTCCGGCGGCATCAACGGCGGTATCACGAACGGCTCTCCGGTAGTATTTCGTGTAGCCTTCAAGCCGACCTCCAGCATCACCAAATCACAGACCACCATCAACATCAAGACCGGCGAGCAAACCACCCTCAACGTTCCGGGCCGTCACGATGTCTGTTTCGCCCTCCGCACCCCCGTCATCGTCGAGGCCGTCACTGCCATCGTCCTCGCCGACCTAAAAGGCCGTGGCATCTAACTCCTTGATAATGAATAAAAACAAAGATGTCCTGGTGCGGAATCCAGCACCAGGACATCTTCGTTTCGCTTGAAAATCAGCCACTTACCTGCCACGGCCCCAAGAGAGAGTCGCAAAGAATTCCTGGCAACCTTATTGGACAGAGGGACGGTAAAAGCGAATCTTCATAAATGGCTTTGCAATCTCAAGAGATTTTCTTATTTTTGTGTTGTGAGCGACAGGCGGCTCTGCCTGTCCGGTAATTTTCAATTCATAAATATTTTGGCAGTGGTTGTCGATGACAAGGACGGCTGCCGAGGACGGCGACTGTTTTTGTCTGACACCAAGGCCGGTAACAAAAACAATGCTTATGAGGTATCTTATCTTTGCGGCGTTCTACAAGAACGCGGACGACTTTGAGGCCCGGTATCGTGTGCCTGTCAGTGTGAGGGAGTTTCAAGATCTCAGTTTCCTGAAATCGTATGGACTGGAGGTCCATATTGAGACGAACGGCTATATGGATTTCCGTCGAGAGGTGGGAATCAATGAACTGGTGGGATGGGTCGAGGACGGTTACGAGGAGGAGTTAAATCTGGTCCTGTCACAGTCATATTCATTTGAAAAGATTCTTATCCAAGTTGTCGAGATGGATGAGGAATATGGATTTGTAGGGATGAGGATCTGTGACACGAAAGTAGATTTCACGGGAACCGAGGAATTGTCAAGGGTGGAGTTTACGGACACAAAGGGAGACGGTCCGAACTTTCATATTCCTTTACACAATCTGAAGATGTACTTCAGTGTGCTGACTTTGTTTGAAGTGGTTGAGAGGTTGAAGTTTTTTGGCTCCGGCACATATTGGAGCACAAAGGATCTCAAGGAATATTTTGAGTCCGGAATTGATGAGGCGGTGGCCATCGCATCGACTGTCTTTCGCAACAAGAGGGACCTTGACGGCGACCCCGACATCCTCCATTCCCTCGCCGTTGGCATCGCCGGGCAGACCAAGAACGAGAAAATAGTCGGCTTCCTCCACGATGTTGTCGAGGACTCTGATGTCACCTTCGAGGATTTGGATGAATATGGTTTCTCGGCGGAAGTGCTTGAGGCTCTGAAGCTTCTGACCCACGACAAAAAGCGGATGTCTTATGATGAATATGTCCGGGCGATCATCGCTTCGGGGAACTCCACCGCCATCAATGTGAAGATAAATGACCTCCGGAACAACATCGCCCGAGCCGGAAACCGTCATAAGCGCATTTTGGAAAAGCACACGGCCGCCCTGGCCCTTGTTCTGGAGTCAATTCATAAAGCCGAATAGTTGGTTGGCATTCCAGACGTACTAACGCTTCAGTTTGGCATAGGTGTCGAGAAAGGCCGGGAAGGATTTGGCGACGCAGGAGGTGTCATCTATTATGATCGGGGTGTCGGCGCACCAGGAGGCTACGGTGAGGGCCATCGCCATACGGTGGTCGTGCGAGGAGGTATATTCACCGCCCTTGAGGAGGTGACCGTTCAGGAGGCGGCTCTCGACTGATTCCCCGTCGATGGTGAGGGTGTCGCCGGAAGCGGAGGCGCTCACGCCCATCTGGGTCAGCATATTCAGAATCGCGGTGCCGCGGTCGCTTTCCTTGCTTGCCAACCTCTTGAATCCTTGAATATTACTGCGTCCGTGGCAGAAGGCGGCGAGGATGGAGACGATCGGAAACAGGTCCGGACAGTTGTTGAGGTCGGTGTCGAAGGCACGCAGCGGGGCTTTCTGGGCGGTGATGAGGCCGCGGTGGCCTTGCGGGGCATTGGCCTCCGGAGCGTCTTCATTGTCTGAAGTTTTGTTGGAGGCAGCATCGGTCGCTTCATTTCTGGAAGAGCCGTCGTTTGTGATTCCGTCCTGCGGCCCATCATCAATCTGCGAAAGGCTGGCTCCGGCTTCCATCAGGATGTCCATGATCGAGATGTCGGCTTGAAGGGAGGTTGTGTCGAGACCGGTCAGTTTCACGTCTCCGAACAGCGCTCCGGCCACCAGGAAATTGGCGGCGGCGCTCCAGTCGCCCTCGATGTCGAAAGCGGCCGGGGAATATTTCTGCCCGCCCTTGATCTTGAATGTGATGCCGGTGCAGAGACTCCAGTCCTGAGTCTCAAGAAAATCCTCTCCACCCTCCATCTCGGAGCCGATCTTGATGCCGAAACGGCGAAGCACGTCCGCTGTGATGAACATATACGGGATGCTCTTGGGGTCGTGAATATGCAGGGTAGAGTCTTCCGGTAGGAGCGGCAGAGCCATCAGCAGACCGGAGATCAGCTGCGAGCCGCCTTTGCCGGAGATGCTGGTTTTGCCAGGGAGCAGAGGACCTTGGACGGTGAGCGGCACGTGGACTTCCGGGGCCGGGTTGAGTGGTCTCAGGACTGTGCCGAAGCCGGCCATGATTTCGGATGCGCCTTTCAGCGGTCTGGTCGGGAGGGTGCCGATGCCGTCAATTTCGATTTGTTTACCGTTGCCGAGAGCGGCGGTGAGAGGGATCATCAGGCGGGTCAGGAGGCCGGATTCGCCGACGTTGATCTTTTCGGGGATATTCGCTGACGAGCCTATGCCTTCTATGATGAGCGTTTTTCCTGAGAATGATGCGGATTCAATGGCTGTGGAGTCCTGTCGAGCCTCAGGTTCGGCGGCTATGACCTTGGCCCCGAGCGCCTTGGCGACCTCTATCGCCGCCTCGTTGTCCCCGCACGGAGAGTAGCCGCCGAGCCGGGATTCTCCTTCGGCCAGCGCCGCCGCGATGATCGCGCGTTGGGCGAAACTCTTTGAGGCCGGCATATTCAGAGGACTGTTGCAGTGAAGAGGCTTCCTGTCTCCATAGACAGCCGTAAGCATCTCCGAATAACACCATTGACCGGGTGCCGCTGCCTCGTTCTCGTTCAGGGCGGCATAGGTGAACGGGCTGCCTAACTTCAAGCAATCCAAGCGACTAACCTTGCCGATCTCTCCCATCGAGAACGCAACCAATTCCACAGGTCGCTGTGTTTCGGCCGCTGAGTTTGTCGAAGCGACCGATGAATAAAGCGCAAGCACCCTTGCTACATCCTCTCCCGATTTCGCCATAGCCGCGATCTTCACAATCTCCCCGCCGAACTTCCTGCATTTCTCCACTGTGTTCCGCAGCACATCATCTGACGGTGTCCCGGCAAAGAAATGACTCGAACGGATCATCGTGGTGCCATATTCAGTGCAAGCCCTCCGGAGCCTTTTGCCGATCTCTTTCGGAGCTTCGATCTCCAGATCCAAAAACGCGGCACCGGCCTCGACCGCGGCCGTGAGTTTCTCCTCGGCCACTTCCCAAGTCCCGTTGCCGTCATCAACGACCCGGCAGGTGGCCACGAGCGGAGTGTCCGAGGATGAGAACAGGTACTCGATTTCCTCGATACTCAGCGGACATCTGTCCAATCTGATTTCGGCCATCTGAATCCGTGGCTCGCTGCTTTCCAGCAGGTTCATTATCTCTTCCAGGGTTCGGTTCTGGATTGTTGTGCAGATCATAAACTGAATATATTCGATTACTTGTTAATGATTGCGAGTCTCGATGCGCCGCTCGTCTCTGAAATGGGCGGTGTCGCTGTCTGAAACGCCGTGACTTTATTCATCCTTCAATGCGCTTACCGCCTCTTCGACCCGAAGTTCCCGTGTCTCAACGTGCCCTATGCCCAGCGGCAGCACGAAATGAACAAACGCTCCATCCGCCTTTTTGTCTTTCTTCATCGCATCGGCCAGAGTGTCAACGCTGTACGGACACTCGACCGGCAAGCCACAGGCTGTGAAATCCGCTTCCAGACGCTCGGAAAGACCATCCGTCAGCCCCAAAGACTCGGCCAACCGCGCTGCTAGGATGATGCCCATGGAGACTGCCTGCCCGTGCGGGATCGCCTCGGAGGAATTCTTTTCGATGGCGTGGGCGAAAGTGTGTCCAAGATTGAGCAGGCGGCGCTCCCCGCGCTCATTCGGATCCCTTCCGGCAATGCCCGCCTTTACATTCGCCGCGGCCGCGATCAATTCACGGAATGTCTGTGAATATTCCCGGATGGAGGCCTCGGCGGAACCTTCCGATGCCTGAGCATGAATATTCATGAGCATATTCACAGCCCTTTCATATTCATTGCCTTTGTTGTTGATAATGAAGGTTTTGAGAAGTTCTGCCGCTCCGGAGAGAATCTGCGGGTAAGGCAGCGTCTCCAGCGGTTCCGGACAGATGAATGTCATTTCCGGCTGGCGGATCACCCCGATGATGTTCTTGTAGGAGTCAAGGTTCACGCCGTTCTTTCCGCCGATAGCGGCATCCACCTGTGAGAGCAGGGTGGTCGGGATGAATCCGAACCTCACACCACGTTTGTAAACGGAAGCCGCGAACCCGACCAGATCAGTTGTGATTCCGCCGCCGGCACCCAGCACAAACGCCTCTCTGTCAGCTCCTTTCTCCAGCAGCCACTCCTCGATTTCCAGCACGGTGGCGAGCGTCTTCCTCTCCTCCGTGGCCTCGATCGGGAATATTCCTTGAGCCTGAACGCCAAGCCTTTCCACGATGCCGCCTACGTTGCGGTCGTGGATTATGAATATGTTCCCGTAGCCGCCGAGGTGCTTTCCAACCTCCCCCAGCGGGCAGTCGATGATGTTGATTCTCTCCATCCGGTTATCCTTTTACCGATTGCTTTGGCGGCACAGACTACAAGGTGTACAGATTAAGTCCCGTCTCCTCGTCGAAGTGTCTGCCAACCTTGCAGTTGTAGCGTCTGATGAACACCTCGCACGCTCCGTTGATGGTCGCTGTGAGAAGGTGTCCGCCCACAACCGTGTAGTCGGCCCGCCCGAAGTTGGCGTGAAGATGCAGATAGACCTTTCCGTCCTTCTCGGAAATATTGCCCACAAGGCTTGAGATCTCCATCTGCTCGTCGAATGTCTTGTCAACATAATGCTTCGTGGCAGGGTTGAGGAACCTCAGCGTCGCGTTGTTCACCGCTCCGATTCCGCTCACCTCTCCCGCCAGAATCCCCTGCTCCTGACAAAACGCCGCGATCGCCCCCATCAGTTCCTGATGGTTGTCAATGCTGACGACAAACCTGTCGCCATCCTGCTTGAATGTGTACATCGCTCAAAATTTTTTGTGAATATACTAATTTCCCATGATATCATGAAGAATCGTGGTGGCCTTGGCCCGAAATTGCCAAAACAACGACATTATTGTCCTTTGTCGAACTTTACATATCGGCATAAATTTGCTAATTTTGTCTCTACAACCTTTGGGCAGAGAACAACGCTGCAAATCTAAGGTTAATTAAGTTTGTTTATGGCGAACAGTGATAAAATACGTGCTGGCCGGAATCGCACCCTGACTGTTTCTGAAGAAGAG
>OHRV01000191.1_pt1 | contig 11798 bp, 6 predicted proteins | sample 1578511 | NCBI WGS metagenome assembly OHRV01 (sample SAMEA3879546, study PRJEB24766) | human gut metagenome | biome: human-associated habitat; feature: feces | place: USA | collected 1985/1987
CTGAAAAGGAACCGGTCTTGTGTTCACGGGACTGTTGTGGTATACTATGCGCGGGAAAACAGATATAGCCGCCCGGCAGGCGGCGTGAGAAAGGAAGTGCTTTCATGCCCGATCGCATTCAAATAAAAGAGGAAGCCAAGCAGGTGGTCCGCGGGGCGCGGGTCAATGCGTATCTGGTGACGCTGATTGTTCTGGCGGTCACCGGCCTGCTGGAGGCGCTGGACTCCTATGTGGGCGCGTCCAGAACCGTGGACCAGGTCGCAGAGCTCTATGGTCAGCAGGCGGCGGCCATGCTGCCCGCCTTCCCGGAGTTCCCCGTGCTGCTGATGGCCTTTGTGGCGGCAGTGAACTGGCTGGCTCAGGTCATCATCAATGCCGGATGGTCCATTTATCATCTGGGTGTGCGGCAGGGAAAGGAAATGCCCTACGGCTGTCTGCTGGACGGGTTCGCCTTCCTGGGGAAGCTGATCCTGCTGAACATCGTCATGGGGATCTTTGTCTATCTCTGGTCCCTTCTGTTCCTCATCCCCGGCATCATCGCCCAGTACCGGTACCGGTTCGCCATTTATAATCTGTGCGAGAATCCGGAGATCGGCATTCTGGAGGCCATCAACATGAGCAAGGCCCAGACAGCAGGCTTCAAGGGTACGCTGTTTGTGCTGGACCTGTCCTTCCTGGGATGGTCCATCCTGTGCTGGCTGACTCTGGGCATTCTGAACATCTGGATCGCTCCCTACAAGGAGCAGGCCAACGTGGGTTATTTCCAGGAGATCAAGAAAGTCAAGGGCATCGGCTATCAGCCGCCCCAGGACGGCGGAGAGGACGACGAATTCCGTCCCATCGACCCCTTCGGGCCCAGCTATTAAAACAAGTGAGATAAGCCCAAATGCCCCCGGAGCAGCGCTCCGGGGGCATTTGATATGATGGCCTCTTATTTCTTTCAGAAAGCCCAGGTGCCGTTCCGGAACAGGGGCACGGTCCGGCCATCCTCACACACGGCGTCGATGGACAGGTCCGCCGAGCCGATCATGAAGTCCTCGTGGACCATGGAGTCGTTGACGCCCAGGCTGCGGCACTCATCCAGGGTCTTGCTCTGGAAGTCGCGGATGGTATCGGCAAAGCCCATGCCCAGAGCCAGGTGGCAGCAGGCGTTCTCGTCGAACAGCGTGTTGTAGAACAGCAGGCCGGACTGGTTGATGGGGGAATCAAAGGGCACCAGCGCACACTCACCCAGATAGCAGCTGCCCTGGTCCATGGTGATGAGCTTGGTCAGCAGGTCGTTGTTGACCTTGGCGTTCCACTCCACGGCCTTGCCCTCATGGAAGCGGATCCAGAAGCTGTCGATGAGCTGGCCCTGGTAGCTCAGGGGCTTGGTGGAGTAAACGATGCCCTCGGCCTGACCCTTCATGGGAGAGGTGAAGCACTCCTCGGTGGGGATGTTGGGGTTGAAGAAGATGCCCTGGAGGCTGGTCTCGCCGCCGCCGCAGAACTGCCCCTCCGGAATGAGGCCCACGGTCAAGTCCGTGCCGTTGGCGCTCCTGTACTTCAGCTGGCGGATGTGCAGGCTGTTGAGATACTGGCAGCGGTCATGCAGGTCCTTGTTGTGGGCGTCCCAGGCGGCCACAGGGTCGTCATCCACGCGGCTGGTGGCCAGGATGGCCTCCCACAGCTTCTCCATAGCCTGACTGGTACGCAGGCCGGGGAACAGCTTCCTGGCCCAGGCCGCGCCGGGTACGGCGGCAATGCACCACTGATACTTGTTCTCGATCTGGTCCCGGTATTTGCGGATGGTGGGATAGGTCCGCTGCTGGGCCTTGGCCATCTTCTCCTGATTGATGCCCTTCAGTCCGTCGGGGTCCTCCGACAGCAGGTAAATGCGGCAGGGGATGGTGTCCACATAGTGCTGCCAGCGGGCCTCCTCATAGTTGTCCAGCTTGGACAGGGTGGTCAGGGTGCGATAGCGGTAGTGGAGCTTTTGCAGGGGCTGATAGCTCCAGTCCACCACTACCTTCCTGGCCCGGCGCTTGTAGCACTCCTCCACCAGCATTTTTACGAACTCCGGCTGGTCCAGGTCGGCGGCGATGAACACCTCCTGCCCGGGCTGCACATTGACGCCGGTCTGGGCGATGAGCTGGGCGTATTTACGCAAAACGGTTTTTTTCATGGTAGTGATTCCCCCTGTAGTACAAAATAACGGAGATATTATACCACCGGCGGACAATCTTGAAAAGAGGTTTTTGTGAATTTTGCGGAACGGGACGGCAAAACACCCCCGCGGCATTGAACCGCGGGGGCGTTTTTGTTATGGGCCGCTGTCAGCGGGCATTTCTTTTGCGCAGCAGCACCAGGCAGGCAGCCGCCAGGGTACCGCTGAACAGGGTCAGCGCCAGCCATCCGGCAGAGAAGCTGTCGCCGGTGGTGGGCTTGTTGTCCTGCTTGCCGTCATCGGGCTTGGCAGGCTGGTCAGGCTGGGTGGGCTGATCGGGATCAGTGGGCTCCGTGGGATCGGTAGGCGCGGCATTCTTTTCATACCGGGCCGTGACGGTCACGTCTCCCCGGATATCGGTGCAGCTGCCGTCCCAGCCGGTGAAGGTGTAGCCCTCGTGGGTCGGGGCCTCGGGGGCCGCCGCATCCTGGCCGTACGCCACCGTCTGGCTCTCCAGCGTCTCGCCGGTAAGGCCGTCCACAAACGTTACGGTGTACAGAATGGGGGCAAAGGCGGCTTCGATGGTGTGGTCAGCCGTCAGCTTGGCGAAGGTGTAGCTCTCCACCGCGCCCACGCTCTGGCCGTCCACCAGCACGTCGGAGATGGTATAGCCCTGGTTGGGGGTAATGGCATAAACGGCATCGCTCTCGTAGACATACTGGGTCTTTCCGGCAGGGGAAACGGCGCCGTTTTCACCGGCGGAGGCAGTAACGGTGACCATGTCGGACACGCCCTCATACCGGGCGATGAGCTCCATGTCCTCCGTGACGGAGGAGGCGTCCCCGGACCAGCCGGTGAAGGTCAGGTCTCTGCGGGGCAGCGGGGGCTCCATGGCGCTCTGGCCGTCGGCCACATACTGCTCCAGCAGGGTCTCGTGGTTGATATCCTTATGGACCACCTTGTGGAAGGTGGTGGCAGCAATGGGATAGCCGCACCAGGTGGTCTCACCCTCCGGGGCCCACTGGGCCGTCCGGGCCGCGTCGTAGTACACGGTCATATCCGCCGCTTTGCTGACGAACATCCTGGTGCTGACGTTCTCCGGAGGATCGCCCAGGAAGTACACCTGCGCCAGGGCCTTGCAGTTGTTGAAGGCGCCGGTGTAGATGGTCTGGATGCTGCCGCCCAGCACCACACGGGTAACGGCGGAGCAATAGTTGAAGGCAGCCTCGCCCAAAAGGGTGGCGGCAGGCAGGAACACATAGGTCAGAGCCGAGCAGCTGTAAAAGGCGTTGGCCCCCACCTGCTGCAGGGCACCGGTGCCGGTAAGGAACGCCATACCGGAGCAGTTCTGGAACGCAGCGGAGTCAATGAGCTCCACGGAGTCGCCCAGGTCCACCCGCTCCAGGTCCTTGCTGTTGTAGAAGGCCTCGGACTCGATCTTCTTCACCTGGTTGGCATCCAGATCACGGATGGCCTTGCAGGCGAAGAACGCACGCTTGGCAATGGTGGTGACGCCGTCGGGCACCCGGTAGAGGTCCGCCGTGCGGCCGCCGGGATAGTTGATGAGGGTGTCCCCGGCCTTGTTCAGCAGAACGCCGTCCGCGTCCTTGAAGTTGGGGTTATCCGCCGCCACATGGATGGCCGTCAGGCCATAGTCGCACTCGAAGGTGCGGAAGTGGATGCTCTCCACCGAGGCGGGCAGGGTGATCTCCTTCAGGGCGTTGTTGTCGGCAATGGCCAGCTCCTCCAGGGTCTTCATGCCCTCCGGCAGGATCAGCTCCTCCAGAGCGGGAACGGTATAGATGCCGTAGGCGGCGATCTCCGTAACGGTGGAGGGGATGGTGTAGGACACGGCGGGCTTGCCCTGGGGATAGATGGCCAGGCGGGTCATGGCCTTGTTGTACAGCACGCCCTCATGGGCGGTGTAGGCGGCGTTGCCGGCAGGCACGATGAACTCCTCCAGGCTCCGGCAGAAGTTAAAGCACATGCCGTCAATGCTCTCCACGCCGGTGCCGAAGGTGATGGTCTTCATGGACTCGCAGCGGTTGAAGGTGCTGTAGCCCAGGGTCTTGACGCTGTCGGGCAGCACCACGGCAGGCAGACTCTTGCAGTTATAGAACGCGAAGTTATCCAGGGTCTCCACGCTGCTGCCCAGGGTCAGCTCCGTCAGGGCGGTGAGGCCGTAGAAGCTGTTCTTGCCGATGGTGACCACCTTGTCGGGGATCACCAGGCTGGTGATCTTGGCGCAGGAATTGAAGGCCGCGTCGCCGATGGCGGTCAGGTTCTCCGGCAGCCGGACGGAGGCCAGATTCTTGCAGTAGCTGAAGCCCCGGGCCTCAATGGCGGTGACGCTCTGGGGGATGGTGACGGAGGCCAGGTTGGTGCACTGCATGAACATGCTGTCCACCACGGTGGTCATGCCGTCGGGCAGGTCCACATGGGTCAGCTTGGAGCAGTAGCTGAACACGCCCCGGCCATAGGAGGTGGTCTTGTCAGACAGGGTCAGGCTGGAAAGGCCGGTGCAGCGGCAGAACGCGTCGGCATCAATGGTCAGCACCGTGTCGGGGATCACCAGAGAGGGGATCTTGGTGCAGCCGATGAAGGCGCTGTTGCCGATGTGCTTGAGGCCGGGCTCGATGGTCAGGCTGGCGATGCCGGTGCATTTATTGAAGGCGTAGGCCCCGATCTCCCGCATGCTGGCAGGAATGGTAACGGCGTTGATCTTGCTGTCGCCGGAGAAGGCGGAGGAGCCGATGGCCTCCACATGATCCCCCAGGTCCAGCTTTTGCAGCTTGGTGGCCTTGTAGAAGGCGTAGTTGCCGATCTGCTTCATGCCGCTGCCCATGGTGGCCTCGGTCAGGCCGGAGCAGTAGAAGAAGCCGTAGGGCCCGATGTCCTGGAGACCGTCGCCGGTTTGCAGCACGGTGACGCCGGAGCACCAGGCGAAGCTGTAGCGGCCCACGGTGCGCAGGGAATCCGGCAGGGTCAGGGACGTCATCTTCTTGCAGGAGTAGAAGGCGTAGTCGCCGATGGCGGCCAGACTCTTGCTCCACACAGGCTCGGCCATGCCGGAGCAGGAGTAGAAGGCGTATTCACCGATGGACGTTACGCTGTCCGCCAGGGTCACGGAGGTCAGGGACGCCGCACCGTAGAAGGCGTAGCCGCCGACGGTCTCCGTGCCGTCGGGAACGGCAAAGGAGGACGCGCCTATGCCCAGAGGATAGGCAACCAGGACTTTGCCGCCGGCAGTATACAGCACGCCGCCCACAGTGCGGAAGGCGCTGCTGTCCACTGCGGCGTCGATGCTCTTGAGGCTGCCGCAGCCGGCCCACGCGCCCTGGCCGATCTCCGTCACGGAGGCAGGAATGGCCACGGAGGACAGCCTGGAGCAGTTGAAGAACGCCTGCACCCCGATGGTGGTGAGCCCGTCAGGCAGGGTCACGGAGGTCAGCTGAGGGGAATAGGCAAAGGCATTGGTTTCAATGACCTTCACCGTATCCGGCAGGGTCACAGTCTGGGCGGCGCAGAAGTACATGGCGTATGCGCCGATGGTCTCCGTGCCCAGGGCCACGGTGTAGGTGGCGTCGGCCTTGGCAGTGGGATAGGCCACCAGGGTCTTGCCGTCGGCAGTATACAGCACGCCGTCGATGGACTGGAAGGCGGTGTTGCCGTCGGCCACCCGCAGCTCCGTCAGGGCATTGCAGCGGGCGAAGGCGCGCTCACCGATGGTCTTGACGTTCTTGCCCACGGTGATGACCTTGGGCAGCTTCTGCAGCTGGAAGGCGGCGTCGCCGATGGCGGTGACGGGATAGCCCATGATCTCGTCGGGGATCACCACATCCACGCTGCTGCCGGTATACTTGGTGATGGTGACCTGACCGTCGTCCACGGTGTAGTCAAAGTCAGTCTCGGTGATGATCTCGCCGGTCTGGGCGTTGATCTTTACCAGGGTCTCGTTGCGGCCGTAGTCCGCCACGGCCAGCAGCACCGTGTCCACGCCCCGGACGCTGAAGCGGAACGTGGCAGTCTTGCCCGCCTCGGTCTCGCTGAAGCCCTGGGTGCCCAGAGGTTCGGCGAACACGGACAGATCGTCGGCGTCGTAGGCCTCGGTATAGGCCAGGAAGCGGTTATCCTTCAGCTCCACAGTCATGGTCTGGCCGTCGGAGGAGGCAGACAGCACCTCGGGCACCGTGTTGTCGATGGTCACAGGGAACTCCCAGTGGCTGTGGGCGTTGGCCTCGGGGGTGAAGCCGTCGTGGTCCAGCTCCGCGTCAATGCGGACGATGACGGTGGTCCCCTCCTCCAGGTCGGCCCCGGTGGAATCCGTGCCGTACCAGGGTGTAATGGCGCTGCTGGCAAAGGCGCCCGCCGGGAGGATGGTCTGGTAATTGCTGCTGTACACGGACTTGGCCGCATAGTCCACCGTCTGCTGGAAATAGGACTCGCCGGTATCCGCATTGGTGATGGTATACGTCAGGCTCCGGGCACTGCGCAGCAGGGAGGTGTAGATCAGACTCACGGAGTCAAAATACCCGTCGGTGCGCAGGGGAGACAGGGTGTTGTGCACGCTGTAATACGGCAGGCCGGACACATAGGGATTGGCGCCGAAGGTATAGAAGCTGGTGGTGCCGCGGATCATGCTGCCGCCGTAGTTGGTATACTGGCTGCCCCAGTTGGCCTCGCCGTTGAGCTTGTTCCAGTAATAGCCGTTGTCCACGATGGGAGCCTTGTCCCAATCGCCGAAGAAGGCCAGGAAGGGCAGGGACAGGTCCACGCCCTCATCGCCCTCGGCGGTGGTCTGCTGGGCCAGCTGCACATAGCCCTCGATGTAGATGCCGTTTTCAAACTGGCCCTTCAGCTCCGCCTTGATGGCGTCGGACAGGGTCACGGTAACAGTGACCGCAGCTTTGCCGCCGGCGGGGACCGTTACCACGTTTCCGTCAAAATTGCTGGTCCAGGTAACGCTGCCGGTGATGTCCCGGGGCGTCTGGGCGGCGAAATACACATCCTGTCCGGCATAGGTGCCGCCGTTCTCACAATTTTCCGTAAGGATGGTGGGCTGGATGGCGTAGCGCAGCTCCTGATTGGAGGTGTTCACCACGTCGAAGGTCATGGTGTACACGCCGCTCTGCCGCGAATCGTCGCCCAGTTCCAGCTTGGGACGGGTATTGTCCGCCACCTGGAGATAAGCGCCGGTGGTCACGGCTGCGTTGATATCCACCACGCCCGCGCCCTGCTTCCGGGGAGAGGCCAGGGTGCCGTTGGCATCCTTGGCGGGATGCGCGGTGCTCATCATCAGGGTATAGGCCCGGTTCATGGCTGCCGGGCCGGTAAGGCCGGCAGTCTGGCGCAGATATTGCAGCACCAGGGCCGACGCGCCTGCCACATGGGGCGTGGCCATGGAGGTACCGCTCATCAGGCCATAGGTGTTGTTGTCGGCGGCGGAATAGATATTCCCGCCGGGGGCCATGATGTCCGGCACCAGCTTCAGGTCTGCCGTGGTGCCCCAGGAGGAGAAGTCGGAGGGCTGCCCGCCGGTGGGGGAAACGGCCTGATACGTATCGGTATGGACGGTCAGGGTGCCCTGGCCGTTCCGGGCCGCGTCGATCATGGCCTGTCCGTCGGCCTTGTCAATGAAGATGGCAGGGATGGTATAGCTGTCGATGCTCATATTGATGAGCCCGGACTCGTTGTTGTACACGATGCAGCCGGCGGCGTTCTTTTCCTGGGCCACGGCGTACTTCTGGGCAAAGGTGGTATCACCGCGGGACACCAGGACGATTTTTCCGGCCACATCCAGTCCCTCATAGTCCGTATCCTTGCCCACGCCGGGGATCACCACATAGGGCAGGGTCTGGCCGCCCAGCTGGGTGATGAACTCCTTGCCGGGGGTGGTGCTGGTGGCGGTATCGCTGAAGGAGATCTTCCGGTCCCCTACCTGGAAATAATTGCTGCGGACCTGGACGTTGTCCACACTGGCCACAGCCAGGGTCTGGCCATAGCTGGCCGGGGAACCAACGATGCCGTAGTCGGGGTTGGAGGCCAGGCTCTTATCCGTCTCCCACATGTTCTTATAGGCGGCGGTGTACTCATTGCCTGCGGCGGCAGCCACTACGATACCCGCCTTCTCCAGGTTGGAGTAGACATTCATGGTGGACAGCATGTCCGGGCGGCTGGTAAAGCCCGCCGGGGAGCCCAGACTCAGGTTCACGGCATCCACGCCCAGCTTCACGCAGTCCTCCAGAGCAGCCAGGATATCATCCTCCGCCGCGCCGGTGGATTTATCGCCGAATACCTTCATCACCACCAGCTGCGCCTGGGGCGCTACGCCGGAGATGGTGCCGTCGGCAGGAGCTCCGGCGATGGTACCGGCCACATGGGTGCCATGATAGGAGCTGCCGTTGTGGTTTACGTCGGTGTCGTTATCCGCGTAGTCAAACACAAAGGGCAGCTTGGCGCTGGCATACACGCTGGAGGCCGTGATGCTGTTGCTGCGCTTCTGGGCATTGAGAGAGGCAGCGGCCAGGATGGAGGCGATCTTCTCCTGGGTCAGCGACGGAGACTTGGGCGCCACGGCAAAGGCGTCGTGGTCCATGTCGATGCCGGTATCCAGCACCGCCACCACCATACCGCTGCCGTCAAAGCCTGCGTTCCACACGGCGGCAGAGCCGATCATGTCGTTGCTGGTGGTCATCTGGGGGGTGGTGGGCAGCTGGTACGTCTGGGCCACATAGGCGTCCTTTACGCCGTCCAGGGCCCGGATCTGGTCCAGACAGCCATACTGGCACTCGATGGCCAGACCGTTGACCAGCAGGGTGTAGTCATACTTCACCGTTACCGCATTGCGGCTGCTGACCTGCTTCTGGATGGCCGCGATCCGGGAGAGCACCTGACGGTGCTTCTGTTGGGCGGCCTTCTGCATGTGCAGGCCCTGGGTGGTCAGGGTCCCGTCGGCAAAGGCGGCCTGATTCTCCACCAGGGGTGCATCCTCCAGCTCCACGATAACGTGGACCCGGTCCTGGGGCTGATACTGCTCCGCCGAAATGGCCTGGAGCCGGGCGGAATCGTCGCCCCGCAGCAGAATATCGCTGCCGTCGGTATCTGTCCCGTTCTTGGTGGCCGTCACCGTGTCTGTGGACGCGGCCTCCGGTGCGGTCTCGCTTCCGGCGGCCCAGGCGTTGACTGCGGGCCCCCCCAGAAGCGAAAACACCAGCGACAGCGCCAACAGCGCCGCGATGCAGCGGTTTCTGATCGACCTGTGTTTCATGGTGGTTCCTCCTTGTTGCGTGATGCCTCTGCCTGCGCTCGCCCCGGATTTTACCTGAATTTTACATGATTTTTACGAACATTTCATATTGGCGAAACAGACATTAGCTTTAGAACTAATATCCGGCACTTTACTGCTATTTTCGTTAAAAGGCATCCCGGGTCAGGTCCAGGAGGCTGTGTAGGGTGTCCCGGTTCAGCCGGTAATACACCCGGCTCTCGCTGCGGCGGGTGTGGATCAGCCCCGCGTCCTGCAAAATGGCCATATGCCGGGAAATGGTGGCGGTAGTGAGGCCCAGCTTTCGGGCCAGCTCCTGGCCATAGGCCTCCCTGTCCGCAATATAATGGAGGATCTCGAACTTACTGCGGTCACTGAGGATGCGCAGCAGACCGCAAATGTCCTCATGGCTCATCTGCACCCGGTCCACCCGGGCGTTTTCGTCAATGAGCGCCCCCATGTAGATCTGGCGGAAATCCTTGCCGTTGGAGGTATTGTAAGTGAAGATGACCTCCGTCCCCGCCAGCAGGCTCAGGTTCACGCAGTTCTCCAGTCGGTCCTCCTCCACGGCCTGGTTGGTCATGCCCTCCAGCAGCTGGGCAAAGGTGTGCCCGGCGAAATAGGCCGCCCACCGGTCATAGGCAGGCTGCATCCGGGCGGCCAGGGCCGCCAGCTCCCGCTGTGCCGTGTCCACTGCCGGGCGCAGCAGCTCCTCCAGCCGGCCAATATAGCGGGGATAGCGGCTCAGAGCCTTGAACAGGCTCCAGCGGTACTCCTCCTCCAGAGGCAGCTGGTCCAGCTGATCGATGAGCTCCGGAGCCGGCTCCGGCTCCTCCCACGGGCGGACGCTGAGGCCGCCGCTGTTCACATCAAACACCACAAAAGGGGCGGAAAACAGCTGTTCCGCGCTGCTTCGCAGCGCGCTCAGAGACGCGTCCCACTCCGGAGTGGTAATGTCCAGAAACGTATACACCAGGAGCTTGGCCAGGCAGATATTCTGCCATTCATTTTCCGTTTCCCAGCGCTTGAAGAAAAACTGCACTCCGGGGTCGTCGCAGTCCACCGCCTGGCAGATGCGCTGGGCGGCCGCAGAGGCGGCCTGCATCTGCTCCTCCAGCTCCCGCACCTGCCGGGGTGCGCAGCGCCGGGCGGCACGGGCCAGGAATTTTTCCCGCCGCTGGGCGCAGAAGGCCCCGTTGACCTGCTGATACAGCGCCTCCAGTATCTCATATAGGATGATGGGTCTGCGCTGTACAATGCCGCTCATAGCCGCTCCTCCTGCGTTTTTTGTGGTTTTATTATACGCCATTGGGGAGCATTTGGCAATGGGCAAGCGGCATGCGCATTTTTTCGCGGCGCGGCTTTCCAAAAACAGGAAACAGGAAATATCTGCATAGCCGGCCCTTGGCAGGCGGATACTATCTGTGCAACATTTGCATCGACTGGAGGAATTTGATATATGAAGGCTACAGGCATTGTCAGGCGTATTGACGACCTGGGGCGGGTGGTCATCCCCAAGGAGATTCGCCGCACCATGCGTATCCGCGAAGGCGACCCGTTGGAGATTTACACCACCCGGGAAGGGGAGGTCATTTTTAAGAAATACTCCCTGATCGGCGGGCTGGAGGATTTTGCAGCGCAGTTCTGCGATGTGCTCAACCGCAGCAGCGGCTTTACCGCCGCCGTGACCGACCGGGACGCCATCATCGCCATCACCGGCTCCGGCAAGCGGGAGCTGCTGGGCAAGCCGCTGTCCGACGCCCTGGCTCGGGTCATGGAACAGCGCAGCATTTATCAGTATCAGGGTTCCGGGCGGCCGCTGCCCGTCTCCGACAGCAGCGACCGTTACACGGTGGCTGTGGCGGCGCCTATTCTCTGCGAGGGGGATGTGCTGGGCCTGGTGCTGTTTCTGTCGTCGGACGCGCAGATCCCCGGCGAGGGGGAGTACAAGCTGGCCCAAACCGTATCCGCCTTTTTGGGGCGGCATATGGAGACGTAAACAACAATGCCGGAGGCAGCCGCCTCCGGCATTGTTCTTCTTGGTTTTACTCGCCCAGCTGATCGCTGACCAGCTGCGTCAGGGATTCCACAGCCTCCTTGGCGTCGGGACCGTCGGCGATAAGGGTGATGGTGGTGCCCTTCACGATGCCCAGGGAAAGAACGCCCAGCAGACTCTTGGCATTCACCCGGCGCTCATCCTTTTCCACCCAGATGCCGCTCTTGAACTCGTTGGCCTTCTGAATGAAGAACGTGGCAGGACGAGCATGCAGGCCTACTTCATTGTTGATCGTAACATTCTGAGTATACATCGTTACTACTCCCTCTCCAAAAAAATATTTCGGACTTTATCGTATCATATACCATCGGGGGCCGATTCGTCAATGCCAT
>OHRV01000192.1_pt1 | contig 11784 bp, 8 predicted proteins | sample 1578511 | NCBI WGS metagenome assembly OHRV01 (sample SAMEA3879546, study PRJEB24766) | human gut metagenome | biome: human-associated habitat; feature: feces | place: USA | collected 1985/1987
GGCGGCGACGAGCCCGGTCCCGGCGGTGGCGATACTCCCGGCGGCGGAACGGAGCCCGGCGGGACCCCCTCCGGCGGCACCGGCACCCTGACCGGTCAGCCCACCGCAGGCGGCGAATACCAGGATCTTCTGACAGACCCCGACCGGACCGACAGCGCGACACCGCCCCGGCAGACTACATCCGATCCCAGCGATACCCGGCAGCCGGAGACCCCTGACGCCACCCAGCAGCCCCAGCCCGGCAGCAGCAGCGGCGGCGGAGCGGGCGGCAACGGCACCGGCGGCCATCGCCTGATCGCCGTGGACGGCGAAAAGGGCGGCGTGTCCTGGACGGAGATGCTGATCATAGCCGGTGCGGCGGCGCTGCTGCTGGTGTGCGGCATCCTCCGGGGACGGAGGGTTCGCGGCGGTATCCGCCGGGCCGGAAAGACCGCCGGAAAAGCGCTGGCGCTGCTGCTGGCAGCCGGCCTGCTGCTGACCGGCATCCCCAGAACGGCTTATGCGGCCTCCGGCGACGGAGAGGAGCCCGCAGGCTATATCGTCGTATCCATAGAAAAGCTGACCCTGGGGCAGGGCTACATTCTGGAGCCGCAGCAGGTCCCCTATTACAGCGGAGAGAACCTGGCGCAGGTCATGGACCGCGTGCTGAAGGAACAGGGCCGGGCGTATCATTACACCGGCAGCCTCACCGGCGGCTTCTATCTGGCCGAAGTGGAGGACCCGGACCGTCCCGGCATTGCCAACACGGTCCCTGCCTATATTTACGATATGTGGAGCGCGCTGAAGGCGGCTGACCCGTCCATCCGCAGCATCCGGGACACGGATACCGAGGAGCCGGATTTCCTGGGCGAATTTGACTATTTCTCCCAGTCCGGCTGGATGTATTCCGTAAACCACATGTTCCCGCCGGTGGGCGCGTCGGACTGCCGTCCCGCAAACGGCATGGTGGTGCGCTGGCAGTTTACGCTGGTGGGCCTGGGCGGCGACCTGGGCGGCGGCAGCACCACTGCGGCGGGCAGCTACACCTTCATGGACCGCACGGAGCTGTATACGGTGCTGGCGGCGGTCCGGGCGGACAGCGGCCTGATGGCAGACGCCAAGGTCCGGCCCATCTATGACCGGCTGCTGGCCAAGTGCTGCGACATCACCACCCAGGAGGACGCCGTAAGGGATGACTTGAACACCCTGAAAAAGGCTCTGGGCGGCAATCAGATCACGGAGTTGTCCCTGCCGGACGGCGAGAGCGGCCGGCGCACCTGCGCCTACGGGACCTCCGCCGATACGGCCATGGCGGGCTTCCCCACCTATCTGCGGGCCGTGATCGACGGCTCCCAAAAGCTCATCACCGGGGTTTCCTGGCGGGCGGACAGCGCGTTCGGCGCACCCGGCGTCTATGTGTTCCGCCCCGTTCTGCCGGAGAAGTATGACCGCTATACCCTGACGGCGGCGCTGCCCATCATGCAGGTGACGCTGCTTCCGCCCTCCGGGGACGTTAACGGCGACACGCTGCTGGATATCCGGGATATCTCCCGGATGGCGGCCAGCGCGGGCCGGACGGACCGGACGCTCTGCGACCTGGACGGCAGCGGCATGACCACCTGGAACGACTTCCGCTTGCTGGCGGCTCAGCTGGGCGGCGATGCTCTGTCGGCCCCCGGCGCGCCGGATACGGCCCCTGTGACCCTGCGGTTCGACAAGGAGTCCTATGCTGCCGGCGAGGTCGCCACGGCATATATTGATGCCGGCGCCGCAGGCTTCGACACGTTTGCGCTGTCCCTGTCCTATGACCCGGAGCAGCTGGCGCTGGACGGCGTGACGCTGACGGAGCCGCTGCTACAGACGGGCCGCGCGGATGCCGCAGGCGTTCTGCGCCTGGGCGGCGCGTCTCTGGAGGGGCGGCGCAGCGGTGATATCGTAGTCGTCACCTTTGTGGTGCAGAAGGACGGCGCCGCCGCTGCGGAGCTGACCCAGGGCACGGCACTGCTGTACAACGGCGAGTATGTCACCGGAGCCGCCGGCCAGTTGCTACCGCAGGAGGCTCCAGCCGCCGGTATCGCGCTGCTGCCGGGAGACCTGGACGGCAGCGGTGCGGTGGATATGGACGACGCCATCCGCCTGGTGGAATACTGCAACGACCGCGCCAACCTGTCTGCCCAGGAGCTTTCGGCGGCAGACGTCAACGGCGACGGCGGTGTGGATCTGACGGATGCGGCGCTGCTGCTGCAATATGTAAACGGCCTGATCGATGCGCTCCCTGTGCATCGCGGACAATAAACTGAGGAGGAGAACCTATGAAGAAAGTCCTGTCCCTGCTTCTGGCGGCGGTCCTGGCGCTGAGTCTCTGCGTCACGGCCTTTGCCGGAAGCGCCCCGGATACCACCGTGCTTCGCCTGTCCGGCGACGCGATGGATCAGGTGGTCAACCTGAAGGACGGTCAGCGTGTGCGGGAAAACCGCAGTGTTGCCGTCCGGCTGAACGTGCAGAGCGACCCCGGCGCGGCGGAGTATACCGTCACGCTGAACGGCAAGACCGTGGAGCCCGACCACAGCACGTCCCGCTATCACTTCTACTACCTGCCTGCCGATCAGATGACCGGCGGCCAGGTGATCCTGAACGTCAGCACCCAGTCCGATGTGCTGAGCATCGGCACGGCGGAGGAGCTGAAGACCCTCCGCGACCGGGTCAATGCCGGAGAAACGGCGCTGAACGCCAGGCTGACGGCGGACATCGCCCTGGACAAGACCCAGGCGTGGACGCCTATCAACGGCTACACCGGCACCTTTGACGGCGGCAATCACACCATCAGCGGCCTGCTGGTGGAAAATGCCCAGCAGAAGGCGGGCTTCATCAGCACCGCAGGCGACGGCGCGGTGATCCGGAACCTGACCGTTTCCGACAGCAGCTTCAGCGGGACCAACAGCCGCATCGGCGCGTTTGTGGGCTACACCGAGGGCTCCGTCACGTTTGAAAACTGCCACACGGCGGCGGACGTTACCGTGACCGGCAGCAGCAGCGTGGGCGGCCTGTTCGGCGGCGGCAGTACGGCCAACGCCTTCATCACCATGAAAAACTGCTCCAACCGGGCGGCGGTCACCGCCACCGCAGGCAGCAATAAGAACGGTGTGGGCGGCCTGATCGGCACGGCCCCCAACGGCGCGGACATTACCGATTCCTGCAACCTGGGCAAGGTGCAGGCTACCGGCACCGGCGTCGTGGCCGCGGGCGGCCTCGTGGGCGCGTCCAATACCGGCTCCAGCAAGCCTGACCGGACCGCGACCCTGACCAACGTTTATAACACGGGTGAGGTCACCTCGGCGGCCGCCAGCACCCAATATGTGGGCGGCCTGCTGGGCAACGCCACCTGGGGCTGCACGATCTCCCACGCCTACGGCACCATGACCGTAAAGTTCGGAAGCGGCAGCTACGGCGGCATCATCGCCGGCTATGTGGCCAACACGGTCACAGCGGACGGCGTCTATGCCGAGCTGATCCGGGGCCAGAATCAGAACTGCAAGGCCGCGATTTTTGACAGCGCCGGTCTGCTCAAATCCGTGGAGAAGATGTTCAGCGACACGGAGATGAAGGACCTTGCCAAGCTGCCCAAGCTGGGCGACGCCTTTGCCGAGGATGTCAACTCCGTCAACGGCGGCTACCCCGTGCTGGCATGGCAGAACCCCGCTGCGGCCCAGAACGCCCAGGTCACTGTGCGCGTCAACGGTCTGGACAAGACGGTCCAGCTTCCTGCGGACGGCAGCACGAACCACAAGGAGCCCACCGTTGTCACCGTGGAGTATGCCTATAACGAGGTCAGCGGCGGCATGGACCGCGTGTTCTTTAAGGATCCGTCCGACGGCGTGACGCTGTGCACAGGCTTTGATTCCAGCACCGGCACCGCTACCGGCGCGCTTACTAAGCTGGGCGAGGGCTGCACCGGCCAGCAGCTGTTCTTCTATAAAGATCCCAAGGCCCAGAGCAAGAGCGCCTATGCCCTTTGGACAGATGGCGACGGTGTGAATCACTATTATACCATCACCGCAAAGCGCTTGGCTCAGGAGGGCTATGTGCTGGCCCCCGGCTCCAGCTCCAACGAGTCCAATCCTGCTGGCGCCAACACCTATGATGCCGCCAGCGGCAGCATCACCGCCATGATCAAAGGCTATGCCCAGGCTCCCTTTACTTTCCACGATCTGACGCTGTTCAACAGCGGTAAGACGACCGGTGCCACCGCATCCCCGGCGTTCCCCACCGATGAGACCGGCCTGTATTATCTGAAGGACGGTATCACCGCCGTGTTCGCCCGTCCCGGCCGCTATTGGGTATCCGCCAGTGTGGAGAAGGACGGCGAGACCTATACCGGTGAGGCCCCCTTCCTGGCCGTGTGGACCTTGGCTGCGCTGAACGCGCAGCTGGATAAGGCCAAGACCGTTCAGGCGGACGACGCCTTCAAGACCCTGCCCGAGAACGTGCAGAAGGAGTTCAACGCCATCGTTGACCGCCTGACGGCCGGCTCCTCCAACATGAGCGGCAACGTTATGCTCAACGCCGCAGGCCAGATTGCCTCCGGCGACGACGCCACCGATATCCAGGCCCGTGACTTCGGCGGCAAGCAGATCTTCACCGAGCGCCTGCTGGAGGGCGATGAGTGCGCCCTGATGGACCTGATGGCCATTTTCCAGACCTATAAGACCAATAAGACCCTGGGCCAGTACCAGGCGCAGGCGTATCAGAAGATCGCCGCTCTTGGCCTGAGCTGCTTCACCGACGTGACCACTGCCGCGCAGAAAACCAGCTACACCGCCTATAAGCAGGCCAAGTGGGACCTGCTGAAAACCACCGATCTGGACGGCGTCAACGCCATCCTCACCGGCCTGGGTCTGGAGGCCATTGCGGCTCCCCAGGTCACTCTGGGCGATATCAACGGCGACGGCGAGATCACCCTGAAGGACGCCACCCTGTTGCTGCAGCACGTCAACAAGATCGCCACCCTGACCGACAGCCAGCTGGCGGCTGCCGACATCAACGGCGACGGTCAGATCACCCTGAAGGACGCCACCCTGCTGTTGCAGTACGTCAACAAGATCACCGACACACTGGGTCAGAACTGACAGAAAGGAAAAATCTATGAAAAAACGCGCGGAAGCCTTTGTGCTGGCCGTGGTCATGCTGCTGACGCTGGTAGTCCCGGCGTTTGCCCAGAGCATTACCCTGGCACTGGATAAGGATACGGTGAAGGCCGGCGAGGACGTTACCGTCACCGTGAGCTTTGACGAGGATCTGGAGCATGTCTCCGGCCTTGCCCTGAATCTGCACTTCAACAGCGACCTGTTCACCTATAAGGAGGGGCAGGAATTCGACGACTACGCCGTGATCGTGCGCGGCGAGGAGGGCACCGCCCCCGACCTGTACAAGGTCATCAACTGGGCGTCCCTGAAGGGCGTCGGCACTATCAAGGCCGGCAAGTATGTCACCTGCACCTTCACCGCCAAGGAGGATATCCGCGATGTATCCAACGCGGAATTCGTGGCCAAGGTGGATATGTACAACACCACCATGGCACCCGGCTATGACGATCCCACCTATCCCGACAGCAAGATCTCCGTTACCGTGACCCCGCCTCCTCCGTGTACACCGTGTCCGCCAGCGCCGTGAACAGCGCCATTGTTACCGGTGAGGACGCACAGGTGGCCGTGAAGATCGAAAACACCGTTACCACTACCTACAACGCCTACTATCTGGAGGTCAGCTACGACAGCAGCATCCTGACCTATAAGAGCATCAACACCGACGCCGCCGTTACCGACAGCAACGGCACCCTGAAGATCGCGGGCTACGGCTCCGATAAGACCTGCGGCACGGACAACATCGTCCTGACCTTCACCGGAAAGGCCGTGGGTGAGGCCAAGGTCACCCTGACCTCCGCCAAGGTGGACGCCAAGGCCAACGCCGCCGAGAACGACGCTCCCGACGCCGCCATCAAGGCCGATGCCGCCGATGCTGCCATCACCGTGGGCGGCTACCCCGTCACCCTGCCCGATGACTTCACCGGCGCAGGCACTGCCCTTCCCGGCCAGGACTACACCTTCACCGCCAGGGATAGCAGCAGGAAGTATGACTTCACCGGCTCCACCATGGGCGGACAGCCCGTGGAGGTGGTGGACAACGGCGACGGCACCTATACCGTGAAGAACGTCACCGGCGCTCTGGTCATCCAGGCTGCGGCTCAGGCCCAGCAGGTCACTATTGAGGAGACCGGCAACGGCTGGGAGGACGTGATGAACCGCACCGGCTGGACCAAGTCCGGCGACACCGTGGAGGAGGGTACCTCCAACCTGGCGTTTATGATCCAGCCCAAGAATGACCGCACCTATGTGGTCACCGCCAACGGCACCGTTCTGACCGGCGTGCCCATGCAGGGCGGCATGATGGTCCGCTATGCCGTTCCCGCCGAGCTGGTGAAGGGCGAGAAGCTGACCATCAACATCACCTATACCGAGCCGTCTGCAAAGGCCACCGTCATAGAAACCGGTACCGCCTGGGGGAATGTGCTGAACCTCAGCCGCAGCGGCTGGACCAAATCCGGTGATGAGGTAGATGCAGGTACAACACTGTTCTTCTTCTTTAAGCCAGAGACCGACAAAACGATCGATGATTATGTGATTACTGTCAACGGCCAGGACTGCACCTCCAGGAAGGTGGGCGGCCGCTATAGAGTGGATATTCCTGCCGATCTCGTTACTTCGGGTGCCACTGTTACCATTCACTTTGATTATAAATCCGCTCCCCAGCCTGAGCTTACCGTCAGCGTCAGCGAATATGTGAAGCTGGACGGCAAGAGCATCTTCCTGGTCACCGCCTCCGGCGACGTGGCCGACGGCAGCGTGCTGGCCTACGGCGATGCCCAGATGTATTGGTCCGCCAAGTATAACGGCGGCCAGGGCGCTTATGCCTGGCTGGTGATCTCCGACAAGACGCTGGACGAGGTAAAGACCGAGGCCCAGGCCCAGATCACCGTCGTCACCGGCACCCGCGTGGATATCGCCTACAGCGGCGACGTGAACCTCACCGACCGTGTGGACATCAACGATGCCCAGCTGGTGTGGAATATGTACAACGCCGAGTACACCGACTTCCAGACCGTCAACGTCCGGAAGTTCCTGGAGGCCGACATGACTGCCGACGGCAAGCTGGACACCGCTGACGCCGCAGCCATCACGGCCCTGCTGACCAAGTAAATCCCCCGCAGCCGCCGGACCGCGCCCCTGCCCCTTCCGGGGGCGGGGGAGCGGCCTGGATCTGGAGGTTATTGCCCATGAAACGTTTTCTTTGCAGCGTGCTGACGCTGCTGGTATTGATCGTGTCCCTGTCCGTCCCGGCCTTTGCCGTGGACGAGAGCCGCTCCTTTTCCTTTGACCTGTCCGTGGACGGCGGCGCGGAAAAGGCGGTGTCCGCGGGCGACGTGATCACCGTGACCTTTACCCTTCGGCGCACGGATGCCGCCGAGGATTACACCATGTACGCCATGCAGAATGAAATTCTGTATGACCCCGCCTTCTTCCAGCTGGTGGAGGGCGGCACCATCACAGCGTCCGGCATCGAGACCCGAGACCTGGGCCTGCGGGACGGCGGACGCGCCCTGTATATGAACTATGTGTCCCTGTCCGGCGGCGACACCTGGAAGGCGGAGACGCTGATAGGCAGCTTTCAGCTGAAGGTCATCGGCACCGAAGGCTCCTCCGCCATCCGCAGCAGCAGCTGCTTTGTCTATACCCAGGACGGGCAGGAGCATTACGCCTCCACCCAGCAGGACGCCGCTGTGACCCTGTCCGGCGGCAGCGGCTGCCTTGTCCGGTTCGAGAGCAACGGCGGCAGCAGCGTGCCTGACCAGACGGTGCCTCTGGGGGGCAAGGTCCGGAAGCCCGCCGACCCCACCAAGGACGGCTTTGCCCTGGAGGGCTGGTACAGCGACATGGACCTGCAGCACAGGTGGGACTTTCAGAAGGACACCGTCAGCGGCAATATGACGCTCTATGCCAAGTGGGAGGCTCCCCGGCAGGCCGATCTGCTGTGGCTGCTGCTTCTGCTGCTGGTGATCGTGATCGTCGTGCTGATCGTTCTGGGCCGGAAGCACGCTCGCCGCAAGGCGGAGACGCCCCAGCCCGGCGCAAACAGCTCCCCGGAACATGAAAAGGAAGAGAGAAAGCAATGACAGATATTTTACATGCCATTGGCCAGGGGCTGCGCATCCCCTGCTACGTGGTGCTGCTGATCCTCATGGCCGTGGCCGTGGTGGAGATCGGCTTTCTGATCTACGAGGCGGCCCAGCGGGCCGGCAGCGATAAGGTCAACGCCGTGGAGCTGCTCCACGCCATGCGCGAAAAGGACCCCCAGGAGATCGGGGTCATCCTGGATAAGGAGCCCTTCCTGCCCCGACAGAAGAAGATGTTCTCCCGCCTGCTGGATACCGCCGATCTGCCGGAGGAGAGCCGTCTGGCCGCCGCCAGGCGGATGCTGGAGGGCGAGGACGCTTACTACGGCCGCATTCTCCGGGTGACGGACACGGCGGCAAAGCTGGGCCCCATGTTCGGCCTGCTGGGTACGCTGATCCCGCTGGGCCCCGGCATTATGGCGCTGGGCCGCGGCGACACCGCCACGCTGTCCGCCTCCATGAGCGTCGCCTTTGACACCACCATTGCTGGCCTGATCACCGCCGCCGTGTGCGCCGTGATCTCCGGCATCCGCAAGCGTTGGTACGATGCGGAGCTGGCGGATGTGGAGGCCATTATGGAGGGCGTCCTCCAGGAGCTGAAGGGAGGCGCACGATGATCCGGGGCAGCGGCCTGCGCAGCGGCAGGCGCGCCGGTGAGGACGTGCAGCCCATGCAGTATGTGGCCAACCTGACGGACGTGATGCTGGTGCTGGCCTGCGGCCTGATGGCGGCGGTCATCACCTTCTGGCAGGTGGACCTGAACCGGACCAGAACGGAGCTGGACCCTGACCGCATCCAACGGGTGGACCCCTCCGAGGTGATCCAGGAGCCCGGCAGCGTCCCCACCGACGGACTCACCAACCGGGGCGTGGTATATGAGGACCCGGAGACCGGCGACTGGTACATCATCAAAAACTGACCCGGAAAGGAGAATGCGGCTTATGCAAAATACGACCATCGGCAAACGCCTGGCAGCCATGCTGCTGGCGCTTGTCCTGCTACTGGGGGTGTGCCCGGCAGCGGCGGCGGAGACCGGCGCGGGCACCGTGGTGGACACGGTCCTGGCCGAGACGCTGGACCAGGAGCTGGCGCTTTTGCCGGAAGCGGACTTTGGCAGCGAATGGATCATTTTGGGCCTGGCCCGCAGCGGCCGCCTGGAAAAGGGTAGCCGGTATTTCGACGCCTATTACAAGAATGTGGTGGCCTATGTCAACAAGCAGGCGGCAAAGGTGAATAAAAACGGCGCGCTCCATCCGGTGAAGTGCACGGAAAATTCCCGTCTCATCATCGCCCTGTCGGCCCTGGGCCGGGACGTTACCCGGGTGGGCAGCTGGAATCTGGCCGCCCCCTATGAGGATTTCGGCTGGATCTCCGGCCAGGGGCTCAACAGCGTGGTGTTCACCCTGATCGCCCTGGACGCCGCCGGCTACGATACCCAGGCCGGCGACACCCGCCAGCGCTGCCTGACCTATATCCTGAACCGTCAACTGCCGGACGGCGGCTGGGCCTATCAGGAGGAGGCCAAAAGCGCCGACCCTGACATGACCGCCATGACGCTTCAGGCTCTGGCCGGTTACATGGACCAGGACCGGGTCCGCATGGCTGCGGACCGGGCCGTCGTCCGGCTGTCCGCCATGCAGAATGACGACGGCAGCTATACCTCCTATGAAGCGGTAAACTCCGAGAGCACGGCTCAGGTCATCGTGGCCTGCACGGCTCTGGGCATCGACCCCCATACGGACGCCCGTTTCGTGAAAAACGGCGTGTCCGCCGTGGAGGCCCTGCTGCACTTCTATGACGCCAAGGAGCGGGGCTTTCACCATGTGATGACGGATAAGGACGGCGTCCCCACCGGTGTGGACGGCATGGCTACCTACCAGGCGGCCTACGCCATGACCGCTTATCAGCGGTTTGCCGGGGGAAAAACCGCCCTCTATGACATGAGCGACGTGGTGCGGGACTGCGCGGACGACCGGCACAGCTTCGGCGATTGGACTGAGACGGCCGCCACCTGCACCCAGCCCGGCGTCCGGACCCGCACCTGCACCGTCTGCGGCCGCAGTCAGGTGGAGGAGTTGTCCCCCGCGCTGGGTCATCACACCGGCGACGGCTATGAGATGGACGACGACCGCCATTGGCTGGCCTGTACCGTTTGCGGTGCCCGGGTGCAGGAGGAGCTTCATCGCTACGGCGGCGATCAGTGCGCCGCGTGCGGCTATCACAAGCTGGGCGGCCGCATCCGGATCGTCCCGCTGACCGCCGTGCCCCAGGAGCTGCAGAATCATCAGACGCTTTCCACTGTGGCGGCCATTGAGGAGGCGCTGCTGGCCAGCGCCCAGAGAGTCAGCCGTGACTGCACCCGCGCAAATTCCCAGCTGCTGGACGTGACGCTGCTGATCCCCTCCGCGGTGGACGGCAAGACCGTGTGGACTCCCGCCGGAAAGGACGCCTTCCCCGCCAACGGCAAGATCACGGTGCTGCTGCCGTATCCCCAGGGGACCGGTGCCAACGGCTATGACTTTGTGGTGACCCATCTGTTCACCAATGCGGACTTCGGCAAGACTCCCGGCGGCGTGGAAAGCCCCAAGGTAAAGAAGACCGCCGACGGTTTGCTGGTCACCGTAACGGGCCTGTCCCCCATGATGATCAGCTGGCATGCCGCCTCCGGCTCGGTGCTTGACCGGGTGTTCGGCGGCGTGGGCACCGGCGACGGCAGCCAGCCGGCGCTGTGGCTCTGCGGCCTGCTGCTGCCTGCGGCGGCTGTCGCTGTGCTGGCGCAGAAAAAGAAGCGCAGCGCCCGGTGACCGATCATGGAGAGAACCTGGAAAAAAACCGTTGCCGCCTGCGCCGTTGTTGTGGCGCTGGTGGCGGCCCTGGTGGTAGGCGGCCGGTTTCTCGGCATCGGCGACGCGCCGCAGAGGCCTGCCGCTGAGGAGACCGGCGGCGCAGGACAAACCGATACGGCTCCTTCCGGCGCTGCCGGTGAGGCAAAGGACCCCAACGACCCTGCGGTGGTGGGCGATCCCAACGCCGGGAAGGATCAGTATCTGACGGACCCGGTCCCGGAAGGAAGGCCCCAGCCGGTGGAGCCCGGAACGGCCGATATTGACACCGGTACCACGCAAACCTGCACCATCTCCATTTCCTGCGCCACCATTCTGGACAATATGGACCAGTGCAGCGAGGCCAAGCGGGCGCTGATACCGCCGGACGGCGTGATCTTGCCTGCCTCCGTGGTGTCCTTCTCCCCGGGAGAGAGCGTATTTGACCTGCTGCAGCGGGTATGCCGGGAAAACCGCATTCATATGGAGTCCAGCTGGACGCCTATGTACAACAGCGCCTACATCGAGGGTATTTATAACCTGTATGAGTTTGACGTGGGGCAGGGCTCCGGATGGATGTACAGCGTCAACGGCTGGTTCCCCAACTACGGCTGCTCCCGCTACCAGATCAAGTCCGGCGACGTGATCTGCTGGGTCTACACCTGTGATCTGGGCTACGACATAGGCGGCGGTTATATGGGCGGCTGAAATACGCAAGTGGGGATCAGGGTTGGCTCCTTCACTGAGGGGACACAC
>OHRV01000193.1_pt1 | contig 11772 bp, 10 predicted proteins | sample 1578511 | NCBI WGS metagenome assembly OHRV01 (sample SAMEA3879546, study PRJEB24766) | human gut metagenome | biome: human-associated habitat; feature: feces | place: USA | collected 1985/1987
ATTTGATTCTGAAATAGTCAAGGAGTTTTGCGTATATTAGTAACTTGTTATGCGAGCAGGAAGAGAGAGATGGATTTTGGACGCACGTATGACAGCCAAACGGAGAGCCAGGCGGGGCATAGAATGAAATATTAATAACACAAATAATTTAAAAGTAAACAACATTGTATGAAAGGACATCCTAAAGGGCTGATTTCAGCGGCGCTGAGCAACATGGGCGAGCGCTTCGGGTACTACATCATGAACGCGGTTCTCACACTCTTCCTTTGCTCGAAGTTCGGGCTGAGCGACGAGACGGGAGGGCTCATCTACTCATTCTTCTATGCTGGAATATACATTCTCAGCCTTGTGGGAGGTATCATCGCCGACCGCACGCAGAACTACAAGGGAACCATCCAGAAAGGTCTCATCATTATGGCGTTGGGCTATGTGGTTCTCTCCGTTCCGATCCTCGCGACACCTGAGAACAAGTCTTGGCTCCTGCCTCTGACCTGCTTCGCACTCTTCATGATCGCTTTCGGCAACGGTCTTTTCAAGGGCAACCTCCAGGCCATCGTCGGACAGATGTACGACAATTTCGAGGCCGAGGCCGCCAAGCAGGGTCCCGAGGCTCTCAAAGAGGCACAGGGAAAGCGCGACTCCGGTTTCCAGATCTTCTACGTGTTCATCAATATCGGAGGCCTCGTGGCTCCGTTCGTGGCTCCGCTTCTGAGAAGCTGGTGGCTGAAAGTCAACGGATTCATCTACAACTCACAGCTCCCGAGACTCTGCCACGAGTTCATCAACAACGGGACAACTTCACAGAACTTCCTCGACGAGGCAGCCAAGGCCGGTGCCGATCCTGCTGTCCTTGCACAGGGCGGTGAGGCCATCGGACAGTTCTGCACAAACTATCTGGACGTGTTCAACGCCGGAATCCACTACTCTTTCATCGCATCGGTTGTGGCTATGATGATCTCTCTTGTGATATTCATTGTCAACAAGAAGAAGTTCCCTACCCCGGCCAAGAAGGCAGCCTCCACCAACGCAGGCTACACCGCTGAGGAGAAGGCAACCATGGCAAAGGAGATCAAGCAGAGAATGTACGCCCTGTTCGCTGTTCTCGGCGTTGTGATCTTCTTCTGGCTTGCGTTCCACCAGAACGGCCAGTCCCTCTCGCTCTTCGCGCGTGACTTCGTCAACACGGACAAGATCGCCCCGGAGATCTGGCAGGCCGTCAATCCTTTCTTCGTGATCGTGCTGACCCCTATCATCATGTGGATCTTCGGCGCCCTCGGCAAGAGAGGCAAGCAGATCTCGACCCCTCGCAAGATCGCCTACGGAATGGGAATCGCGGCGACCGCCTATCTGTTCCTCGCGATATTCTCAGGCGTGATGGGTTACCCTTCAGCCACCGATTTCAGAGGTATGGAAGTCGCCCAGCAGGCCACGATGAAGGCCGGCCCTTGGGTTCTAATCGCGACCTACTTCTTCCTCACGGTAGCGGAACTCTTCATCTCTCCTCTGGGTCTCTCGTTCGTGTCGAAGGTCGCCCCGAAGCACCTTCTCGGACTTTGCCAGGGACTCTGGCTCGGCGCCACCGCGGTGGGCAACCTCTTCTTGTGGATCGGCCCTCTGATGTACAACAAGATGCCTCTGTGGGCCTGCTGGAGCGTGTTCCTCTGCATGTGCCTCCTGGCAATGGGCGTTATGCTCGGCATGGTCAAGTGGCTTGAGAAAGTAACAAAGTAACATAGTATGTTCAAAAACCAACCGAAAGGTTTATTCGCGCTCGCCCTCGCCAACACGGGCGAGCGCTTCGGCTACTACACGATGCTGGCCATCTTCATGCTGTTCCTCCAGGCCAAGTTCGGATGGGAGCAGTCAACGGCCAGCCAGGTATATTCAATCTTCCTCGCGGCGGTCTATTTTATGCCGGTCGTGGGAGGATGGCTCGCGGACAAAATCGGATTCGGAAAATGCGTCGTGACGGGCATCTGCGTGATGTTCATCGGTTATCTGGTACTGGCAGTCCCTACAGCGGCCAACGGGTTTGGAGTCACCGTGATGCTCGCCGCCCTGCTGCTCATTGCTGTCGGAACGGGTCTATTCAAAGGCAATCTTCAGGTTATGGTCGGCAACCTTTACGACGATCCGAAATACGCCTCGAAACGTGACAGCGCGTTCAGCCTGTTCTATATGGCCATCAACATCGGTTCGATGTTCGCTCCTGCCGCCGCCACCGCCATCACAAACAAGTTCCTGGCAAAGGCGGGGCTCATATACAAGGCTGCGATTCCGGCGTTGGCCCACCAGCAGATGGCCGGCACGATCACTCCGGAGGGAGCCGAGCAACTGAACGGGCTTATGGCGATGATGCCGGACGCAAACGCGGCCGGAATGGGGCTCGACCAGTTCTGTCCGTACTACATCGACAAACTTTCTGCTTCTTACAATATGGGATTCGCGGTGGCGTGCATCTCACTCGTGGTCTCGATAGCGATCTATTTCGCGACAAAGAGCTGGTTCAAGCACGCTGACGTCAACGCCAAACAGGCCAAGACCTCCGGAGGCAATTACGTGGAACTCACTCCGAAACAGACCAAGGAGCGTATCGTGGCCCTGTGCCTCGTGTTTGCTGTGGTTATCTTCTTCTGGATGGCGTTCCACCAGAACGGCCAGTCACTGACCTGGTTCGCACGCGACTACACGCAAAGCACTGCCGAGGGCTGGAGCAGAATCGGGTTCAACATCTGGGCGCTGGCTCTCATCGCGACCTCAGTCTATACTCTTTTCGGAATATTCCAGTCTGAGAAGACTTCCGGCAAGATCGGCTGCGGAGCCGTGACCGCCGCCCTCTGGTGCGGGGCCTACGCCATATTCAAAGGCCTTCCTAACCCTCTGGAGATCCAGCCACAGCTCTTCCAGCAGTTCAATCCGTTCTTCGTGGTGGCCCTCACACCGGTGTCTATGGCCATATTCAGTGCCCTCGCCGCGAAAAAGACCGCCAAGCATCCTGAGGGAATGGAGCCTTCCGCTCCGAAAAAGATCGGTATCGGAATGCTTGTGGCGGCCTGCGGCTATCTGGTGATGATCTTCGCCTCCATTGGCCAGCCTTCACCGGCTTCGCTCAACGGCACGGTAGCTCCGGATCCAGTGGTGCCGATGTACCTGATCGGAACCTACCTGATCCTGACTTTCGCCGAGCTTCTGCTCAGCCCGATGGGCATCTCCTTCGTGTCGAAGGTGGCGCCTCCTAAGTACAAAGGTCTTATGATGGGTCTGTGGTTCGCGGCGACCGCTGTCGGCAACTACCTCAGTTCCATCCCTGGACTGCTTTGGAAAAAGGTTTCCCTCACGGCCAACTGGAGCATTCTGATGGGACTTTGCATAGCCGCCGGTGTGGTGATGTTCGCGCTGCTTAAGAAACTGGAGGCGGCGACGAAGGATTAAAACAAAATACTTCAGGCTCGGCAAAAATGACTTCTAAATGACAGAAGAGACAAGACAAACTTTGATACTGTGGGCTGAGACCTACAACGACCCTCAGTACTTCCAGGAAGATCCGATAGCTTTCCCGACCTTGTTCGCGCAGCGTTTCAAGGCCGGGAAATGCTCATTGGCCGACGTGGAAATCGCGGCGGTCTTCGCGGCGCATTTCGCCTGGGGCCGCAGGGCGATGATCATCAGGGACTGCGGCAGACTTTTCGAGGAAATGGACTGGAAGCCTTATGAATATGTGATGCGCGGCAAGTGGCGGGACGACGGCACCAGCATCCACCGCACGATCAAATGGAGCGAGGTGGCTGGAATATGCTCCCGTCTGAAAAGCGCCTATGAGGCAAGCCCATCCCTCGAATCTCTGTCCCAAGACGAGTTCAGGACGAATGTCTTCGGCCAGAAATCCGACCTCAAGGCTCCGAACAAGAAGATCAATATGATGAGGCGGTGGATGGTCAGGAACGATGGCAAGGTGGATTTAGGAATATGGAAGGACACGGATCCAGCCTATCTTCTCATCCCGTTGGATGTGCACGTCTATGACGAGGCGATTGCGCTCGGGCTCACGACCAGAAAGCAGAAGGACATCACGACCGTACTGGAGATCACCGACTGCTTCGCGGACATATTCCCCGGCGATCCTTGCAAAGGGGACTTCTCCCTCTTCGGCTACGGTGTGACACATCCAAAGCCGACCAAAACAAAATAACGAATATATTCGTATAATAATAAATGTGGCCGACAGTTTGCAATATTCGCAAATGATTGTCCGCCTTTGGGAATTGATATATGCCAAGACTTTTCATCATAGCCGGTTGCAACGGTTCCGGGAAGACCACGGCGTCCTACGCGCTTCTGCCGGGGATGCTGGAATGCAGCGAGTTCGTGAACTCCGATGAGTTCGCGAAAAGCCTTTCGCCGTTCCATCCGGAAAGCGCCTACGTCGCCGCCAGCCGCTATATGCTGATGAAGATGAGGTTCCTGCTCCAGAGGAAGGCCGATTTCTGCATCGAGACCACGCTCGCCACACGTTTTCTTCTCAAGGTGATAAAGGACGCGAAGGAAGCCGGGTACTATGTCACGATTCTGTACTTTTGGCTGAACTCTCCGGATCTTGCAGTCGCAAGAGTGGCCGCAAGGGTGGCCACCGGAGGGCATAACATCAAGGAAGAGACCATCCGGAGGCGCTACAATGTCGGACTTCACTACCTGTTCAGGGATTTTATGCCGATCTGCGACAGGTGGCTTCTCCTCGACAACTCGAATGTGCCGTTCTCGATTGTGGCCGAAGCGTCGGAGGACGGAAAGATAATCCGGGAGCCGGAGAAGTTCAGCAAGATCCAGGCGATCAACGAAGAATATGAAAAGCACCTGGAAGAAGAAAAAAGGAAACTAAAGAATGTACAAGGATAAGAATTTTTATCTCAACCTGTTCCAGGTCAGCGAGGCGCAGTTGGAAAGACTTGCGGCCGAAGGTCTGAAAGGGGGCGGGAGCTACTGCGACCTGTTCTTCGAGAACACGTCCTACAACGATCTGCTGCTGCGGGACGAAATCGTCTCCTCAGGTGGATTCCACATCGACTACGGTGTCGGAATCAGGGTTCTGAAAGGAGACAAGACCGGCTATGCCTACTCCGAAAGCACGGATTCCCACTCGATGGCCGAGGCGGCCCTGGCGGCCTCCAAGATAGCGGAAGGCGGCACCGGAACAGCGTCTGCGATTTGCTGCAGAACCGTCACAGCGCCTAAGGACAGATATTCTTATGAATATGATTGGAGATCATCCGACGCGACGCAGCTTGTCCCGTGGCTGGAAAAATTGAAGGAGAAGATTGCCGCGAAAGACTCCAGAATAGTGAAGATCATCGTCTCGTTCTCCGGACAAGTAAGCGATATCCTGATGTTCAACTCCTTGGGAGAATTGACATTCGAGACAAGGCCGATGGGAATCCTGTCAGCCTCAGTCGTGTTCAGCCAGGACGGCAAGATCGAGAGCAAGAACACCTCCAGGGCGTACCGAGCGGGCACAGAGATGCTTACGGAATCGCTTCTGGACGAGATCGCGGACAGCATTGAGGCGGGGATAGACGACCGTTTCGTGGCCAAACGCCCGAAAGGCGGGCAGATGCCTGTCGTGATGGGTGCCGGAGCTTCGGGGATATTACTGCACGAGGCTATGGGACACGCTTTCGAGGCGGATTTCAACAGGAAAGGCCAGTCAGTCTTCTCAGAGAAAATGGGACAGAAAATCTGCGACGAAAGCATCTCGATCGTGGATGACGGCACGATTCCGTTCAATAGAGGTTCCATCAATTTCGACGACGAGGGCGTTCCGGGACAAAAGACATATATGGTAAAGGACGGGATTCTGACCTCATACCTGCACGACAGGATCAGCGCCGGATTCTACGGGGTCTCCCCTACCGGCAACGGACGGCGGGAATCATTCCGTTACGCTCCGATCCCGAGAATGAGGGCGACATATATGGAAAGCGGCAAGGCCGACAAGGAAAGCATCATCGCATCCGTGAAGAAAGGAATATATGTGGATCAGTTCAGCAACGGTGAGGTTCAGATCGGTGAAGGAGATTTCACGTTCTTTGTCAAGAGCGGATTCCTGATCGAGAACGGACGGCTGACCCAGCCGGTCAAGGACATAAACATCATCGGTAACGGGCCGCAAGCATTGGCCGACATTGTGGCCGTGGGGAATGACCTGAAGATTGACGAGGGGGCCTGGACGTGCGGAAAGGGACAGAGTTGCCCGGTCTCCTGCGGAATCCCTACCGTGCTGATCAACAAGCTTACAGTTGGAGGAGAATAAGATGGAAGAGATAAACGGAATGTTGACTGCGGAGGAGATTCTCGTCGCGGAGAAATGCCTGGAGAAGTCTCTGGCACTTGGAGCGGACAAGGTGCGCATCACGCTGAACAAGAGCCTGATGGAGCTGTTCGGAACCCTTAACGGAGAACTTGACAAGGTCTCGCACTGTCTGGACAGATCGATCAGCGTCTGCCTTTTCGTGGACGGAAAATTTGGCAGTTTCTCCACCAACCGGCTGGTGGAAAGCGAATTGGATGATTTCCTGAAAAAGGCGATCGCAACGGTCAAGATGCTTGCGGAAGACCCTTGCAGAGACTTGCCGGATCCGTCCAGAACGGCGAAAAACGCCGTGACCGGCAAGGAACTCGGACTTTATGACGAGACTTATCCGGACCTGACATCGGACGAAAGACTAAGGATGGCGATCGACGCGAGCATATTCAAAATGCACTGTGGCGAAGGACTCATCTCGGAGGAGGGGGAATATTCAGATTCCATCTTCGACTCGCTTGTGCTTGATTCCAACGGACTTAGATGCCGCCACACCGAGACTTCCTTTGAATATGGGGTCGAGGTGACCGTGCAGGATGCGGACGGGAACAGGTTCAGCAGTTACTGGTGGGACGCCACACCGATGCTCAAGGATCTGAATATCAAGGACTGCGGTGAGATAGCGTTCAAGCGGGCGATGTCACAGATAGGCCCGGTCAAGATCGAGAGCGGGAAATATTCGATGGTCATTGAAAGCGAGGTGGCATCGAGGCTTGTGACGCCTGTGCTGAACGCTCTGGGAGGATATTCATTGCAGCAGAAGAATTCGTTTATGCTGGATTCGCTGGGGAAGAAGATGTTTCCGGAGTGGCTGAATATATGGGACAGGCCGGTGAGCGTCGGGGAGACGGGGTCGAGGCTGTTTGATTCTGAAGGGGTTGCGACCGCGGAGATGCCGATTGTTGAGAACGGGGTTGTGAAGGAATATTTCGTCAATACTTATATGTCGAGGAAGATGGGGGTCGAGGCTACGGTTGAGGACGCTACGAGACCGGTGGTTTTGCCTTGTTTCGCGCCATCGGTCGCTGAGCCTGTCGAAGCGACCTGCGGCAAGGAGGAACTGATGCGTATAGTCGGCGAAGGCATCCTTGTCACCGGCTTCAACGGCGGCAACAGCAACTCAGCCACCGGCGACTTCTCCTTCGGAGTCGAAGGCTTACTTTTCAAGGACGGAAAGATCGTCCATCCGGTAAGGGAGATGCTCATAACCGGCAATCTCCTCACCCTTTGGAACAATCTTTTGGCCGCCGGAAACGATGCGAGGTTCTGTAAGTCAAAACTTATTCCTACCTTAGCGTTCGGAAATGTTGATTTCAGCGCGTGACGCGGAATCGTCAGCAGTTCATAACAAACAGAAAATAAATTCATTAACAATAAGACATTATTATGAAAGTACAGAAAAACAATGTGGTCGAGCTGACCTACGAACTGATTGTGGACGGAAAACTCGCCGACAAGGCGACGCAGGAGCGTCCGCTTGGCTACATTCATGGGACACATATGCTTCTTCCTAAATTCGAGAGCGAGGTCGAGGGCAAGGAGCCGGGCGACGAGTTCGCGTTCACCCTCACTCCGGAGGAAGGCTACGGCACATTCGACGCCAGCCGTCTCTTCGAGCTGCCTAAGGCCGCTTTTGAGATCGACGGGAAAGTTCGCGAGGATCTTCTCGTCGTAGGCCAGATCATCCCTATGCTCAGCAACACTGGCCAGGTCGTACAGGGAACCGTTCACGAGGTCAAGCCAGACACCGTTGTGATGGACTTCAACCACCCGATGGCCGGCAAGACCCTCAACTTCACCGGCAAGGTGGTCAGCGTCAGGGAAGCTACGGAGAAAGAGCTCAAGGAAGGCCTCCACGGCGAGTTCCTCCCACAGGAAGAGCACGAGTGCCACTGCCACAAGGGCGAGGGCGGCTGCCACGGAGAAGGTCACAAGGATGGCGAATGCTGCCACGGAGAAGGCAAGAAGGACGGCGAATGCTGCCACGGCAACGGCGACTGCCACAAAGAGTAATCAAGGAAGATGCGCACGGCGGTTGTCATACTGAACTGGAACACAAAGGAATATCTTGAGCGTTTCCTGCCTGGTCTGCTGGCTTCGGCCACGGACGGGACGGAGATCATTGTCGCTGACAGCGCCTCCACGGACGGTTCGATGGAGATGCTGTCCGAGAAGTTCCCGACAGTGCGGCAGATCCGCCTGGACAAGAACTACGGCTTCACCGGTGGCTACAACAGGGCCTTCAAGGCTGTATGCGAGCTGCCGGACGCCGGAGATCTTGAATATTTCGTGCTCATAAACTCTGACATCGAGGTTCCCCAAGATTGGTTGAAACCGCTCACCGACTGGATGGACAGCCACCCGGACTGCGCCGCCTGTGCCCCGAAACTCCATTCGTGGTACGAAAAAGACTTCTTTGAATATGCAGGAGCGGCCGGCGGAATGCTGGATCGTTTCGGCTATCCGTTCTGCCGCGGAAGGGTTCTCAAGAGAGTTGAGAAGGACAACGGCCAGTACGATTCTCCGGCCAAGGTCTTCTGGGCCACAGGAGCGTGCCTGATGGTCCGCAAGACGGAATATTCAAAGATGGTAGGGCTGGACGACAGGTTTTTCGCCCATATGGAGGAGATTGATCTCTGCTGGAGACTTCAGTTGGAGGGAAAGGACATATTCGTTGTGCCTCAGTCGGTTGTGTGGCATCTCGGAGGCGGCACACTGCCGAACGACTCCCCGTGGAAACTGAAGCTGAACTACCGGAACAATCTGCTGATGCTCCAGAACAACCTCGCGAAGACGTATTCATTGCAGGAAGTGAGGGAGCTGACGCCGGAAAAGGCTGCCGTCAAGGCTTGCAGACGCGCCCGAGGCACCATATTCCTAAGAATGTGCTTGGACGGCTGCTCTGCGCTTGTCTATCTGCTGACAGGCAAGAAAGACTGCTTCAAGGCGGTTTGGGAGGCGCACAAGGAGTTCCGGCGACTGGAGGTCAGGCCAGATGTCAAGGCGATTCAGGAATATGCCGACACACACCGCAGGATTGATGTTCCGGCGCTTTTCCCGGAGTGGATCGTGCCGCTTGCTATGCTCAAGGGGAACGGAATTTTTGAATATTTAAGAAAGTTGATATGAAAATCGTCATTCAGGGAGCCGGCGAGGTAGGTTCGCATCTGGCGAAGATGCTTAGTCTTGAGGCCAATGACATAACCGTCATTGACGATGATCCGCAGAGGCTTGCCAACATCAGCTCGATAGCCGACGTGATCGCCATCGAAGGAGCGCCATCCTCGCTGAGGGTGATGCGCGAGGCCGACGTGCAGGACGCTGATCTGTTCATCTCCGTCGTGCCTTTCGTGCCACAGGATGTGAACATCGTGAGCGCGCTGCTCGCCAAAAATCTCGGAGCTAAGAAAGTTACAGCCCGAATTGACGACAACGACTTTCTCTCGGCCGAGAACAAGCTGCTGTTCAAGCAGATGGGCATCGAGTTGATGTTCTATCCCGAAAGGCTCGCCGCCGATGAGATCTTCGATCTGCTGAAGCACTCGTCCTCGACCGAGTCGATGGATTTCGCCCGTGGAAAGCTTCAGGTCGAGGTGTTCAAGCTGGAGGAGGACTCCCCTCTTCTGGATATGAAGCTCGCTGAGTTCGCCGCCATAGCGACAAGTGACGAGTTGCAGTTCCGTGTGATCGCTATCTCACGCGGTGGCAAGACCATTATGCCGAAGTACGACACCAAGTTTATGTTCAATGATTTGGTCTTCATCATAGCCACCCGCGAAGGTATGGCATTCCTGATGAAGTTCCTCGGCAAGAGCAACATAGAGATCGACAAGGTGATGATCCTCGGCGGATCGGACATCGCCGAGCTGGTCGCCGCAAGGCTCAGCCAGAAAATCAGTTCCGTGAAGATTCTGGAGCGGGACAAGGAGCGTGGAATGATTCTGTCGGAAAGGCTGCCGGACAATGTGATCATCGTCATCGGTGACGGCAGGAACTCCGACCTGCTTCTGGAGGAAGGGATCAAGGACTACGACGCATTTCTGGCCCTGACCGGCAACGACGAGGCCAATGTGCTGGCCTGCGTGGTGGCGAAGAAATTCGGCGTTGACAGGACCATCGCCGAGGTCGAGAACATCGAGTACATCCACCTTGCCGAGGAGATGGGCGTGGACTCGGTCATCAACAAGAAACTGATCACCGCCGGCCGCCTGTTCAAGTTCACCCTAAGCGGCAAGGCCCGCCTGGTCAAGTATATGAGCGGCACGGACGCGGAGGTTCTTGAATATACCGTCGCCCCGAACAGTGCCATCACGAAAGGCACCCTGAAAGACATCTCGTTCCCGAAAGACGCCGTGATCGGCGGCCTCATCCGAGGCAGCGAATCCTACATCGCGATCGGATCCACCCGCATAGAGCCCTACGACCGAGTCGTCGTCTTCGCCCTCCCGCACACCGTCAAGGACATCGACAGGCTGTTCAGGTAGATTAACTCTCAGAAAACAATTGAGTTTTTCTGTTGCCTTCCAACCATCTATTTGATACTGATGAAGGTAAGGAGAATCACAGGGAGGTAGTCTTTCAGGCTGGACTGGAGGGCTTTGCGGACGAAACGGATGTTGTTGTCAACCTTGTCTTCGGAGATATTCAACAACTCGGCGACCTCCTTGTATTTCAGGCCTTCCACATTGCTGAGGAGGAACAAGCGGCGTTTTTCCTCAGGCAGTCCGTCGAGGCATTTCTGGAAGATTGTGATGATCTCATCGGTGAACACGTCCGACAGGTCGTTCTCCTCGACCAAACGGTAATAGACCGGGTTCTCTTCCTTGTCAACCTCACGGGACTTCAACTCATTTCCTGTTTTCCGCAATGGGACACCCATTTTAGCAGTTGGCCGAGATGATGTCAAGCAACTCGGTGACTTCTGGCTCCTCTTTGGTGTGCAGGAGCACTGACTTTCGCTTGTTGTCGTATGGATTGATGTAATCGATCTGATATATTTTCTCCGCGAGGAAGCGGGCCCTGTCCAAGGTGATCCTAGTACCGGCAGTTTTCAGGATGCGCTCCAACTCTAGCATAATCGTGTACGCCACGAAACATATGCAGACGTGGGCCTCAATCCTATTGAAGAGCCTATGATACATCGGACGGATGTCCAGGTCCGTCTTGCAGAGGCGGAAGGTGCGTTCTATCATGAAGAGGTATCCATATTCCTCTATCACCCTGTCATCCGGAAGCGAGCTGTTCGTGGTGTAGCCCTTGTAGCCGTCCAGACATTTATCCTTGGCGACCTTGTCGTAGTCAACCTTGATGGTAGCATCGCCGCTCATAGTGAGGAAGCGGTTGTATCCGCGGTTGTTCAGCTTGTCCTTCGTAAGTTTGTCGCTTCTAAAGCGCCTTTCAAGTCGTTTGAGGCCCCG
>OHRV01000197.1_pt1 | contig 11703 bp, 26 predicted proteins | sample 1578511 | NCBI WGS metagenome assembly OHRV01 (sample SAMEA3879546, study PRJEB24766) | human gut metagenome | biome: human-associated habitat; feature: feces | place: USA | collected 1985/1987
ACCGCTAAGCAACTAGTGGATATGGCGCTGGCTTACGCCGGGATGAGCAAATCAGAGCTTGCCCGCCGCCTGAACTGGTCTCCGCAGCTGTTAAGCAAACGCCTAAATACCGGAAAATTCTCCGTTGAAGAATGGTGCGTTATTGCGAAAGCCATTGGCGCAGAACCACATATCGGCTTTATTTTCCCGGACGGAAAAGAAATATAAAGCAAAGGGGTAGCCCCTTTTTTTGTAAGTCCAATGTTCTCTGCTGTTCTTTCGATGAATTTATTATGCCAGTTCTTAGCAGTCCCGTAGGAAACGAACAGGGCCATAGCTGCCCCATGCAAAGTATGTGTGCGCTTAAAAAACACCATTTCGATGAGCTTTATGCGATCCGCACCATTAGGATACCGCATAGTGTCCCGTATGGTCTTTTCGACGGCTAAGTACTCTTTCATATCCTCGAAAGGCAGCTCGCGCAAGGCTACGCTTTCCGCGGCTCGGTTTACGTCCGTCCCTCGTCCTGCTGCGCCGTATGCGGGGACAACAGATTGTTCCCGTATATTCCGTAAATCCTCACAATGCGTCGGATACGCCCGGATGATTGCTTTTACGTAACCCCACCATTTGTATCTTGGTTTGCTCATTTTACCTCCGTTCTCGCAGCGTTAAACGCTCTGTACGGAATTTTCGATTGTCGGGTGCATCTTTTCATGCCTCCCACGAAACGCTCAATTTCGCCATTCTCACGGATCCGAGGACGGAGTAAACGAGGTTCAGCGCTTCTGTGGTCGTGGTGTTCTCGAAGCAGAGGCTTCCGCTCTTGGGAGCGCCCCCCCTATTCTGTACCGGCGGAGCGTCAGGAGCTTTAACCTCCTCCGACGGTTCAGTAACTTCCGGCGTGGAATGCGCCGGTTCCGTCGGCGCTTCTGCATGATCGGCTTTCGGCTCCTCGGCGCAAAAGGCACGGAATCCGCCGTTGTTGGCATTCGCCCATCCTCCACGGTGCGGAAACTTGATGCCGAGCCTCTTAGTCTCCAAGCCCACCGTCTGAACGGAAACGCCGAGCATGGCGGCAAGGTCTTTCTGCTGCACATCAAAACGTTTCTGTAGGTTCGTTATGTACTCCCGGCGCACATCGTCCGGGAGCAACTTAAATTCTTTCCACCGCATGGGGCGATTGAGCGCGTATGTTTTTACTTCGCCGTTCATGGCTTCACGTTCCTTTCTTGTGAGATAGTCGGACGGGAAGATGACTTTCCCGCCCTTTCCGGCATGGGTGCGCTTATTATGTATGCCACGCGCCGTTCGCTTCTTCTCTGCGCAGTCAGTAATGAACACATACTTTTCATCATTCACAGTTAAAGATCTCCATACCGTTCGATTTGATCTATAGTGTAGATCGTTAACGTCTCACATATCACCGGAGGAGACGATACAGGAACGGAAACCGTAACCCCGTACCTTGTCCCGCAATACTCGCACACGCTCCCGGTGATCGGCGCTCCGCAGTTCAGGCAGTTTGTCAAATCTCCCACCCGAACTCGTCCTTTATGGCGTCTTTGACTTCCCAGATGTTGAGGTTCTTACTGTTCACGCTCTCGCGGATATTGCGAACCTCGTCCGACATGCGGTTCACGTCCTCCTGCGTGGGATTAAAACAGGACATCCACGCCCAGACGAAGATCGTCATGGCAATGGACACGGCCTTGTGCATGGATACGTCTTTCGGCTTGCGTTTGGATTTACTGCTCATCGCGTGCGGCCTCCTTTTCATCGACAATATGCTCGGCAAGTTTGGCGCAGCTCAGCTCCCCGGGGCAATCGTCCTCGCAGTCCCAGCAAAGGCGCGGCGCTATTTCCAGAAGCACGTCATGTTCCCAGCGGTTCATTCTCATCTGCTTTCCTTTCTCCGATTTTGTTATCGTCAACAAAATCGGCTCTCCTTTTTCCGTAGCTGCAAAAATGTTCCGGGAAAACAATCATGTATCCGTCTTGCGATGCTTCCGGACATCTGCAAGCGCGGCAGTTATTCAGATAAATCTCCTTTTCGAGCTTGTCTAACTCCCTCGAAAACTTGCAGTCCTTGCAATGTACGACCGGCTCATACCCAAGCTGCACAGCCATACGCTTAAACTGGCTGTGGGTGGGGCGGTCAATCTCGACCGTCGGAATCTTTTTCATTTCCTCGATTACCAGATCGGAAACGTATATTCCGTTCTGCGGGCTTTCTGCGTCAATCAAGCGCATGGTCTTTCCCTCCTTCATATTTGCCGATCAGCATATTGAGATTGCGCAGTCCTCGCATTGTGACAGCATCGGCTTCGTTGAGAGCGTCGCGCAAGGCGAGGATTTTGGACACGGGAACAGCGGCAACGGTGGGCGCATCCTCTATCAGTTTTCGGGCTTTCCCCGGCTCTCCTTCGTGCTGCCGGTCGTATTCAGCAAGCAGAGCGTCAGCGTCAATCAAGCGCATTTTCGTAATCCTCCCATATGTTTGCTTGTCCCGGAAGAACGCCGTCCTCCATCCACCAGTGGAAGACATCTTCGCCGGTCTTTCCCCAGCGCGGGTCATCGGCCTTCCCGCGGGCTTTTCGTGCTTCAAGCATCCGGTCAAACGCTCGAATGTAATTGCGCTGAAAACCCGGCCATCGGGCAAACTCTGCGTAACGGGCTTTCCCGGCCATTGGGCATCCGACGCAGCCAACGCGGCAGAAGCCCTCCTTGTAAAGCGGGTTCGTCTCGACCTTTTGATCGGTAAGGTAATCCCACACATCCCGATCCGTCCAGTCGATGATGGGATTGCAAACCCGTTTTCCTTTCATCTGGCAATTTTCAAAAAGCTGTCGGTCTTCCTCGTTGTCGTTGTTCAAAATGAGCTTTTTCTTCTGGTCAGAGGCTTGTACTTCCAGCGCCCCGCGGTTTGCCGCTCTTTTGACAGATTCTGCCCACCGGACACCTGTAACGACAAATCGGCCTTTGCCTGCCGTTTCTTTTAAGACGGCGCAGCAGTATCGCACAACTCGCGTCGGCGGCATGAGTTTCTTCGGTATCAAATCCCACATCGAAGTGCGTTTTCCTTGATATGTTGGAAGAATGATCGTGTACTCAACGCCCTTTTCCTCGAACTCTTTGGCGCGTTTTCGGACGTGGTACACCGTCTCGGGCGCGTCCGCTGTCGTATGGGAATGGCAAATTTCAAACGGGATTCCGGCATTTTCGGCGAGCTTACAGATTACGGCGCTATCTTTGCCGCCGCTGTCGGTCAGAAGTAGCGGCTGCTTATACAGTTTCAATGACATTGACGATGCAAGGCGTAGACGCTCCATTGCGGTCTGTTCCAAATCCGTCATTGCCATTCGCTACACCCCCCATTCCACCGCCACACACAGCGGGGGCATTTGCCGTAGCAGGGTTTATGCATCGCTGTCACCGCCTTTATACTTCGGCATGTCCGCCCATGCTTTCACACCGTCCCAATCACCGCGTGTTTCAAGCTCGAACAGGTTGTTGCATTCATCGCAATCGATCATGCACAAGTCCTGAGAAACGCCCCAGCTTGTGGCGACAAGGATTTCCTGCCCGTCATCCGGCATTTCGCAAGAAAATATATATTCCGGGATTTCATAGTCAGCGTACCCTCTCTCGGCGTACTCGGCTTTTTCTTCCTCTGTCAACGGGCGCGTCGTGATCTCGTGCCAGATGATTTTTTCTTCAAACATCGATGTCGTCATCTTTGTTTTGAAGTCTCGGAAAGTGCTGATTGTTGCCATTTTTTGAAACATATCAGCGCTCGCCTTAACGAAAGAATCCCGGTCATAGTTTTCTTCGTCGGCGATGCGGATAAGCTCATTAAGAAATTTAACGATTGCTTCGCTTAGTTTGTCTCTGGTTTTATCGTCCATCGGTATCATCCTTTCTCTGATAGCAATTCAGCAGCGGGTCTGTCGTTTCGCAGAAGCAGCAGGGCTTTCCGTCCGCAGCGCTCGGCGGGTAGTGGATGCATGATTCACAGTCGTTCATGTTTACCACCATCCCAAAATCTTGCTTATGACCGCGAGCCATAACGCATCGGCTATGCAGAACAGCGCATGGGCTATGTTGTGATGAACGGTTTTCTCATACCACGGCGTAAACAAAGACGATATCAAATACAGAACGCTCATTCCGCCCATCCTCTCTTTGCACATTGGCCATAACAGTGATGCAAGTGCTCGCACCGGTAACACGCGCAGTCGGCGCATGTGAAGTCATCCTCGCACTCGTAGTCGAAATATCGCGGATTGAATTTGATTTCACACTTTGCGCAGATGTCAATACCGTGCTTCATTCGGCACCGTCCATTTTTGCGCAGCAGTTGGGGCAGTAATCAGATAGTAGTTCAAACCCGTTTACAAGAACTTGCGCTGCGTCATGGCAGACCGAACATTCGTGTCTGTGTGGCGAAGGTATGTCGTTGCCTGCCTCCTCCCACGTAATCCACCGCCCATGCCGTACCGGTGCAACATCGGCGGCGGGAATGCTGTAAAAGTCCTCCGCCAAATCGTTATAGGCGTCTGCGTAGATTCCGCTTTCCCCGCCAAGCTCTTCAAACGCTTTTTGACATTCTTCCGATTGCTCGCGGATATAAGCAATCGCCGCTTCTCGCGTAATGTATTCAGCCATCATTTTCTCCTTTCGGCGGATCGGGAAGCGGCATCCAATGTGTTACACAACTCCCGTTAACCGGCTCATCGTCTATGATTGGCAAAAGTGCGTTGATTTGCTCGTCCCAGCCGTTTATATGCCAAATTTTCTGCTTGCTGTTGTACATGGCCGTTACAACAAATTCTTCGTCGTAAGGCGAATCACAGATGTCGTATGTCGATGTCGGCCAATGGGCAACATTGACAAGAACGATGCAATGCGACCATTGTTCTGTGGGCTTAGGCAATCTGTCCTTGACGCTTATCCATTGCGGGACGGAGACGGCGGCAGGAATTGAAAGCAATCTACGGACATCCTTTGAAGTGTGACCGTCCCACGGCTTTCCCTTGTCCAGTTCCATGCATTGGAACAGATCCCAGTCTTTCAATTCATAGTGGTATGTATAACCTCCTTCGTCTGTGTCAAAGCCCATAATGAACCATCCCCCGCCGAAAGGAACGCTGCCGTCCTCATGCCGCTTGCTTTTCCATGCATGCGGATTGTTTTTGGCAAGAGCAGCAGACAAAATGAGCCTTTGTTCATACAAGTCTGCGAAAGTGTGGTATCCGTCCGAGATTTTTTCAACATCAACGGCGGGGACAGCCCGCAGCGCTTCTTCGATTTGTCCAATATTAAACCCTAACGCTTGGCGAATGCCGTTAGGATCGCTATCATAGATTGCTTTGATCACCGCTTCGCGGTCTATGTATTCAGCCATTGTCATTGCCTCCATCCGTCCGCACTTCTTTTTCAAGAATTGCATCGATAACTTCAATAGCGTCGAGAATGCCGCAGTTTACGCTTTTGTCGTGGTCAAATATAGCGCCCTCGATGAAGCCTAACATGCGCTGGATCGTTGAGAAGTCTTTGTGTGTCATGTAATCAGCTCCTTTTCGTATTTGCAGAATGTCATGTCGCAGTCCTTCCTATCCGCGCACATGCTGCATCCGTGCGCTTTGGAGAAGCGGAAAAACTCTGCGGCGGTTCTTGCCGGGTAAACCTTGCGGACGGGGTTTTTCTCGCTTTTCGGCTTCTTGACTTCCACAGGCGCTTTTTTCGGCTTTCTCCCCTGCCTCATGTGTTCAGCTCTGGCCGCTCTCACTTCGTTTGCGAGACAGCCGCAGGATCGCGTTTGCCCGTAAATGATGTTGTTCTGCATGATCATCTTTTCCGTTCCGCAGTCGCAGCGGACGCGCCAGAAAATAAAGCCCTTTCTGTCCGGCACATCGGCAAGGCCGAGGACAACGAGCCGCCCGAACCGCTGACCTGTCAGGTCTTTTCTCGGTCGTGCCTTTATAGCCGCCCTTGCCTTTTCGAGCTTTGCCATTGAAGCCTCGGAGTTCAGGCAGCCGCAGGATTTTGTTTTTCCGCTCCGCAGAGAATAACCGGCAATTACTTTCTCATTTCCGCAGTCGCATTTGCAGAGCCAATGCGCGCCGGAGTGCTCGGAGTGGTCGTATCGTATGACCGTCAGGCGTCCGAAGCGCTGCCCGGTAAGGTCAATTCGTTTCATCCGAGCCTCCGCTTGGCGTATAAAGCCATCAAAAGCGCCTCGGCGCAGCCGTCATGCTCCTTGCGGCAGCCCGGCGGTATTAAATTCACGCCGGGGAAGAGCCGCTTGCATACCTCTATGGACGTGTTCTTGTCCGCCGTGACGGAAAATTCCTTCTTCCACTTCTGCGGGCGGACGAGCTCATACGGTATCTCGTAGGCTTCGAGCATCCCTTGAAGCCAGCCGAAGCCCTCACCGAAGTGGAACATAGACGTAACCCCCTGCCCCGGCATAGCGCTTACATGCTCCAGGCAGCACACCGCCTTTTCCCCGCGCAGGTCGGACAGTACGCAACGGTATGTGTCTCGGTCGTACCGGAACGTCTGGACTTCCTCCCCTTGCAGAATGGCAAGTCCGCCGTTCTTGCCGGGGTCTATACCGATGTAAGTCATCGGTTAACCATCCCCTTTCAGAATTTCGTTTGCAAGCTGCCGTTTTTCTCGTCCCCTGTCGGCTCGCAGATCACCGCCCTTACAGCGGAACTGCGGCGCCTCCCCGTTCAGGCGGGAGAAAATGCGCTGATATGTCAGATTGTCCGTCGGCTGGGTGATGTCTATGTTCGTCGTGATGATCGTAGGCAGGCGCGATCTCATGCGGTCGTCGATGATCTGAAACATCTTTTCGGCGGCGTATTCCGTGTTTCGTTCTGCGCCGAAATCGTCCAGAACCACAAGCTCAAACGTCGCCAGCCGGTTTCGGATGATGTCGGCTTCGTCAAACATCCGGTCGAGTAAATTGACCGTTGAGACCATCCAGACGCGATAGCCCCGGTCTAAAAGCTCGTTGGCGATGCTCGCCGCAGCGTAGGTCTTGCCGCATCCGACAGCGCCGGAGAGCGTGAACGACAGGCCGTTTTCCAAAATGTCCGTCCAGCGGTGGATGAACTTCTCGGCGAAGAACATGGACGGGTTGCCCGTGGAGTTGTCAAAGGTCATGCCCTCGTATCCGCGCAGCCACTCTGCCCGGCGTTCCTCGTTGAGCCGGCGGAAAGCGTCCTCGGCGGTCTGTTTCCGCGCCTCCGCACCGCACCGGCAGAGGCAGCGGACGATGATCTCTTTCCCTCCGACGTCAATGGCGCATTCTTTCTGCTCGCCGCATTTGCCGCAATGGAGAAAGCCGTCGGCGGCGATGTAATCCTCCGGCATGGCGGGGTTGTTTCGTTTCGCGCGTTCGGCAATGCTGCCGATAACGTCTTCTGTCAGCATGGCAAGTCCTCCATTGCGTCATAGTCTGGTGTCGCAAAGCGACCGGTTTGTTTGGGTTTGTCCTCCCGCCTTTCCCATGTTCGGACGCAGGCTTTCCAGTCTTTCATGGGCTGATTGCCCACCTTCCAGCCTTTGGAGGCGTAGAAGTCAACAAAGCGTTCGGCGTCAACGCGGTTTCCGCGCTCCCGGCAATAGGCAGCAACCTCTTCCACGGTGGGGCGGTGCGCGTGCGCATTATCTTTCACACCGTTAGGTGGGAAAGATATGTCCTTGTCTTTGTCCTTTTCCTTGTCCTTGTCCTTGTCCTTGGGGGGCGTTTGGGGGCGTTCGGGGGCGTTCGGGGGCGAATGCCCCCCACCCTTTTCTCCGTTCTCGCGGTTTCGCGCGCATTTGGCGTTGTATTTCTCAATGTCCCTATCGATCTGCGACCTCATGCCGGGGAAGACAAAGCGTTCATTACCGCGGAGTTCCGGAGCTGCGCCGGTCGCGCTGTATTCAAGCAGCGCCCTGAACAGTCTCCCGCACTCCGCGTCATTCAGCGCTTCCATGGTGTCTAGGTAGCTGTGATAGGCATTGAAGCTCTCTAATGCCATTGTGCGCCTCCGTTAAAACGGAAGCTGTCCGTCATCCTCGACCGGTGCGAGCTGTGCGCCGGTGGCAGCGTCCTTGGTCTTGCCCTTGCCGCCGCAGAACCAGACGTTGTCCGTCAAGACCTCTGCCTCCGTGCGGTTCGAGCCGTCCTTGGCGGTGTACGTCTGCATCTGCAAGCGGCCCGCAACAAGGATCATGTCGCCCTTGCCGAAATAGCTTTCGATGAATGCCGCCGTCGCCTTAAATGCAACGCAGTTGATGAAGTCCGTCTCTTCACGGTTAAAGTCACGGTCAACGGCGATCTTGAAATGCGCTACCTTGTCATTTTTCGACGTCAGCCGGATTTCCGGCTCTTTCGTGAGCCTCCCTTGCAGGAAGATTTTGTTCATTGCCATCTTGGATCATCCTTTCGGTAAATTAGATTTTGTTCGTCCCAGCCGGGATAGAAGATTTTCAGGTAGTCGCGGAAGTATCGGTACATTTCCTCCCGCGCTTCTTTTGGGCCGCTGTCAAATTGGTAGTGGCACGCCGGGCATAGCGTCAGTATGTTTTCTTCGATTCCCGCACCGCTGTGTGATCGCCGGATGAAATGCGCATTCGGGGCTGCATTGAGTGAGTGGCAGTACACGCAGCAGTGATGATCGCGTTCCCATACGCGCTCTTTGACGGCCTTGGGAATGGCGCACGCCTTAGCGCGCTTGCTTGAGATTCTTTTCACGTTTCCCCTCCCATTCCCCCAACAGGGCGGCGAGCTTGTCCGGCGGCATGGTCTCGATACCAACGGCTTTCGCGTCCTGTATCAGATTGTCTATAAGGCGGCTCATGGTCGAACTGGAAAAAACCGAGGAGCCGTAATAGAGGATCACATTCACGCAGTCGGGAATTTTTGACGCTGTGACATCGGATTGCCAGCCGAGGCCGTTTGATGCCCAGACTTGCCGCAGCTCTTCCGCCGCCTCCGACTGGATGCAGACGATCTTCATGTTACCGCCAACGTCGCGGACGGCGCGGCGGTAGACTTCGGACGCAGGAACGCCGGTAGCTTTGGCGAGCTTGTCGATCAATGCCCAGGCATAAGCGTTTGCGTCGAGGCTGCGTATGTTTTTGGTCTTTATTTCGTATTCCCCCGGCGTGAACACGTAGGCAAAGTGCCTCGCGTCCACGTCCGCGGTATGGAGCTTCAAGAAGCCGCCCTCCCAAACGGCGGAATCGACCTTCACTTCTTCAACCTCGGGTTCTTTCTCTGACAGTCGCGGCAGAGCGGTTTTCCGTACCATTTCACGCTGTAATCATGCACATCATCCTTGATCTCTGCTCCGCAGTCTGCGCAGATCATCGGAAGATCGGCATTCCCACCAATGATGATATTTGCGGGCTTTGCCGGAGGCGGCGCGGTGGTGTAATCTGCCGCTTCACCCGGCGCGGTATACTTGCTTCGGTCTTTGGCGTAATAAATGTCTGCCGCAAGGCCGAGCGCCTTAGAAGCAACGGAGATGGCGTCCGTGAGAGCCATCTTGAAGCACTCATCGGATAGGTACGGCCCGTTCTTTTCCTGAGCGACAAGGGAGCTGCCGCCCGTTCCGGGGATTCCGTGAGACGCAACGCCGGTTTCTGGATCGACGTAAAATAAAAGAATGTCAAGGAAAACCGCGCGCTGCTGTGTGATGTTGTCATCAACGATTCGCTTGTCGGTGATTTCATACCACCAGCCAACACCGCAGGGGCCGAACATTTCTGTCAGTTTCTTAATGCGCCACATAGGGTTAATGTCGCTGAATCCTTTCAAGCGTCCAGCGCTGATGGGCTTGATCGCTTCGTTCGGCACCGACCGGACGGCGTTATAAATGCTCATGTTCTCGCTCATTCCGCCGCCTCCTTTGCCTCCGCGAGCTTCTTCCGGAGATCGACAAGCTCGGCGTGCATGGCGATATTCTCCGTGCGCATCTTCCAGTAGTCATCCGCGAGACGCGCCGCGTCGTTTTTTCCTGCTCTTTCTACGAGCTCGCGGTATTCCGCGACGGTGATTCCGACGGTAAACATCGCCGTGCTCTCTCCGGTCTTTTCGTCGACGACGAAGCCGGTGTCAAATTCGTTTTTGTAGTAAGCCATGTTTAAACTCCTTTCATTTAATTGCAATGGACATGTTCTGTACGAAACGGGCGCAGGGGATTTCCTCGCCAGATGTTAGCCGCGCTTTGATGGCGGTCTTGTCCACCTCCGGCAGTTTATAACGAAGGAGGTCTTCGTTGCCGGAGGCCTGCGCCCACTCAACAAAGCTGTCATCCACTTCGACCGAAGTAGACTTTCGGAACGATACGGCGCATTTTGCAGTCTGGAACTTCTCGCCCTGCAAGGCGTATGTAAGATAGTCTTTCAGTCGTTCGACTTTCTTCTCGGTTGTCTTGCGGCGGGCGGAAAGAGCCGTTTCCTCGTCTTTGAGGGCCTTTGCGTCGGCGGTAAGGTTCTTGATGTAACAGGCGATGTTCTCAACCTTTGCGTCCCGCTCCATCAGAAGCGCGTCTAACGCTTCATTGTCTACCGTAATCTCGCCCGTGTCGGGATCAACCGCATTCACGAGCGCTTCAATGTTCTTGTCGATTTCGTAAAGTGTCATTCCTTTTGCCTCCATTGACATTATTTAAGATTTGTAGTATCATGCGAGTAATAGTTGTTTTTTTCATTTGAGAGCGTCGTCGGTGTCATCTCCACCGGCGGCGCTTTCGCTTTGTGCGAGCCACGCGAGAACGAGGGTTTCCAGAAACGTCTGCATCGACCCGGAGGGCGGCGGCGATGGCCGTATAACGTGTGTCGTTCAATGCCGTCCTCCTCTCTGCATGATCGCTGTGTCCGGTATTTGAAGCCAGCGGCAGCAGTCATCGGCCATACTGTAAAATCCGTAGACGGCGAAGATGCCCTCGATGACGGCGAAGCCGATGCCGTTTCCAAATTTCCAGACGAAGAAGATCACAGCCGCCAGAAGCGTCATGATCGCGGTGGTGGCGAAGGTCGCCTTTGCTTTTGTCATGGTTGTTTGTCCTACTTTCTGCGGCGGTGTGCCGCTTTTTGTACTCGCTTGGTGATGTCGATGGTGTAATCGGCGATGGGGTGCAGCTTTGTCCGCGCTTCCCGCCGCGCTTCGCATCCGGCCTTAAATTCCGCGTACCGGGGGCAGGATGCGTGACAGCCTACGAAGCGATCGGAACAGCCCTTACGCAGGGCGATCATCTTGCTTGCTCTCCTTTTTGCGTTGGTTCAAGGGCTCAACAGTGACGTTGAAGTATTTCGCATAAGTCTGCCAAACAATAGCGGCAAAGCGCTCGCCGTCCGCTACCGTCATTTCAGTCTGCACCGTTCTCCCTCCGTTCCTTGATGATCTCATCGACAGCCGCCTCAAGTTTGGCGCGTCCATTGCTTGGGCTTCGCTGACCATTCAGGATCATGCTGACATACGCCTTGTGGTAGCCGAGCCGATTGGCAAGCTCCGTGTTCGTGATGCCGTTGTTATGCATCTTGCCGATCAGCCGACCCGTCCATGCTTCGGGAAGATTCACTTTTTCACCCCCATCAAATTATTTTGATTTGCCAGTTGAAAAAGTTAACACCGTCTGCTATAATGAAATTGCACTTACAAAACAGCAGAAACGGGGCGCAAAAGCAACTGCGCTTTATTAACTTTACTAACCATGA
>OHRV01000198.1_pt1 | contig 11702 bp, 8 predicted proteins | sample 1578511 | NCBI WGS metagenome assembly OHRV01 (sample SAMEA3879546, study PRJEB24766) | human gut metagenome | biome: human-associated habitat; feature: feces | place: USA | collected 1985/1987
CCAAAATGGGGACAAGGATGATGGCAAAAGCAACAGAAGCACCGACCGTAGGCCCTCATAGGGCAGCTATTCAACAAAACAATCGACTATGGCAAAAGAAAAAAAAGGCGGTAAGCGCCTTAACAAAAAGCAGCTCGCCGAGGTGCTTATAGACTACTTCCAGTCGCGACCCGGAGAGACCATGAGCATGAAGCAGGTGTTCAAGAATCTGCGCCTGACCACCCACCCGATGAAGATGCTCGCCCTCGACATCATGGAGGACATGGCATGGAACGACTTCCTTGCCAAGGACGGCGAGTATGCGTATCGGCTGAACACGAAGGGACAGGTGCAGGAGGGCACGTTCCAGCGCAAGGCCAACGGCAAGAACACCTTCCTGCCCGACGATGGCGGCACACCGATCTTCGTCTCGGAGCGCAACTCCATGTCGGCACTCACGGGAGACCGCGTCCGCGTGCAGTTCCTCGCCCGTCGCCGCAACCATATCAAGGAGGCAATGGTGACGGAGATCCTCCACCGCAAGAAGGACACCTTCACCGGCAAGTTGCGCGTGGACCGCGACATCGCCTTCCTCGTCACACAGGAGGCGCTCTTCGTCCATGATATCCTCGTGCCGAAGAAGCGGCTCAAGGGTGGCAAGACGGGCGATCGCGCCGTGGTGCGTATCACGCAGTGGCCTGACGCAGAGCACAAGAACCTCGTCGGAGAGGTGGTGGACGTGCTCGGACCAGCGGGCGACAATGATGTGGAGATGAACGCCATCCTCGTGCAGTACGGACTCCCCTACCAGTATCCGAAGCGTGTCGAGCAGGCGGCGGAGAAGATACAGCCGGGCATCACGGCCGAGGAGATAGCGCGCCGCGAGGACTTCCGCGACACCTGGACCTGCACTATCGACCCTGCCGACGCCAAGGATTTCGACGACGCGCTGAGCATCAAGGCGCTGGAGGGCAACCGCTGGGAGGTGGGTGTGCACATCGCCGACGTGAGCCACTACGTGAAGGAGGGCGACATCATCGACAAGGAGGCGCAACGGCGCGCCACGAGCATCTATCTCGTTGATCGCACCATCCCGATGCTGCCCGAGCGACTGTGCAACTTCATCTGCTCGCTGAGACCCAACGAGGAGAAGCTCTGCTACAGTTGTGTGTTCACCCTCGACGGCGAGGCCAACGTCCTCGACTACCGCATCGTCCACACCGTCATCCGTAGCGACCGACGCTACTGCTACGCCGAGGTGCAGCAGCTGCTGGAGGACAACGGCGTCGTGGACGGCACGGGAGAGCCTGCGCCCGCACCAGGCAAGGAGGGCTACAAGGGCGAGAACGCGCCGCAGCTCATCATGCTCGACGCGCTGGCGAAGCGCCTGCGACAGAAGCGCTTCCGCCATGGCAGCATCAACTTCGACACGGAGGAGCTCCATTTTGACATCGACGAGAAGGGAAAACCCACCCGCTGCTACTTCAAGCGGTCGAAGGACGCCAACAAACTGATCGAGGAGTTTATGCTCCTGGCCAACCGTACCGTGGCAGAGAGCGTGGCCTGTCCGGGCAAGGGCAAGAAGCCGAAGACGCTGCCCTATCGTATCCATGACGATCCGGATCCGCAGAAGCTCGAAAACCTGCGCGAGCTGACGGCGAAACTGGGATACAAGATGAAGAGCACGAGCACCAAGGGGGCGACGGCGCGCGCGCTCAACAAGCTCATGGAGGAGGTGGACGGACACCGCGAGGCAAAACTCGTGCAGACCATCGCCCTGCGATCGATGATGAAGGCGAAGTACTCCACCCACAACATCGGCCACTTCGGACTGGCCTTCGACTACTACACTCACTTCACGTCGCCCATACGCCGCTATCCCGACACCATGGTGCACCGACTCCTCACCCGCTATCAGGACGGAGGACGGTCGGCCAACAAAAACCACTATGAGGAGCTGTGTGAGCACTGCTCGGACATGGAGCAGATAGCGCAGAACGCGGAGCGCGACAGTATCAAATATAAGATGGTGGAGTTTATGGGAGAGTTTGTCGGCGAGGAGTTTGACGCCCATATCTCGGGTGTGCAGAGCTATGGCATCTACTGCGAGATCGACGAGAACCACTGTGAGGGCCTCGTGCCGATCCGAGACCTCGACGGCGACTACTACGACTTCGACGAGAAGAACTTCCAGCTCATAGGACGCCGCCACCACTCCTGCTACCAGCTGGGAGACCCCGTGCGCATCCGGGTGGCTCAGGCCAACCTGGAGCGTCGCCAGCTCGACTTCGTCTTGGCCGACAGCGCGCGAGAGGAGCGCAAACCGCAGCATGCCAAGCCGCAGCATGCCAAGGGCGGCAAGGGAAAGCGCAGGAAGAGATAGTATCTCGAATAGATAGAATCATCTCGAGTAGATAGAATCATCTCAAATAGATAGAATATAGAATAGTAGGGACTTGATCTCTTCACCCTGGTTTCGATGCGGCACAGCGGTTCGTTGATGCCGCCCATTTCCTTTTTGTATCTTTCGTCGCCGCGGCACATGTCGAAATCGACGACGCCCTCCGCCATCCAGCGCTTGGCGGCCTCCAGGATGAGCAGGATGCCGGGCGAATAGCGGCCAAAGGAGGTGTCGATGGCCAGACGGGGCATGAGCAGGTGGTCGCGGTGGCGATACACGATCATGAAGGAGGCGGGCTGGTGGCCGATCTCCAGCACATAGAGTTCGGCACTCGGGAGTTGGCGAAGGCTCGCCGTGGCGCATCCGCTCTTCACCTCGTAGATCGCCTTGAGCGTGGTGGTGAGGTGGGTCAGCGCGTTGGCTTTCTGGGAGCGCCACATCATCTTGCGACGGAAGTAGAAGCGCCACAGGTGGCGCAGCGTATGGGCTGGTGCCTGATGGGCATGGTCGAAGACCTTCAGCTCCATGGTCTTGCCGTCGGTGGTGAGGTGGTTGTAGGCCTTGCGGATGTTCTTGTAGATGTTCTTTGGAAGCGAGGCAACATAGGCTTCGTGGGAGGCAAACTGCGACAAGGGAACGTGGAAACTGGCGCGCTCGATGGGATCGGGCGACAGCGTCGGCATGATCCGGGCCAGGGCGGTGCAGCAAGGCACGTCGGCGAGGCTGAGCGTCATCCCCTGGCAGGAGGATCGCAGGTGGGCGGCTATTGCCTCCATCACCTCCTCGTGGCCCTCGTAGGGGTAGGGGCAGACCATATTGAGCACGCCGCCGACCCGGCAGGAGGGAATGCGGGCCTTCTTGGAGGACCGCGTGACGGCCATAGGGAGGATGGCAAAAGGACGGCCTCCGACGCGGACGAGGTCGTAGCGCATGGCCGTGGTCAGCGCGCCGAGACCGCGGAGAGTGTGGTGGTACAGAAACTCGTTCCACTCGTAGGTCTGGTAGTAGGTGTAGTGGATTAGCCCAGGGACAGGCGTTCCGCCTGCTGGTCCAGCGACCGCCAGGAGTCCTCGATGTCGTGGAGGTTATTGTATTGATGGAAGGTAATATTGTCTGCCATGGCTGCAAAGGTACGACATAATTTTTGTGTCCGCAATTTTTTGCTCAGGAAACAAGGAAACCGGGCGGCTGCTGGCAGCCGGGTGCTTATCAGGCTGGGTGCATAACAAGCTGGATACTTCTCAAGCTGGGCGCTGACCAAGACAAAAGGCGTTCTTCCCACGCAGGAAGAACGCCTTTCGTCATGATAGGTTGTGGTGAACGCCTACCTTACTGGTAGAGTCTCACCACGGAGAGTACGGGGTAGTTGTAGTCGTCGCCGTAGTCGAGACCGTAGCTGCAGTCGCCCAGGCGCACCTTGGCGTAGCGACACTGGATAGGCTCATAGAGCACGAAGGGAAAGGTCGTGCTGGCGGTGTTGGGGATGTAGGCCACGTCGTTGTAACCGTCGGTGATGGTGGTCCAGTTGGTACCATCGAGGCTGGTGAGGATCTCGACGGAAGCGGGGCAGTAGCCTTTCTCGTAGCCCCACTGGAAGGCGAAGGCCGAGACGGGCTTCTCTGCGCCCAGATCGACGATGAGCTCATACTTGCCCGGGGTCTCGTTGACGTAGTAGGTCTCCTTGTCGCCATCGTTGAGTTCGGCGATGGTCGCTCCGCCTACCGTCACGGTGTAGGAGGACGGGTCGATCTTGGTCAGCGCCTTGAGGTCCTTGCTGGACTGGCTCTTCACGCGGCTCTGCGTCTCCTCGTAGTTGACGGCGACATAATAGACCTGGTGGTCGGCGCCTGCTACGGCCTCGCCCTGGATGGTGCTGATGGCGATCGGCGCCACGCCCGAGGCTTCCACCTCGTCGAGGTGGGTGAGGGCGACGCGGACGGGAGCTGACGACACCATGCTGCCCGCAGGGATGGTGACGCTCGGTGTGACGACCGAGGTGAACTTGGCAGGCAGGGCCGTGGCATCGTCGGCAAAGCCGGCAGCCAAGGAGTCAACCTGGGCCACGCCGACCGTCACGTCCTGGGCCACGGGCTTGGTGAGGCGCACGTAGAAGCTCACCGTGTCGGCCTGGGCCTGAACGCCGTAGGGCGTGCGCAGCACCTTGGTGGTGTGCTGGTTGCCCGGCATGGCAGTCTCATTGATATAGACCTTCGCCTCGTAGGTCTCGGGGGTAGCGGGATAGAGCAGGTCTCCCACTTCCGGCTCGCTCTGGCAGGCGGCCAGGGCGAGAGGTATGGCGAATAATAAGCAATACTTCGTTTTCATAATCTATCTTTATTTACTATTTGCCGTCGATTCTCACATCCTGGATCCACTCGGGCACAGCCTGGCCGTTGGTCTCGGCATTGTTGCCGTTGCCGGAGGCGTCGCGGAAGGAGTAGCCCTCGCCCTCGTTCATCTTGTAGTAGGTGATGAGGCCCGGCGTGGTCGGGTCGCAAGCGTACATGTTGTTGGCAATCTCGGCCTGTGAGCGTGCTCTCTGCCAGAAGCGCACCTCGCTATACATGGCGTTGCCGAGCCAGTAGGTAGAGGGGCTGCAGATATTGATGCTGTTTACGTTGGTCGTCTTGCCAGGCAGGTCCATCGAGTTGTCGAGCTGACCGTTGACATAGAGGTAGAGCTTCGTGCCCGTGCAGACGAACGCGAGGTGATACCACGTGTGCTCGTTGAAGAGGGCCAGGGAGTTCATCTGCGTGCCCTGCGTCTTGATCTGCAGGCGGTTGCCCTCGATGGGGGCATCGCCGAAGCGGATATAGATCTCGTCGGGACCCGCACCGAAGATAGCCTGGTTGTTGCCACGGCCCACTTCTGTGTAGAGGATGTGCTTATTGATGTTCATCTCCACCGTCCACTCCGTGAGCGGATAGTTCTTCACGAGGTTCTGGCTGACGTAGTGGCTCTGGTCGAGCACCACGACAGGCTGGATGACGACCTGGTCGAGGATATAGACGATTTTGCTGCCCGAGGGGAGCACCGAGGCGTTGCCACTGGTGTTCTCCAGGCGGAAGCCGATGGCGTACTTCTTGCCCGAGGCCTTCAGCGCCTCGCTATAGGGCGGCACGGTCAGCGTGATGGGCGTTGACACGGAGGCGCCGGCCTCGATGGTGGTCTCTTCGGAGGAGAGCGAGAACGACTCCTGCGGCAGCGACGCGTACGGCGTCTCGTTGAGACGGTTGTACTCATTGACCACGGCGGTGTCATAGACCAGGCGGTAGCGGCTCTCGACGTTGGCCACGTCGCTCAGACGCACGTTGAGCGTGGTCGTAGCCACTTCCGCACCTACCGTGAGTTTCAACGAACTATTGGCGTTGGTGTTGGTTTGCAGGATATAGGCCTGGTTCGACAGGGTGTCGTACTCGGCGTCGTTGCAGCCCGTGAGCAGCAGGGCGCCCAGGGCCATTCCTGCGAGTATGGATTTGCTGTTGATACGCATTGTTTTGAACTTTTGTTAGAGGAATGATACTACTTGACAGCCGGATTCATGATCTGGATGGCCTTGCGCAGGGCAGGGTAGGACGGCTGCTTGCCGGCATTGTACTCGTACTCCATGTGGTAGGTGCCAATACCACCCTTGGGCGAGAGCATACCGTCGATCAGAGGCATCCAGCGGGCCATGCCCTCCAGGCTCATCATGTCGTTGCCGTTGCGGTCGATGAAGGGCACGCCACCAGCGGGGGCATAGTTCTCGAAGTTCTCCGTGACGATGTAGCGCTTGGCCACCTCACGCGGAGTGAGCACGCCGTCGAAGTTGCGGATTGTGCCGCTGAGGCGCGAGTCGAGGTTGGCATCGCCCGAGCAGGCGTAGGCCTGGACGATGAAGTAGTTGAAGTAATCGCCCAGTTCGGGGTTGATGCTCTGCGGCTCGCCGTCGATGACGAGCAGCTTCTGCGTGCCCGACTTGCGGCCGATGCGCTTGCCCAGCTCCTCGATGAACACCTTCTCGGCCTCGGGACGGCCGGAGATATTGCCCGGAGAACCGTAGTGGGGCTCGTAGTCGTAGTCGAAGCCGTCGTAGCCATACTTGTCGATGGTGTCGCAGATGGCGTTGGCGTAGCGGCGGATGCCCTGCTCGCCCTCACCCCAGTACTCGATGGGGTCGATGCCCTCCGGGGTGAGCTGGTCGCCCACGTTGGCCACGATGAAGCAGATCAGCGCACGCGTGCCCTTCTTCTGCTGCACATAGGCCAGATCGGCCTTGCGAACGTCGTTGAGCGAGTGCCAGTTGCCCCAGATGGAGACGAAATCGACACTGTCGGGGAGGCCGCGGAGGGAGTTCTCGAGCGATGCGCCCGCACCTACCCAGTTGCCAAACCAGCCGAAGGCCACGGGGTGGTCGGTCTGCTTGTATGCCCGCAGCTGCTCGTAGTATTGCTCGGAGCGGTCGGGATCGGTCAGGTTGGCTGGGTCTTTGATCTCGGCGTCGGTGTCGCAGGCGGTGATGAATACCGAAATGCCTACGGCCACCAACAGTATTTTGAACAAATCTTTCATTGCTTATAGTCTTTTATGAATGATGTATGCTACTTCTGCCACCACATCTTGGTAGCGTAGGTGTCAGGACCGCCGAGCAGCTGCACGGCTTTCTGATAGTTGTCGGGATTGTTGACCGGCTCCATGTAGTCGAACGGAAGACGGTTGGGCACGGTGAGGTCGTAGGCCGTGGATTGTGCCGAGGGGAAGACCTTCGGATAGCCCGTACGGCGGATCTCGCTCCAGGCCTCCTGGCCGTCGGGGAAGAGGGCAATCCACTTCTGGACCATCAGGCGCTCCATCTTCTCGGAGGCGGAGGCGTTGTCGTCCCACTTCACGGTGATGGACGACATCTTGGCGTGGGCCTGGCCATAGCCGTCGGCAGCATCTACATAGTCGGCGGGGGTGGCGGTGCTGTTGGCAATGTAGTCGGCGGCGCCACTGGCACCCCACTGCTCGAAGGAGAGCGTGATGCCCTCGTTGTAGAGCGACTCTGCCGTGCCGTCCATGTTCCAGCCAGCCAGCGCGCCCTCAGCGCGACAGAACGCCATCTCGGCAGCCGTCATCCAGATGCCACGAGTGTCCTGAGTCACCTTGGCAGCGGAATAGATGGCATCGGCCACAGACTTGTTACCGATCTTCGCTCCAGCGCGGCAACCGATGATGGCGCGGTCGCCCGGGGTGGCGGGGGTGCTGAAGTACTGCGTCAGGCGCGGATCGTTGTAGCCCGTCATGTAGCTCTCGATGTCGGCGCAGGCACGGCTGTCACCCCACTCCACAGAGGTCTTATACAGACCGTTGGGAACGTAGAGAATCGTGGCGTTGTCGGCATTGGACGTGATGACGCCGTCGGCCACAGCCTGCTCGGCCACGGTGCGGGCATACTCGGGCTCTGCCAGGCGCATGCGGATGGCCATGCGGAGCTTCAGGGAGTTGGCATACTTCACCCACTTCGTGAAGTCGCCGTCATAGACCTTGTCGGAGTTGGTGAACTGCGTGAGTGTGCCGCCGCCAGCCTGGATCATCGGGGTGATGATGCCGAGGGCCTTGTCGAGGTCGGCCACCAGCGTGTGGTACACCTTCTGCTGTGAGGAGTAGGCGTTGGGCTCCTCCTCGGCGCCGATGGGCAGCGGACCGTACATATCCGTCAGGCGGAGGAACGACTGCGCGCGGAGGATCAGGGCCCAGGCGTAGCTGAGGCTCTCCGTGCCCGTGAGGCGTACGATCTCATTGAAGGCCGACACCGTCTTGGGCATGCTGTCGGCAAACGGGTAGCGCACCCAGCCCACAGGGGCGTTCATGCGGACGAAGTTGTTGCCCGCGAAGCCGTTGTTGGCATAGGTGAAGTAGCGGCCCAGGTAGTTGCCGATGAGGTCCTGGTTCATCTGGTAGGTGTTCTCCTGCTCGGGAAACGCCTCGTTTTGCATCTGCACAAGGAACGAGCCGGTGCTGTAGTTGTCGCGACCAAGCTCCTCGGACGAAGTCTTGTCGCCCGGGCGGTTGGCCTCCTCGAAGTCTGCCGTGCAACCCGTGATGAGCAGGGCTGAGGCCGCGATGAGGGAGAGGCCGGTGACCTTGAATATCTTTGCTTTCATATTCTCCTTATTTATATATGTATGATTAGAATTTCAGCTTAATGTTGAATCCGAGCGTGCGCAGGCTGGGCTGCATGAAGTAGTCGAAGCCCTGGTAGAACGTGCCCGTGGAACCAGTGGTCTCGGGATCGAACGGCGCCTTGCAGTAGATCATGAAGAGGTTGTTGGCCGTCAGACCCACCGTGAGGTCCATGCCGCCGAGCCACTTGCGCGGGAAGTTGTAGCTGATATGAGCCTCCTGCAGACGGACGTTGGTGCCGCTGTAGATATACTCGGACCAGATCGGGTTGTCGCCGCCTACCACGCTGTAGTAGCTCTCGGCCGACACCATGCCCGTGTTGACGGCGATGCCACCTGCCTCGCGTGCATCAGCCGTGGCCTGGGAGACACCATAGTAGTCGAGCAGGGCCTGAGTCTGGCTCAGCACGATGCCGCCTAAGCGAGCCGTGACGAGGAAGCCCAGGTTGAGGCCCTTCCAGGTGAAGTCGTTGCTGAAGCCGATGTTGCCCTTCGGCAGCACGGAACCGCAATACTTCGGGTTGGAGAGCGTCTGGCGCATCACGTTGCCGCTGGCGTCGAGGGCGATGTTGCCCTCGTTGTCGCGTGCGAAGTCGGTGTAGGTATAGACGTCGCCCATCGTGCCGCCCTTCTTGAGGATGACGTTGGCGCCGTTGAGGCCGGCCTGACTGATCACTTCGTTCGGGTCTTCGAGCAGGTCGATGATCTTGTTGCGGTTCATGCTGTAGGTGAGCGAGCTGTTCCAGGTGAAGTCGCCCCACGTCTTGTTGTAGCCGAGCGAGAGCTCAAGACCGCGGTTGCGCACGTTACCCGTCTGCACGTACTCCTTGCTGTAGCCCTCGCCAACCGTGATCGGGCGGAGGAAGGTCTGCTTGCGCGTGTTGGACTGGTAGAACGTGACGTCGAGGGTGAGGGCGTTGTCGAAGAAGCGGGCCGTCAGACCAGCCTCCCAAGAGTTAGTGCGCTCAGGATAGAACGTCTCTGGGAACTTGTAGGTGACGGTGGAGTAGCTCTGCGAGGCCGGGTTGTACTCGTAGCGCCAGCGGGAGGCGATGTTGGGGCTGATGGCAGAACCCACAGAGGCCCAAGAGCCACGCACCTTCATGTAGCTGATAAACTCCGGCAGCTGCACCATCTGGGAGATGATGGCCGACATACCCACCGAGGGATAGAAGAACGACTCGTGCTTCGTGCCGGCGAGGGCGGAGTCCCAGTCGTTGCGGCCCGTGAGGGTGAGGAAGAGCATGCTCTTCCAGCCCAGCTCGGCATTGGCGAAGAGGGAGTTGATGTAGTGCTTGTTGAAGCCATAGATGGGGCGGTTGTCGTTGGTGGCAGCCGCATAGTCGATGGCGTTGGGGGTGAAGAGGTTGGACGGAGCCTTGAGGCCGCCCTGGTAGCCCTCGTCCTCATACTGCGTGCGTTGGAACGAACCACCGATGTTGGCGCCGATGGAGAAATCGCCCAGCGTCTTGTTGATGTTGGCCATCAAGTCGCCATAGAGAGCCTGGTCGGCCACGTTCTCATACTTGTAGAAGCCGTAGGGGCTGTGGGCGAAGAGATTGATGGTGGAGGCGTAGCGCTGATCCTCAAACTTCGTGTTGGTGCGATCGAAGCGCAGGCGTCCCGTCACGTCGAGCCAGGGGGTGATCTGATACTTCAGGCTGGCGTTGGTCATGTAGCGGTGCTTGTGGTTGATGCGGTTCATGCGCTTGGCCACCCAGTAGGGGTTCTGCATCTGGAGCGCGTCGCCGAAGTTCCAGTTCTGCACATAGATGCCGCGTGAGGCGTCCCAGACCTCGAAGGTGCGGATCGCATCGAAGCTCTCACCACGCGGGAAGAGGTAGAGCGGCACGAGCGGGTTGAAGTACTGACCCTGCGCCATGAGGTTGCGGTCGTTCTGGTTGACGTAGCTGAGGCTGAAGTCGAGCGTCAGTTTGTCGTCCAGGAACTTTGTCGTGTTGCGCACCGTGAAGTTGTAGCGGTTGTACTTGTTGTCGGGGATGATACCGCGTGCGTTGGTCGTACCCACGGAGAGGTAGGTCTGGTTGCGGTCGTTGCCGACGGTCAGCGCGACGTTGTTCTGGATGTTCGTACCTGTGTTGAAGAAGTCCTCCGGTTCGAAGCCGCCATAGGGCGAACCGCCCTTCTCGCCCCAGGAGCGGACCTCGCCAGGACGGTTGGCGTAGCTGTTCTGGAACTCAGGCATCTTGAACGGACTGAGGAACTGGCTACTGTTGGAGATTGTCACCTGTACGCGGCCCTTGCTGCCCTTCTTGGTGGTGATCATGATGACACCCTGGGCGGCAGCGGAACCATAGAGGGCGGCTGCGGCAGGACCGCTGAGCACGCTGATGGACTCGATGTCCTCAGAGTTGATGTCGGCGATGCCCTCACTACCCGGCTGGGTGGAGTAGATGCTTCCCGTCTCGCCGTTGTTGCGGTTGTTGATGGGCACACCATCTACGACGTAGAGGGCTTGGTTGCTCTGGTTGATGGACTTCGGACCACGCATCACCACACGGGTCGCACCGCCCACACCTGCCGACGAGGCATTGATGTTGACACCCGCCACCTTGCCGGCCAGCGAGTTCATGAAGTTGGCACTCTTCACCGTGGTCAGCTGCTCGCTGTTCACCTGTTGCACATTGTACGACAGGGCTTTCTCCGAACGGCGGATGCCCAAGGCTGTCACCACGACTTCGGCCAGCTGGCGCTCGTCGGGCTTCAGCGAGATGGTAAGGTTCTCTCCCGTGGCGGGCACTTCTGCCGTAGTGTAGCCAAGGTAGCTCACGGAGAGGATGCTACCGTTGGGTACTTTCAACTCGAAGCGGCCGTCGATGTCGGTTACTGTGACAAGGTTTGTGCCTTTGACCGTCACGGTGGCACCGATGACGGGCTCGCCGTTCTCGTCAAGCACCGTTCCGCCAACGGTCTTGCCGTCGTCCTGCGCCACCGTGGCAGCAGCCTTGGCCGTAGGGGGCGTGGCCGCGCTGATAGGTAGCGGTGCTAAGCATATCGCCGAGACGATGATGCCTTTCAACATGTTGGATTGGAGTTTGTCCATAAAATCACTATATTTAAATTGTATTGAGTTTTTTTGAATATATAATAGTTCGATCGTTATTTGATAGCTACAATCTGAGGGCAAAAATACTAAAATTTCCGCAAATAGCGTATAA
>OHRV01000199.1_pt1 | contig 11695 bp, 10 predicted proteins | sample 1578511 | NCBI WGS metagenome assembly OHRV01 (sample SAMEA3879546, study PRJEB24766) | human gut metagenome | biome: human-associated habitat; feature: feces | place: USA | collected 1985/1987
CACAATGCCAGACCGATTGCCGGATGGCGGCGATGCCTTATCCGGCCTACGCTGGCACAGTTCCGTAGGCCTGATAAGCGAAGCGCCATCAGGCATTTATGGCAACCGGGCACAATGCCAGACCGATTGCCGGATGGCGGCGATGCCTTATCCGGCCTACGCTGGTACATTTACGTAGGCCTGATAAGCGAAGCGCCATCAGGCATTTGTAGCGTGCTGTGCGGCCTGCGCATCAGAGGCAGGCCGCACAGATGTCGATTAGAAATCGTAACGCAGACGGACCAGGTTCATATCGCCCAGGTTGTCGGTGCTGGAGGTAAATACGTGTTCGTAATCAACACGGAAACCATAATCCAGCTGCACGGTTACACCCACGCCATTATCGATACGCTGATAATTACGGCCGTTGGCGAACTCCAGACGGTCACCCATCACGTACGGCTGAATGTATTTCACCGCGTACTGTGCGATCGGGAATTTATACCCGGCAAAGTACTCAACGCCCCACGCATCGCCCGCGAAGTAGTTATGCACATCCTTCTTCTTGGTCAGCATGAAGTTTTGATACCAGCCGCCGCCCAGAGAGAAGGTCCAGTTATCCGGGGTCCAGCTCAGCGCGGTGCCAAGGATGTTCTGATCGTAGGTTTTGCTGTCGCCGGTAGAAGGCTGACGCATATCCGCACGGGTATAGTTCCACGCCGCGCCCCAGGTCAGATCGTCGGTCAGGTGATAATCGAGACCCAGTGAACCGCCGCTTTTACGTTTGTAACGGTTGCCGTCGGTCGCCAGGTAATCATCGCTGAACAGATAAGAAGCATAGATATCTGCATCACCGACGGTTTTCTTATATTTCAGCATTTTGCGTGAACGATAAGAGCCGTCGTAATCGCCTTTGATGCCGTTACCCGGTGCCTGCGCCAGCATGTCGTAGTCCCAGATATCGGTTTTCGCGCCGACCACATCGTAATAAACGCTGTTCTGCTGACCGAAGGTTAAGGTGCCCCAGGTCTGGCTTTTCAGACCGGTGTAGAGCATACGGCGCGTGGTGTTGTGCGCGGTTTCCGCGTAGTGGTTATCCCAGTCGAACAGTTTCGGGATATCAACGCCCAGCTCGTAGTAGCTGACCCAGCTGATGTCATCGAACAGGTAGTAATCCGCTGCGAAACGGAAGCGGGAGCCGCCGTCGAAGCCGTTACGCTTGTAAGAGCCTTTATCGCCATCGCCGGTCATGTTGTTGAACTGCGGACGAATCGAGCCACCGACGGTGAAGTTCAGGCGGCTAAGGGGATCGCCCGCCTGCGGGTTTTGTTTCAGAACAGTAATTTCTGCTTGTGCTGTGAAAGACGCCAACGCCACTGCTGCGCCAATGGCTGTCGCCAGGGCGCTTGTTTTTATTTTCATTGTTTTTCCTTGGGAATAGATACAACTAACTGTTAATTAGCGCGCGCATCATAGCTTTTATAAGATTCTGGTGGGCGAAGTTTTTTTAATGTTTTGTGCTACTAAACAACTATCGTTTAATTGTTTACACGTCGAAACAGAGCGACACCGATTGAATTATCGGTGTCGCTTTTTCAGGCAGGATTAACCACTAAATTGACGAAACAGCGCTTTGCCTTTTAATAACCGGCTACCTAACCAGCCGCCGCACAGGGAGAGCAGTAGTGCGCCGCAGAGCGGCAGCGTGATCCATAGCCGCCAGTCGGGCTGCCACGGGAAATCAAACACGCGGGTTTGCAGCAGCGCCAGCGCCGTTTCCGCGCCGATGGCGGCGACCAGCCCGGAGACCAGCCCCAGCAGCGCAAACTCACACCACAAGGTGGTGCGCAGCAGCCGTTTGCCCGCTCCCAGCGTGCGGTAGACCACCAGTTCCTGATGCCGCTGACGCATACCGACCTGCACCTGCGCCAGCAGCAGTAACACACCGCAGGCGGTAACCAGCACCACCATCACTTCCAGCGCCCGGCTCACCTGCTCCAGCACCTGGCCGACCTGTTTTAAAATCGCGCCAATATCGAGCAGGCTGATGGTCGGAAAGGCGCGGTTAAGCTGCGTTAACATGCCGTTGTTCCCCTCCAGCCGGAAGCTGGTGAGCCAGCTCTGCGGCTGCCCGTCGAGCGCACCCGGCGGGAAGATAAAGAAGAAGTTGGGCCGCAGGCTCTCCCAGTCCACCTTGCGCAGGCTGGAGATCTTTGCGCTAAACGCCTGCGTATCGCCGGTAAAAGTCACCGTGTCGCCCAGCTTCAGACCAAGCCGCTCGGCAAGCCCCTCCTCCACCGAGACTTCACCCGCTTTCGGCGGCCAGTTGCCTGCGGTCAGCGGGTTGTGATCCGGCCGCTGCTGCTGCCAGGTGAGGTTAAGTTCGCGGTTCAGCGCCTCGTCGGCGTTGCCCTCCGTCGACTGGCCGTTAATCTGCGTCATCCTCGCCCGCACAATCGGGTAGAACGCCGCCGGGATCACCTGATGCTCAGCAAGGAAGGTTTTCAGCGGCGCGATCTGCTCCGGGGCGATATTAATCAGAAAGTAGTTCGGGCTTTCGGCCGGTAACTGCTGCTGCCAGCGATCGAGCAGGTCGCCGCGCAGCACCAGCAGCATCGCCAGCAACATAAACGAGAGGGAGAAGGCCGACAGCTGGCTCAGGGTCGACCACGGCTGGCGCAGCAGGCGATTCACCGCCAGACGCAGCGGCAGCGCTTTCAGAGTCAGGCGCTTCAGCACATTAAGCAGCAGCCAGCCGACCACGCCGCAGAGCAGTGCCAGCACTACCGCCCCCGCCAGCACCGCCCACAGCAACATGCTGCCGCCCATCAGCCAGGCGAGCAGCAGCACGGTGATAATCGCTACTGCCGGAAGATAGATCTTAAGCGGCCAGACATTCGCCACCGCGTCGCGGCGCAGCACCCGCAGCGGCTGCGTCGCCAGCAGCAGACGATAGGGACGCAGCCCCACCTGCAGCGAGATCACCACGATTGCACCGATGGCCCATAGCCACGGCCAGTAGCTTGCGGGCGGCAGCGCAGCGGGCAACACTGGTTTGAGAAGGAGCATCAGGACCTTTTCAAACAGCAGCCCCAGCGCGCCGCCGGTGATCACAGCCAGCCCAAGCAGCAGTGCCCACTGACCAACAATCAGCTTTTGCAGCTGTGCGCGACCGGCACCGAGGGTTTTCAGAATCGCCACCAGATCGTAGCGGCTGCGGCAGTAGTGGCTCATCGCCACCGCAACGGCGGCGACCGCCAGCAGCAGCGTCAGCAGCGCCGATAGCAGCAAGAACTGCTGCGAACGCTGTAAAGATTTACCCAGCGCGCCGTCATCCTGCTCCAGCCCATACCAGCGCTGATCCGCGCCAAGCTGCGGCAGCAGCCACGTCTCATACTTCTCTAACTGCGCGGGCGTACCGGCAAACTTCACCCGCCAGCTGACGCGGCTGCCCGGCAAGACGGCGCCGGTTTTTGCCACATCAGCGCTGTTCATCAACAGGCGCGGCGCCATCTGGAAGGGGTTGAAGCCGGAATCGGGCTCCTGCGTCACTTCGCCAGCGATGCGCAGCGTGGCGTCGCCCACCTCAATCGTGTCGCCCGGTTTCACATTCAGCAGAGCCATCAGACGCGGAGCGAGCAGCGCCGTGCCCGGCTGCGGTTTCAGCCCGGCGGGCTGCGTCTCCAGCTCGCCATAGAGCGGGTAGCGATTATCTACCGCTTTAACACTTGCCAGCTGCGGCGTGTCGCCGGCAAACGTCATGGTGCTGAAGCTGACCTGCTCACTCACTTGCAGACCGCTTTTACGCGCCTCCTCCAGCCAGCCAGGCGGAATTTCACGCGAGCTGCGCAGGGCGCGGTCGCCGGCCATAAAATCGCGGCTCTGCTGGCTTAAGCCCTTCTCCATGCGATCGCCGATGGTGCCGAGCGCCAGCACGCAGGCCACCGCGAGGCTCAGCGCCATCCAGACAATCAGCAGCGACGGCGAGCGCCATTCGCGCCAGAACCAGCGGGCAATCATGCTTCCTCCCGCAGTTCGCCGTTGACCAGCCGCAGACGTCTGTCGCAGCGCGCCGCCAGTTGCGCATCATGGGTCACCAGCAGCAGCGTGGTGCCGTAGTGTTGGTTCATTGAGAAGAGCAGGTCAGCGATTTTGTCGCCCGTTTGCCGATCGAGATTGCCGGTCGGCTCATCGGCGAAGAGCACTGCCGGACGACCGTTAAAGGCGCGGGCCAGCGCCACGCGCTGCTGCTCGCCGCCGGAGAGCTGTGCCGGAAGGTGGTCGAGGCGTTTGCCCAGCCCCAACTCGTCGAGCAACGCTTTGGCGCTGCTGCGGCTTTCGCTACTCTTTTCACCGCGCAACAGCGCAGGCAGTTCCACGTTTTCCAGCGCGTTAAGGGTCGGGATCAGCATGAAGGATTGAAAAACAAACCCGACATTTTGCGCGCGTAATTGCGCGCGCGCCTCTTCGTCCATCTTATGTAACGGCTTACCAAGCAGATGCACTTCGCCGCTGCTGCCATCATCGAGCCCGGCGAGAATGGCGAGCAGCGTCGACTTCCCGGAACCGGACTCGCCAATCAGCGCGATGGTTTCAGCTGGTTTGACAACCAGCTCAACTCCGGTAAGGATTGAAAGCTCCTGCTCCCCCTGACCGACGGACTTCTTAAGATGATGAACTTCAACAATGTTTTCCGCTGGCATTTGCCCTTCCTGTTTTTGCTTTTGTTAACCTTTCGCGCCGCGGCGGCGGACACGCTATTGATTCTTGGCGACAGCCTGAGTGCGGGCTATCGGATGGCGGCAACGGCGGCCTGGCCTGCGCTGCTCAATAACAAGTGGCAGCAACAGCCTGTGGTGGTGAATGCCAGCATCAGCGGCGACACCTCGCAGCAGGGCCTGGCGCGCCTGCCCGCGCTGTTAAAAGAGCATAAACCGCGCTGGGTGCTGGTCGAACTCGGCGGCAATGACGGCCTGCGCGGTTTTCCGCCGCAGCAAACGGAACAGACGCTGCGCCAGATTATCCAGACGGTAAAGAGCGCCAATGCGAAGCCGCTGCTGATGCAAATACGGCTGCCCGCCAACTACGGTCGTCGTTATACTGAGGCCTTTGGTGCCATTTACCCGAAGCTTTCCAGCGAGCTCGATGTTCCTCTGCTGCCCTTTTTTATGGAAGAAGTCTATCTGAAACCGCAGTGGATGCAGGATGATGGTATTCACCCCAATCGCGATGCCCAGCCGTTTATTGCCGACTGGATGGCCACGCGACTGGCTCCTTTAGTTAATCACGCCTCCTGAATATTCAGGCGCGTCCCCAGGTAAAGTTATGCAAAAAACGGTCTTAATAACAGGATGTTCCAGCGGTATTGGTCTGGAGAGCGCCCGCGAGCTAAAGCGTCAGGGGTTTCGCGTGCTGGCGGCCTGCCGTAAAACCGACGATGTGGCACGCATGGAGCAAGAGGGATTCACCGGCGTGTTGCTCGATCTTGATGACGCGGCGAGCGTGGATCGCGCAGCGGATGACGTGATCGCCCTGAGCGGTAATCGCCTCTATGGCCTCTTCAATAACGCCGGTTACGGCGTGTATGGCTCCCTTGACTCCATCAGCCGTGAACAGCTGGAGCAGCAGTTTTCCAGCAACTTTTTCGGCACTCATCAGCTTACGCTGCGTCTGCTTCCGGCCATGCTGCCGCACGGCGAAGGACGCATTGTAATGACCTCATCGGTGATGGGCCTGATCTCCACGCCCGGTCGCGGTGCTTATGCCGCAAGTAAATATGCGCTGGAAGCCTGGTCCGATGCGCTGCGCATGGAGCTGCGCCACACCGGCATTAAAGTGAGCCTGATTGAGCCTGGCCCCATCCGCACGCGTTTTACCGATAACGTCAACCAGACGCAGCGCGATAAACCGGTAGAAAACCCCGGCATCGCCGCGCGCTTTACCCTCGGCCCGGAGGCGGTGGTCGCCAAAGTGCGCCATGCTTTTGAGAGTAAACATCCGAAATTGCGCTACCCCGTCACGCTGGTGACATGGGCGGTTAGCCTGCTGAAACGTCTACTGCCAGCGAGCATGATGGATAAAATTTTGCACGGATGAGTTGAAGGCGCGTGTCGCGTCCCCATCTCATTCTTACTTGTTTAAACAGAGAAATTGCCATGTCCGTACAGAATATCGTCAATATTACCGAAGCGAACCTGCAACAGGTGCTGGAACAGTCCGTTGCGACCCCGGTGCTGTTCTATTTCTGGTCCGAGCGCAGCCAACACTGTCTGCAATTGACGCCGGTCCTGGAAACGCTGGCCGCGCAGTACAACGGGCAGTTTATTCTGGCGAAAGTGGATTGCGATGCCGAGCAGATGGTCGCTTCGCAGTTTGGCCTGCGCGCCATTCCAACGGTCTATCTCTTCCAGAACGGTCAGCCGGTCGATGGTTTCCAGGGCCCGCAGCCGGAAGAGGCGATCCGCGCCCTGCTCGACAAAGTGCTGCCGCGTGAAGAAGAACTAAAAGCGCAGCAGGCGATGGAGTTGATGCAGGCAGGCAACCACGCTGAGGCGCTGCCGCTGCTGAAAGAGGCGTGGCAGCTATCTAACCAGCAGAGCGAAATCGGTTTCCTGCTGGCGGAAACGCTGATTGTGTTAAACCGCGCCGACGAAGCGGAAGCGGTGCTGAAAGTGGTGCCGTTGCAGGATCAGGACACCCGTTACCAGGGGCTGATCGCGCAGATCGACCTGTTGCGCAAAGCGGCCGATACGCCGGAAATCCAGCAGCTGCAACAGCAGGTTGCCGATAACCCGGAGGATGCGGCGCTGGCAACCCAACTGGCGTTGCAGCTGCATCAGGTTGGGCGTAATGAAGAGGCGCTGGAGCTGCTGTTTAACCACCTGCGTAAAGATCTTGGCGCGGCGAACGGCGACGCGCGTAAAACGCTGCAAGAGATCCTCGCCGCGCTCGGCACCGGCGATGCGCTGGCGTCGAAATACCGTCGTCAGCTCTACTCTCTGCTTTACTGATCACCCTGCTAAATTTGGCGATCGGGCTGCTTTCGTCGCCAATTCGGGCTAAGATGGCATCAAATTAAACAGGAGGTTTTTTTTGATGCCAATCGTCATTATCGTTCTTATCGTCGTCGCGCTGGTTATTGTCTTTTCCGGTGTAAAAATTGTCCCCCAGGGCTTCCAGTGGACCGTGGAACGCTTTGGCCGCTTTACCCGCACACTGCAACCGGGTCTTAGCCTTGTCGTGCCGTTTATGGATCGCATTGGTCGTAAGATCAATATGATGGAGCAGGTGCTCGACATCCCTTCCCAGGAGATCATCTCCAAAGATAACGCCAACGTCACCATTGACGCCGTCTGCTTTATTCAGGTTATCGACGCGCCGCGCGCCGCCTATGAGGTGAGCAATCTGGAGCTGGCGATCGTTAACCTGACCATGACCAACATCCGTACCGTGCTCGGCTCGATGGAGCTGGACGAGATGCTCTCGCAGCGTGACAGCATCAACACTCGCCTGCTGCACATTGTCGATGAAGCCACCAACCCGTGGGGCATCAAAGTAACGCGTATTGAGATCCGCGATGTGCGCCCGCCGGCGGAGCTGGTCTCCTCAATGAACGCGCAGATGAAAGCGGAGCGTACTAAACGCGCTTACATCCTTGAAGCCGAAGGGATCCGCCAGGCGGAGATCCTGAAAGCCGAAGGGGATAAACAGTCGCAGATCCTGAAAGCTGAAGGTGAACGTCAGTCTGCCTTCCTGCAGGCGGAAGCGCGTGAGCGTTCGGCGGAAGCGGAAGCCCGCGCCACGCAGATGGTTTCTGAAGCGATCGCCTCCGGCGATATCCAGGCGGTGAACTACTTTGTGGCGCAGAAATATACCGAAGCGCTGCAGCAGATTGGCTCCGCCAACAACAGCAAAGTGGTGATGATGCCGCTGGATGCCAGCAGCCTGCTGGGTGCCATTGGCGGTATTGCAGAGCTGGTGAAAGATAGCGCCAACGAGCGTAAAAAATGATCGCCGAACTGCTGCTTGAACATACCTACCTCGCCTGGCTGACGCTGGGTGGGCTGCTGCTCGCCGCCGAAATGCTCGGCGGCAACGGCTATCTGTTATGGAGCGGCATTGCGGCCGTCGCCACCGGTTTGCTGGCGTGGGTCATCCCGTTTAGCTGGGAGTGGCAGGGGGTGCTGTTTGCCCTGCTGACGCTGCTGGCCGCCTGGCTCTGGTGGCTGTGGTTGTCAAAACGCGTAAAACAGCAAAACCCCGCCGACGCCTCGCTCAACCTGCGCGGGCAACAGCTGCTCGGTCGCCGTTTCACGCTGGATAATGCGCTGGTCAACAGTCGCGGACATATGCGCGTGGGCGACAGCTCATGGCCGGTCTGCGCCGATACCGATCTCGCCGCCGGTACGCGCGTCGAGGTCATCGCCATTGAAGGTATTACGCTGCGTATAACTCCCGTAAGCGACTAACTTAACCCAAGGATCCCGGCTATGGGCCCGCAAAAACAGCTCGCGCAGGGCATCCTGCTCGCGCTTGGCGCCAGCGCATCCGCGCTGGCCTCTTCCGATATTGATGATTGCACATGGGGCAGCCCCGGCTGCTACCTCTCCACGCCGCCGGTTATCGCCATCCATACCGATACACGCGACAATCTGCTGCGCCTGCTGGGCGACAGCAAAGGCCTCTATCCGCTGCGCCAGCCGATGCCAGCAGATGTTACCCGCAGCCGCAACGTCTACTTCGGCGTGCACCACGATGACGCGCCGCCTGCCGCCGCGACAGAAGCCTCAAGGCTTGCCGCCACGCTGCGCCAGCAGATGAATGCGCTGGGCGTCGCGAGCGACAACACGCTGCCGCCCGCCCTGCTGCGCCTGATTGCCGACGGCAATGACGCAGCGGTTGATGACGCGGGCAGCGACGGTGAAACCCGTTTTGTCTCACAAAATAACGAGACGCTTTCAGCCTTCTTCGCCGCCCTGCTTGAGGATAAATCCCTGACCGCGCCGCAGCGCCAGGCGCTGGCGACCGCGCGCATCGCGGCTAATGAATCTTCGCAGAGCATAGAGGCGATCAGCGCCCTCTCCTTCCCGGAGAATTCAGCAGCGGCGGGTTTTCGCACCTATCTTCAGGCCGCTAACAGCTTCTATGCCGGTGATTATGCCGCCGCCGAACCGCTTTTCGCTTCGCTGACAAAGAGCACGCAGCCGTGGCTTGCCGAGACGGCAAGTTACATGCTGATGCGCAATGCGCTCAACGCCAGCAGCGAAAATGCCAACGGCGAGTATGGCGACTTTGACGTTGCGAAAATTGATAAGCCTCACGCTGAGCAGGCGCGAAGCGCGGCGGAGAGTTACCTCAAGCAGTGGCCGCAGGGGCGCTATGCCGCTTCGATGCAGGGGATGCTGCGCCGCATCGACTGGTATCTTCAGCAGTGGGACAGCCTCGCGGTGCGCTATGAAAACGCGCTCTCTGCCGCCACCAGCGGCGATGCGCTGGTGACGCTGATCAATGAGAGCGACAACAAGCTGCTGAGTAAGGATGTTAGCTGGGGAGGCGATGCGTTTGTCAGCGCGCCAAATGCCTCGCTGATGACCTTTATTGCCGCCCTGCGCTGGATGCGCGAATCGCCCTGCCGGGAAAATATGCCCTGTATCGATAAGGCCTGGCTCGAGAGCCATAAAGCGGAGTTCGACAACAACCAGCACAGCGCGCTGTGGAACTATCTTCGTCTGCAACTGGCTTTCAGCTCGCAGGATTACGCCACGGTGGTCAGCGGTATCACCCCGGCAAAAGCGCTGGCGGAGCATGACGTTCTCGCCTTTAGCCAACAGGTGCTGTATGGCGATGCGCTGATGGCGCAAAAAGCCTGGCCGGAGGCGCAAAGCCACTGGCTGCGCCTGCTCGATTTAAGCCATGACGTCGAACAGCAGCAGTTGTTGCAGGCCAAACTGGCGGCCACGCTGGTGGCGAGTGAGAAGGTCGATGAGATTTTCGCAGCGAAGAGCCGGGTCACTAACCTGCGCTTTCGCTCACTGGTGCTGAAAACCAAAGCCTCGCGCCCGCTGCTGCTTGCGCAGGCACAAAACGGGCCGAACAGCGAAGAGCGCACGATCGCCCTGCACACGTTGCTGATGCGCGATTTGACCGCCGGAAACTATGCCGACTGGTTACAGGATAAAAAGCTGATCGCCGCCATTACGCCGCCGGTAAAAGATGAGGCGTTCTCGGATGTCGATCTGAACGTCTTTAACTGGCAAGGCAGCGATGAGGCGAGCCGCTACACCTGTGCCGCGCTGGAGAAGACCGTCACTACGCTGAGCAAAACGCCAACGGATGCGCATGCGCTGAACTGCCTCGGCGAATTCTTCCGCACCACGCAGGCGAGGGTCTCGCTGGGCGCCGATCGCGGCGGCAATGATGCCCTTGACGATGCCACCACAATGAAAGCGCTGCCCGGCGTGCCGCAGCGGCTGGCCGCCTATCAGCAGGTGATCAACAACCCGAAAGCGGAGCCGGAAGATAAGAGCTATGCCCTCTACCGTGCAGTGATGTGTTATGCCCCCTCAGGCTATAACGATTGCGGCGGCGAGGACGTGGAGAAATCGGTGCGCAAAGCCTGGTTCCAGCAACTGAAGAGCCGTTACCCCGGAAGCGTATGGGCCAACGAACTGCGCTACTACTGGTAATCGCGCTTGTTGCCCTGCTCGCTTCATTAAGCCCGGCGAAGGGGCAGGAGCAGGCGTTCTGGCTCTGGTCCGGCGTGCGCCCCGGCGAGGCGTTGCGCCAGGCCGATGTGGTCTATCTCCATCAGGGCGAGGTGGTGATCCACGGCGGCAAAACGGTGTTTGAGCGCAAAGGGCTGCCCGTTAACCGGCTGGTCTTTCCGCGTATCTGGTTGACGGTGCGCTTTGCCACTCTCGACGTGCCGGATACGCTGCTGCTGCGCCTCAACAGCCTGCTGGCGCGCTGGCAGGCGGCGGGAAACGAGGTTATTGGCTTGCAAATTGATTTCGATGCCGCTACCTGGCGGCTCGATGAGTACGCCCGCTTTCTGCAACGGCTGCGGCATACGCTGCCCGCGCACTATGCGCTGGGGGTAACCGGGCTGCTGGACTGGGCGAAAACCGGCAGCGTGGCCACGCTGAATGCCCTGCCGGTGGATGAACTGGTAGTGCAGAGCTATCAGGGACGCCGTACGGTGGCGAACTTTACCGATTACCTGCCTGCGCTCGCCGGTCTGCGCATTCCGTTTAAACTGGGCGTCGTGGCGGGCGGGATGTGCGATGAGCGCGAGATAGCGAGGCTTGCCGCTTCACGCTGGTATCGCGGCACGGTGACCTTTCTGCTTAACCCTTTGCCTGGCGATGACAGCAGCCGGAAAGGTTGTCCATAATCGGGCAGTCGGCACCCTCGTCGCCGGGGCAGGCTTCTGCCAGCGTCAACAGCTGGGTGCGCATCGCCTGCAATTCGCTGATATGGCGCTCGATCTCGGCCACTTTCTGTAACGTGCGGGCTTTCACATCGGCGCTGTGACGGGCGGGATCGTTAAACAGATTCACCAGCTCGCCGCACTCTTCGAGATTGAATCCTACCTGGCGCGCCTGGCGCAGCAGCGTCAGTTCATTGAGATGCTGCTGGTTGTAGCTGCGATAGCCGTTTTCCCCGCGCAAAGGTGGCGTCACCAGCCCCTTCTGCTCATAAAAACGGATCGCTTTAC
>OHRV01000205.1_pt1 | contig 11592 bp, 10 predicted proteins | sample 1578511 | NCBI WGS metagenome assembly OHRV01 (sample SAMEA3879546, study PRJEB24766) | human gut metagenome | biome: human-associated habitat; feature: feces | place: USA | collected 1985/1987
CCCATCGCAATGGTCGATCTCGTGCTGGATGATCTGTGCCGTCCAGCCGGTAAAGGTCTTGATGCGCAGCTTGCCGTCCAGGGTCTGGTACTGCACCTTGATGCTCTGCCAGCGCTTTGTTTTCCGCACACCTTCCAGCGAAAGACAGCCCTCTTCGGCTTCGTACTGGCCGGACTTTTTCAGGATGACCGGGTTGAACAGCACTAAATACCCGTCCTCAGCTTCCACCGCGATGATGCGCTTGCGCACGCCGATCATGTTGGCTGCCATGCCCACACAGCCGTCGGCGTGGGCGGTCAGGGTGTCCAGTAAGTCCCGCGCAACAGGGGCATCCTCCGGGGTGGCGGGGGCGGACTTCTGCGCCAGAAACAGCGGGTCGTGCATGATGGGCTGGATCATAGTAAAATCTCCTATTATTTTTCAGTTCTGCTTAAAAGAATGCCTGCCAGCAGCCCGGCGGCAGCCGGGAGCACCCAGCCAAAGCCCAGTGCCGCCAGTGGCAGGGCGTTGGCAAGGGCAGAAAGTGCGCCAAGCGGCAGCGCAGCGGCAATGCTCTGCACGGCGGTGCAGCCAATGCACAGCGGGTAGACCCGGCGGCGCTGCTCCAGCCCGGGCACGAAGAAAAGCGCGATCAGCACAATGGCTACCGGGTATAGCGCGTTGAGCACCGGGACGGACAGACGCAGGATCTCTGCCAGCCCCAGATTTGCGATCAGCATACTGGCAGCGGCAAAAAAGGCAGCAAGAGCAGGGTAGGGGATGCGGGGCAGCAGGGTGTGGAAATACTCTCCCACACAGGCGATCAGCCCTACACAGGTGTTGAAGCAGGCCAGCATAAAGATGGCCGCAAGCAGCACCAGCCCCGCTTTACCGAACAGCCGCTCCGCCAGCACGGTCAGCACCTCGGCACCGGTGGCAAGGCCGGGCGCGGCGGCACCGGTCAGTGCTCCGGCGTGTCCCAGCATGGCATAGACCGCCAGCAACAGCCCGCCCGCCACAAGACCGGCACGGATGGCACTGCGCTGCACGTCCTGCTCCCGGGCAACGCCCTGCGCCCGGATGTTCATGGCGATGACCGCGCCAAAGTTCAGTGCGGCAAGGGCGTCCATGGTCTGGTAACCGTACAATACGCCTTGTAAAATGACCGCTGAACTATACGCATCGGTGGGCGCACCGTACTGCGCCGCCAGCGGGTGTAGCAAACAGCCGCCGAACAGGATCAAAATCAGAACCAGCAGGCAGGGGCAGAGCAGTCTGCCCAGCCAGCGGGTGAGCCTGTCCGGGCGCAGCGCTACCAGAAAGGCCACGCCGAAGAACAGCACGGAGTACCCCAGCTGCAGCCCGGCGCTGCTGCCCAGCAGCGGGGTGAGCATGGCAAACGAGGTGCTTGCGGTGCGCGGAATGGCCAGACACGGCCCGATGGACAGGTAGATCAAAATCATGAACACCTGTGCGAACACCGGATGCACCCGCCCGGCCAGCTTGTCCAGACCGTCTGCCCGTGCCACCGCGATGACCCCCGCAACCGGCAGACCCACGGCGCTGATAGCAAGCCCCAGAAAGGCGGGCCAGAGGTTTGCCCCTGCCTTTGCGCCCAGATCGGGCGGGAAGATCAGGTTGCCCGCTCCGAAAAACATGGAAAATAACGTAAAACCGACAAGCAGCAGCTTACGGCCCTTGAGCGCTTTTGTCAATACCGTCCCCTCTTTCCTGCGCCGGCGCAAAGGTGCACCGTGTACTGTACCCAGTTTACACTGGATGAAAATTCATGTCAAGCATACGACGGTTGAATAAAAGTATATACATTGAAAGCCGACCCGCCGCAGGTGGTGCACAGGTCATTCCCCTTTGCGGGACGGTATGGTATACTATACCTTATAATAGGAAGCGGAAGAGGGCAGTTTATGAAGCAGAACAAGCAGTTTTTCCGCCGTCTGCTGGCGGTGGCGTTCTGGCTGGCGGTCTGGCAGGCCGCAGCCATGGCCATCGGGCAGGAGGTGTTTTTGGTATCGCCGGTGCAGGCGCTGCGCACTTTGGTGCAATTGCTGCCAAGGGCAGATTTCTGGCAGCGGGTGGGCTTCAGCTCCGGGCGCATTTTGCTGGGTTTTGTGCTGGGCGCAGTGGTCAGCGTGGTGCTGGCGGTATGCGCCGCCCGGTGGAGCGCTGCCGACGCGCTGCTGGCTCCGGTGATGCAGCTGGTCAAGGCTACGCCGGTGGCAAGCTTTATCATTCTGGCACTGGTCTGGGTGCGGGGCAGTGCCCTTTCGGTGCTTATCAGCTTTTTAATGGTGCTGCCGGTGCTGTACGGCGCGGTGCGCACCGGCATTGCCGGGGCAGACGTGCAGCTGCTGGAAATGGCGGCGGTGTTCCGTCTGCCTGCAGGCCGCCGCCTGCGGGCAATCTGGCTGCCTGCGGTGCTGCCGGCCTTCCGGCAGGGGTGCAGCGTGGCGCTGGGCATCTGCTGGAAAAGCGGCGTGGCGGCCGAGGTCATCGGCCTGCCCAACGGCAGCATCGGCGATGCGCTGTACCGCGCCAAGATCACCCTTTCCACCGGGGAACTGTTTGCGTGGACCTTTGTCATCATCCTGCTGAGCGCAGGCTTTGAAAAGCTGTTCCTGCTTGCACTGGATAAAGCCGTGGGCGCAGTGCTGGGAGAGGAGGGGACAAAATGCTGAAGCTTCAACATCTGACAAAACAGTTCGGCGCAGCGCCGCTCTTCACCGACCTGTGCATGGAGGTGGATGCTCCCGTGGTGCTGTGGGCACCCAGCGGCTGGGGCAAGACCACCCTGCTGCGCATCCTGATGGGGCTGGAACGCCCCACCACCGGCAGTGTGGAGGGCGTGGGCCGGGTGGCAGCGGTCTTTCAGGAAGACCGCCTCTGTCCCCAGCTGAACGCCGTGCAGAACGTCACCTTGGTGCTTCCGGGGGCAGAAAACCAGTACAAAGAGCAAATTATAAGCGATTTTCAACAACTTGGAATGGACATTGCAGCCTTGCAGCTGCCTGCCCGCAGGCTTTCCGGCGGGCAAAAGCGGCGGGTGGCGCTGCTGCGGGCGCTGTGGGCACCCAGCGACACCCTGCTGTTGGACGAGCCCTTTACCGGCATGGACCCGGACACCTTGCAGCGGGCGGCGGCGCTGCTGCGGCAGCGCTGCGCGGGCAAGCCGGTGCTGCTGGCCACCCACGATGAAAGCGCTATCCGCGCCCTTGGCTGGCCGGTGGTGGAACTGGAAAAGCTGGGGACAAGAGCCAAAGCCTGAGAGGGCTTACAGCAGCTGGGCAAGGATGCTGTTCTGAACAATAAGCCCGGCGGGAGTCAGAGCGAGGGTACTGCCATCGAAGGTGGCATACCCGGCGCGGACGCAGTTTTGCACAAAGGCCAGCTGTGCGGTGGAAAACTGCTTGCCGTATATGGCTTTGTAGGCTGCAAGGTCAAGCCCCTTGCGCAGCCGCAGCTGTAAAATCAGGTAGTCCTCTGCGCCGCAATTGCCGTCCATGATGGGCGCGGCGGCGTCCTGCAGAAAGGCGGCGGTGTCCGGTGCGTAGCAGAACCGCTTGCCGCCCATGCAGGAGTGCGCCGCAGGGCCAAGGCCAAGATAGTCGCCGCAGTCCCAGTAGATGAGGTTGTGCCTGCCCTCATAGCCCGGCTTTGCAAAGTTGGAGATCTCGTACTGGCGGTAGCCGTGGTGCTCCAGCTGCTCCACGGCGTAAAGATAGAAATCGGCGGCTTCATCGCCGGTGGGCAGCCCCTCCGGCGGGTGCTTGCCGAAGGCAGAGTCCGGCTCTATCTTTAAAAGGTAGGCCGAGATGTGGGTCGCCCCGCCTTTTTCGATCAGTTCCAGTGTCTCGTCAAACTCGGCCTGCGTATAATGGGGCAATGCCAGCATGATATCGCCGCTGATGTTCTCGAACCCGGCGCGCCGGGCAGCGGCAAAGGCTGCCCGCGCCTGCTTGGCGCTGTGGGGACGGCCAAGGGTGCGCAGCTGGGTGTCCCGGGCAGACTGCACCCCGAAGGAGATGCGGTTCACCCCCGCCGCCCGGAAGCCCCGCAGGCTCTCCTCGGTGACGGTCTCGGGGTTTGCTTCCAAGGTGATCTCTGCACCGGACACGGGCTCTGCTGCCCGGATGAGCCGCTCTGCCTGCGCCGGGGTGAGCAGGCTGGGCGTGCCGCCGCCGAAATAAACGGTATCCGGCCGCAGGGGCGCGTTTGGCGCAAAGCGGTGCAGCTCCCGCAGAAGCGCGTCCACATAAGCATCCGGCACGCCCCGCTCCCCGGGGTGGGAATAAAAATCGCAGTACCGGCATTTGGAAAAGCAGTAGGGAATATGCAGATAAAGTCCAAGGGACATACAATATCACAGCCTTTTTCATGAAACGTTCATTTCTATGCAGTATACTATAAAACGTAGACCGGAGCAAGGCGGAATGCCCGCCCCGGCAAAAAGACTGGAGGAGTTCCACAATGGATTACAGAAATTATGACCGCGGCTATGCGGAGCCCACGATGAGCGCATCGGACTATATGACCCGCACCTACCGCTGGATGGCCTGCGGCCTGCTCATCACCTTCGCCATGGCCTATCTCACTGCGACGACCTCGCTTATCTATCTGGTCGATTCGCTCTATCTTGTGCTGACCATTGCGGAGCTGGCGCTGGTAATCGTGCTGAGCTCCCGGGTGCAGACCATGTCGGTGGGAGCTGCCCGCGCGGCCTTTTTCGGTTATGCACTGCTCAACGGCATGGTGCTGAGCTACTATTTCCTTGTTTTCTCGGCAAGCACCCTGATCATGGCGCTGCTGGCAACGTCCCTCTACTTCGGGCTGATGGCTGTTTACGGCACCACCACCCATAAGGACCTCACCGGCTGGGGCCCCCGCCTGATGATGGCTCTGGTTGCCATGATCATCACCGGCTTTGTGGGGATGCTGTTCGGCTTTGGCTTTGGCGGCTCGGTGCTCTACTGCGGCATCGGTCTGGTGGTGTTCATGCTGCTGACCGCTTACGATACCCAGAAGCTGCAGCAGATGTACAGCTACTACTCCGCTGATGCTGAGATGGCCGAAAAGGCTTCCATCTATGGCGCGCTGACCCTGTATCTGGACTTCATCAACATCTTCCTGTATGTTGTCCGCCTGATGGGCAACAACCGCCGCCGCAGCTGATCTGTGTATTTCAGCCCTCTCCGTCAAGGCCTCAGGCTTTGACGGAGAGGGTTTTCTTTTTATAAAATGTGTATAAACCCGGTTCCGGAATCGCATACTGCAATCAGAAAATCAAGCGAAACCATGACGGATTGGAGTAACGAACATGGAACAGATCAGGAAATTTCTGCGGGACAAAGGGTTTGCGCTGGCACTGCTGGCCTGTCTGGTGGCGGCAGCGGCGGCGGGGGTCTGGGCGGTGCGCACCGTGCGCGACGAGCTGGACAAGAACCTTTCGGGCCTGAAGACACCGGACAGCACATCCACGGCCCCCGGCATCGATGAGGGGCTTTCCACCACCACGCCACAGGAGGACGAAACAACATGGGAATGGCCGACCGAACCCGCCGCAAACAGTGTAAGCAATGTGCCCAAGGCGGCCTCCTCGGCATCGCGGAGTGCATCTTCGGCCTCCTCTGCGCCGCAGGCTGGCTTTGGCTCGGTGCGCGAACCATCCGCGCTGCAAGGTGCATCCTCGCCTGCCAGCAGTTCGGCAGCGCCTGCTTCCACGCAGCCGGTCTCTGGCAGGGTGCTCAATGGATACAGCGGCGATGAGCTGGTCTACAACAAGACCCTGGGCGACTGGCGTACCCACAACGGCATCGACTATGCCTGCGCAAAGGATGCTGCCGTCCAAAGCCCCACGGCGGGCACGGTGGTGCTGGCCGGTTCCGATGGCAGCTGGGGCCCCACTGTGGCGATCAAGGACAGTGCGGGCCGTGTCTGGCGGCTCTGCGGCGTGGCCAGCCCGGCTGTGAAAGAGGGCGAGACGGTCAGTGCCGGGCAGACATTGGGCAAAGTGGGCAGCGTCAGCTGCGAATGCGCCGAGGAAAGCCATATCCACCTGGAAGTGAAGCAGGACGACAGTTATCTTGACCCCGCAAAACTGATGCAGTGACCCCAAGCGGCAGACACGACTGTCTGCTGCTTTTCTGTGCCTTTCCAGAGGAATGCAGATTGCAATTGCGGGCCGATTCTGGTATGATAAACTAGAACAAATTTCGACAGGCAGTGAATTGCGGGAGGAACCAGAATGGCAAAGGTGTTGATCGTGGGGGCCGGTGCGGCCGGGCTGATGGCGGCGGGGGCCGCTGTGCGGCAGGGGCATCAGGTAACGGTGCTGGAGCATACCGACAAGCCCGGTCAGAAGATCCTGGTCACGGGCAAGGGGCGCTGCAATGTGACCAACGACTGCACTGCGGAGGAGTTTCTGCACCATGTCCGCACCAATCCGCGCTTTCTGTTCTCTTCGCTGGGGGCGTTCCCGCCCGCCAGGACCATGGAGCTGTTCGAGAGCCTGGGCGTGGAGCTGAAGGTGGAGCGCGGCCGCCGGGTGTTCCCGGTGTCCGACAAAGCCGAAGAGATCCGGCAGGCACTGCTCCGCTACGCACAGGACGCGGAGATCGTCTATGACGGGGCAAAAAAGCTGCTTCTGGAAGAACTGCCCCCGGAGCCGGAAGCCGCCCCTGCCGTGCCGGAAAATCCGCGCCATCCCAAAAAGAAAAAGGCCGGGCCTGCCCTGCGGTGTGTCGGTGCGCGGGGGACTTCCGGGAAAGAATACCTGGCCGATGCCGTGCTGGTGGCCACAGGCGGTGTGAGCTACCCCACCACCGGCTCCACCGGTGACGGCTACCGGCTGGCCCGGCAGGCCGGGCACACCCTTGTGGAGCCGGTGCCCAGTCTGGTCAGTCTGGTCAGCCATGACCCGGACTGCAAAAAGATGATGGGTCTTGCCCTGAAAAATGTGACCTTGACCCTTTTTGAGGACGGCAAGGACATCTTTGAGGAGCAGGGCGAGATGCTGTTCACCCACTTTGGCATCAGCGGCCCGCTGACCCTGAGCGCATCCAGCCATCTGGGCGACATGAAAAAGCACAAGTACTACGCCGAGATCGACCTGAAGCCCGCCCTGAGCGAGGAGCAGCTCTATGACCGCATCACCCGGGATTTTGCCCTGCTGGCCAACCATGCCGCCCAGGGGGCGCTGGTCAAGCTGCTGCCTGCCAGTATGCAGCCGGTCATGGTGGCACGCTGGGGCATTGACCCTGCCACAAAGGCCAACCAGATCACCCGGGAGCAGAAGCGGGAGCTGGTGCGCCTGATGAAGCACTGGAACGTGCCCATCGATGCCCGGGGTGACCTGGCCCATGCGGTCATCACTTCCGGCGGCGTGTCCGTGCGGGAGGTGGACCCCAGGACCATGCAGAGCAAGAAGGCGCTGGGCCTTTACTTTGCAGGTGAGGTGCTGGATGTGGATGCCTATACCGGCGGCTACAACCTGCAGATCGCTTTCTGTACGGCGCAGAGCTTTGCAAATCACCTCTGAGAGGTTGGACAGAGCAGAGCTTGACCGATGATAAAATACTTATTATATAAATAAAGGAGAATCCAAAATGGTTTCAGTTGCAATCGACGGCCCTGCGGGGGCAGGCAAATCCACCCTGGCGCGGCGGCTGGCCGCAGAGATGGGCTACATCTATGTGGATACCGGTGCCATGTTCCGCACCATCGGCCTGTATGCGCTGCGCAAGGGCGTGGACCCGAAGGACAATGCGGCGGTCAACACTCTGCTGCCGGAGGTCGGCCTGCGGGTGGACTGCATTGACGGGGAGCAGCATATCTATCTGAACGGTGAGGACGTGAGCACCGCCATCCGCACGGAGGAGGCCGGCATGGCCGCCTCTGCCGTGGGTGCCAACCCGGAAGTCCGCGCCTTCCTGCTGGAGCTGCAGCGCGGCATGACCAAGACCCAGAACGTCCTGATGGATGGCCGGGATATCGGCACTGTGGTGCTGCCGGATGCCACTGTCAAGATCTTCCTGACCGCTGCTCCCGAAGCCCGGGCCAGACGGCGCTGGCTGGAATACCAGCAGAAGGGCATGGAGGTCGCTTTTGAGGATGTGCTGGCTGATGTGAAGCAGCGGGACTATCAGGACACCCACCGTGCCGCCGCCCCCCTGAAGCAGGCCGAGGATGCAGTGCTGCTGGATACCTCTGACCTCAACTTTGAGCAGAGCCTTGCGGCGATGAAAAAGATTATTGCAGAAAAGGTTAATTAAATGGTACTATATTACATACTGCTGCCGCTGGCCTGGCTGGTGTTCCACATCGGCTTCCGGGTCCATACCGTTGGCCGCGAGAACCTGCGCAAGGTGCAGACCAAAGGCTGCATCATTGCCCCCAACCACGTTTCAGCCATTGACCCGGTGTTCATCGTCATCAGCCGGTTCTGGGGCAGGCGGATGCTCGTTTTTGCCAAAAAGGAGCTGTTTGAGATCAACGCCCTGCTCACCTGGTTCTTCCGCTGCTGCGGCGCGCTCTGCGTGCGCGGCAACAAGGAGGAGCTGGAGATCATTGACCGGACCGTGGAGGCCTGCCGGGCGGGCGAGACCCTGCTCATCTTCCCGGAGGGCACCCGCGAAAAAGAGGGCAGGCTCCTGCCGCCCAAGAGCGGCCTGTTCGTCATTGCGGCGCAGGCCGGGGTGGATGTGGTGCCGGTGCGCATCCGCTACGATACGCCGGACGGAAAGATGCGGCTGTTCTGCCGGGTGAACGTCATCTACGGTGAGCCGATGCCCGCCGCCCAGTTCGCCATGGAGAGCCGCCGGGATATGAAGGTGCTCCGGGCCAATAAGCAGGCACTGCTGGATGCCTGGGAACAGCTGAAGTGAGAACCTCTCCGTCACCTTCGGTGACACCACCCCTGGTAGGGGAGCTGCCGAGCGAATGCGAGGCTGAGAGGTTTAGAGAAGGAGAAACGCTATGGAAATTCGTCTTGCCAAAACCGCTGGCTTCTGCTTTGGCGTGAACCGCGCGGTGGAGCTGACTTACAATCTGCTGAACGAGGGCCATAAGGTGGCAACGCTGGGCCCGCTGATCCATAACCCGCAGGCAGTGGCCGATATGGAAAGGCGCGGTGCGCTGGTGGCTGATACCGTGGACGATATCCCCACCGGGTACGAGGTCATCATCCGCAGCCACGGCGTGCCCCGCACCATCTATGATACTTTGGAGCAGCGCGGCCTTGTTTACCACGATGCCACCTGCCCCTTTGTGAAGAAGATCCAGAGCATTGCCGCCCGGGCCGAGGCCGAGGGCGCGGTGCTTCTGGTGGCCGGTGATGCTGCCCACCCCGAGGTGCAGGGCATTGTGGGCCATACCCGGGGAGAGGTATTTGTGTTCAGCGATCTGGACGAGCTGAAGGCCTGGAAAGGCCCTTCTGACCCCCAAAAGCCCATTTTTGCGGTTGCACAGACCACATTTCAGGTAACAAAATGGCAAGAAAGTTCGGAGTTTCTCAAAAAAGCCTATACAAACGCCCGAATTTTTGATACAATATGTAATGCGACGTGGGCGAGGCAACAGGAAGCGGAAGACCTCAGCCAACAATGCGACATCATTGTTGTCATTGGCGGTCATCATTCTTCCAATACCCAAAAGCTGGTACAGGTCGCCGCAAAGCATACGAAAGCCGTGACGGTCGAGACAGCGAGCGAACTTCGGCCGGAATGGTTTGCAGATGTAAAGACGGCGGGCGTCACAGCCGGGGCTTCAACGCCATCGTCTATTATTGAGGAGGTACTTAACAGTATGAGCGCAGAAATCAATGACAGCATGAGCTTTGAGGAGATGCTGAACGCATCCGAAGAAAAGCGGGTTCATGCAGGCAGTATTGTGAAAGGAATCGTGACCAGCATCTCTGCCAACGAGATCCAGGTGGATATCGGAGCGAAGCAGACCGGCTTTGTCAAGCTGAGCGAGCTGACCGATGATTCCTCCGCCAAGGTCGAAGACCTGGTGAAGGTTGGCGATGAGCTGGACCTCATCGTCGAGAAGGTTATGGATCAGGATGGCGTCATCCAGCTCTCCCGCAAGAAGCTCGCATCTCGCAAGGGCATGGAAGAGATCGCCAAGGCAGCTGAGTCCGGCGAGGTCGTCGAGGGCGACGTCACCGAGTTCAACAAGGGCGGCGTTGTCGTCAACGTCAAGGGCGTCAAGGTGTTCGTCCCCCGTTCTCAGGCCACTATGCGCCGCGACGAGGACTACACTGCTCTGGTCGGCCAGCATGTCCAGCTGGTCGTCACCGAGTGCTCCGGCCGCAAGATCGTCGGCAGCATCAACAAGGTCACCGCTGAGCAGAACAAGGCAAAGCGTGAGGAGTTCTGGGCAAATGTCGAGGTGGGCAAGACCTACACCGGCGTTGTCAAGAGCCTGACCTCTTACGGTGCATTCGTCGATATCGGCGGTGTGGACGGCCTGTGCCACATCAGCGAGCTGAGCTGGAACCGCATCAAGCATCCCTCCGAGGTTGTCTCCGTTGGTGACACCATCGAAGTGTATGTGAAGGACATCGACACCGAGAACCACAAGGTCTCTCTGGGCTACAAGAAGGCTGAGGACAACCCCTGGGAGCAGCTGAAGAACAACTACCCCATCGGCAGCACCTTCCATGCTCCGGTCGTGTCCCTGACCAAGTTCGGTGCATTCGTCCGCATCCTGCCGGGTGTTGACGGTCTGGTCCACATCAGCGAGATCAGCAATGACCGCGTTGAGAAGGTCTCCGACGCACTGAAGGTCGGCGATATGGTCGATGTGAAGCTGCTGGATGTTGACTTCGACAAGAAGCGCATCAGCCTGTCCATGAAGGCTCTGCTGAACAACGACGCTGAGTAATCAGCTCTTCGTGCAAAAGCATAGCTTCTGACACAATGCGATCTGCAGCCCCGTTGCCGGGAAAACGGCGGCGGGGCTGTTTTTGTTAACAAAGCCATGATGAAATTTTTAAAAAAGCACTGGGAAGTGCTCAGTTACCTGATCTTTGGCGTGCTGACCACCCTGCTGAACATCCTGCTGTACGCGCTGTTCAGCCGGCTGTTCGGCTATACTGCCGCCAACAGCTGGGGCAATGTGCTGGATAACGCCTTATGCATCCTGTTTGCCTACTGCACCAACCGGGCGTTCGTGTTCCGCAGCAAGACCACCGGCAAAGCCATGACGAAAGAGTTTGGCACCTTTGTCACCTGCCGTCTGGGCACCATGGTGCTGGATGCCGCTATCATGATCGTGGGCGGCAACCTGCTGGCTGCGCAGGGTGCGGCGCTGGTGGACACCGCCATGCAGGGTCTGCTGGGCGCCGTGGCGGGCTGGCTGGGTCCGGATACTACCCTCTACATGGCAAACAGCTTTGCCGGGAGCCATGCCGCCGTGGCAGATGGCTCCGCTGCCATTGCCGTCATCGGCGGGGCGGACGGCCCCACAGCCATCTTCGTCACCAGCGCCTACGATGCTCAGGCACTGTGGGGCCTTGCCGTGAAGGTCTTTTCCAATGTACTGGTGATCGTGCTGAACTATGTGTTCAGCAAGCTCATTATCTTTAAAAAGAAACAA
>OHRV01000207.1_pt1 | contig 11517 bp, 9 predicted proteins | sample 1578511 | NCBI WGS metagenome assembly OHRV01 (sample SAMEA3879546, study PRJEB24766) | human gut metagenome | biome: human-associated habitat; feature: feces | place: USA | collected 1985/1987
GTATTAAGTTTGGACAATAAGCATACCGTTTCCACATGGCTCGTCATCGGGAACATATCCACCGGCTGTTCATCCCCACCAAGCTCCGGGACGAGCTGGGCGGCACCCTCCACGTCACCGTGGGCCAGGATCACTGCCTGTCCGTTTTCTCCGACCAGGGCTGGGCCGACTTCAACGCCAGCCTCAAGGGCACGAGCTTTACCAGGATCAAGGGTCTGCGCATGATGTACGCCTACATGACCGACTGCGTGCCCGACGCCCAGGGCCGCATTCTCCTGCCCGCCAAGCTGCGCCAGTACGCCAACCTGGAAAAAGAGGTGGTCATCATCGGCGTCTTTGACCGGGCCGAGATCTGGAACGCCCAGCTGTGGCAGAAAATGGAGGACGAAGCCCTCCAATCCGGCCAGCTGGAGAAAGCAATGCAGGAAATGGGGATGTGAGCCATGGCATTTGACCGAAACGAAGCCGCTGACGTGGCCTTCGGCCACCGCCCGGTGCTGCTGGATGAGTGTATGGAGGGGTTGAATATCCGGCCGGACGGCATCTACCTGGACGGCACCCTGGGCCGGGCAGGTCACTCCTGGGAGATTGTCCGCCGTCTGACGGCCGGAGGCCGTCTCATCGGCCTGGACCGGGACGAGACCGCCCTGGAGGCTGCCCGCCGCCGCCTAGCCCCGTATATAGACCGCGTCACCCTGGTTCACAGCAACTTCAGCTGCGTGGCCCAGGTGCTGGACGATCTGAACGTCCCGGCGGTGGACGGCATGCTCTTCGACCTGGGCGTGTCCTCTCCCCAGCTGGACGACGCCCAGCGGGGCTTCTCCTACATGCACGACGCTCCCCTGGACATGCGCATGGACCGCACCGCCGGCCTGACGGCCCGCACCGTGGTCAACGAATGGCCCTATGAGGAGCTGCGCCGCATCCTTTATGAATACGGCGAGGAGCGCTATGCCCCGGCCATTGCCAGACGCATCGTCACCGCCCGGGAGGAAGCTCCCATCGAGACCACCGGCCAGCTGGTGGAGCTCATCAAAAGTGCCATGCCGCCCCAGGCTCTGCGGGAAAAACAGCATCCGGCCAAGCGGAGCTTCCAGGCCCTGCGCATCGCCGTCAACGGCGAGCTGGACGAGCTCACCGCCATGCTCCGGGCTGCGGCCCAGCGTCTGGCCCCCGGCGGCCGCCTGGCCGTCATTACCTTCCACTCTCTGGAAGACCGCATTGTCAAGAAAACCCTCCAGGAGCTGGCCACCGGCTGCACCTGCCCCCCGAATTTCCCGGTCTGCGTCTGCGGCAAGAAGCCCACGGTGCGTCTGGTGAACCGCAAGCCCATCGTCTGCGGCCCCGCAGAGCTGACTTATAACCCCCGTGCCCGCAGTGCCAAGCTGCGCGTGGCGGAAAAGCTGTAAATTTTTCCCCCGTTTTCGGAAACGATTTCAACATATGAAAGGAGCTGCCCTACCATGGCGGAGAACAAGAACAGGATGAATAACGAGCCGGTGTTCGGCAGCCTGGCTTATGACCTGAATACCCTGAACTGGGAGCAGCTTGACGGCAACGCCGTCCGCCAGCCCCAGGAGCCCCTGCGTCGCCCGGAGCGGGATATCCGCCCCCAGCGGGAGCCTCGCCGCCGTCCGGCGGCCCGCCCCCGGGAGCACGCCTCCCCCATTCTGGTGGGCGGCGTGGCCGTTCTGGCCCTGATGGTAGTGGTGCTGATGATGGGCTATGTGAAGCTGACCCAGGCCAGTCACGACCTTACCGCCAAGCAGTCCCAGCTCCAGCAGGTCCAGGAGGAGCGCGTGGCCCTGGGCGTGGCATATGAAAAGGCCTTCGACCAGGCCGCCGTAAAGGCCGCCGCCCAGGCGGCCGGCATGACCAAGCCTACCAGCGACCAGATCGAGTATATCGAGCTGGGCGGTGCGGATATGGCCGAGATCTGTCGTCCCGAAAGCACCGGACCCCTGGCCCAGGCATGGACCTGGCTCAAGGACGGCATCGGCGCGGTGGTGGAATATTTCCGCTGAGCGCCGCCATATAGTGAAAACGCGCAAGGAGTGAGAAGGAAACTTCTTGCTCCTTGCCTTGGCATTCCGGCGGAAGGAGACACCCATGTTCAGTCGCAGAAAGAGAACCCCCCGATCCCAGTCCCAGCGGCCCCAGACCGCCCCCGGCAAGCCCCAGGCCCCCGGCCGCCCGCCGGAGTTCTACGCCCGGCAGGCCACCCGTACCGTCCGCAGCCGCACCTTCTGGCTGATGCTGGTCATGGGCATCCTGGTGTTCGTGATCCTGTTTTTCCAGCTGTACCACCTTCAGATCACCCGGCATAAGGAGCTCCAGACCAAGGCTCTGGACCAGCAGACCCGCCAGACGGTGGTCTCCGCCTTCCGGGGCACCATCTACGACCGCAACGGCAGCCAGCTGGCGGTGTCCGTGTCCACGGAGGACGTTGTGATGTCCCCCTACCACATGAAAAAGCAGCTGGATGATGAGGCAGAGCGGCTGGAGAAGATCCGCCTGGAAAACGCCCAGCTGAAGAAGGGCGAGACGCCTCAGTCCGAGGACACAACGGTTCTTTGGGACTATGACTCCCTGGCCGCCAGCCTGGCTGATATCCTGGGCATATCCCAGGACGACGTCAGGGAGCGCATGAACAACACCGACTCGCAGTATGAACTTCTGGCTAAAAAAGTGGATGAGGATACGGCAAACCAGATCCGTCAGCTCATCAATGATTTGAAGGTTGAGGGGCTGGACCTGACTGCAACATCCAAGCGGGTGTACCCCTACGGTTCCCTGGCCTCTCATGTTCTGGGCTTTGTGGGCACCGACAACACCGGCCTGTACGGCCTGGAGTCCCGCTATGACAAGTATCTCCAGGGCCAGACCGGCCTGGTGGTCACCGCCAAGGACGAACGGGGCAATCCCCTTCCCTATGAATACGAGCAGTATTTCGCCGCCCAGAGCGGTCAGGACCTGGTCCTGACCCTGGACGCCAACGTCCAGTATTACCTGGAAAAATATGTAGGTGAAATGGCCGATAAATACGGCGCGGAGAACGGCGCCACCGGCATCGTCATGGACGTCAAGACCGGCGGTGTTCTGGGGATGGTGTCCTACCCCACCTATGACCTCAATAACGCCTTTACCGTCCAGAACGACCTGTTCAAAAAGAATCTCACCGACACCTCCGATCAGCTGCTGAAGCAGTGGCGCAACAAGACCCTCAACGACACCTACGAGCCCGGCTCTACCTTCAAGATCCTCACCATGTCCGCCGCCATGGAGGAGGGGCTCATCAATATGAACACCACCTATACCTGCACCGGCGGCATCCATGTGTCCGACGCCACCATCCACTGCACCGGCACCCACGGCACCCAGACCCTGAAGGAGGCCGCGGCCCATTCCTGCAACCCCGCTTTTATCACCTTCGGTCTGCAGCTGGGCAACGAGAAGTTCTATGAATATATGAACGACTTCGGCCTCATGCAGGGCTCCGGCGTGGATCTGGACGGCGAGGCCAGCGGCGTGTTCGCCAGTCCCGAGAGCTTCACCCAGCTGGACCTGGCCTGCTACGCCTTCGGCCAGAACTTCAACGTCACCCCCATGGCCCTGATTGCGGCCCAGGCGGCCTGCGTCAACGGCGGCTATCTGCACGCCCCCTATCTGGTGGAGCAGATCGTGGACAGTGACGGCAACGTCACCTATCAGCATGACAACACGCCCGTGCGCCAGGTCATCAGCGAGGAGACCAGCGCCCATGTCCGGGAATGTCTGGAATATGTCGTATCCGACGGCACCGGCCGCAACGGCCAGGTGAAGGGCTACCGCGTAGGCGGCAAAACCGGCACCGCCGACAAGGGCCAGACCGGCGACCTGGTGGTCTCCTTTGTCAGCTTTGCCCCGGCGGACGATCCCCAGGTCATCATCCTGGTGACCATGGATACTCCCAGCCGCAGCGCCGGCACCTCCGTGTCCGGCGGCAGCATGGTGGCCCCTGTCAACAGCAAGATCATGGCGGATATCCTGCCCTATCTGGGCATCGAGCCCACCTACAGCGCCGAGGAGCTGCTGGGCGCGGATACCACCGTTCCCTATGTCATCGGCAGCACCGTGGAGGATGCCAGGAGCCGTATGGAGGCCCGGGGCTTCACCTGCAAGGTGGTAGGCTCCGGCGGCACCGTCACGGACCAGACCCCAGCCGGCGGCGCGGTGATCCCCGGCAAGGCCACGATCATTCTCTATGCCGGGGCCGAAAAGCCCAACACCATGTACACCGTTCCCCAGCTGGTGGGCAAAACGGCGGCGGAGGCCAACGTGGCCGCCACCAACGCCGGGCTCCTGGTGCGGTTCAGCGGCGCCACGCAGACCACCTCCGGCAATATCCGGGTGCTGAGCCAGAGCCTGGAGGCCGGACAGCAGGTGCCTGCCGGCACGGTGATCACCGTCCAGCTGGGCGATACCAATATGTCAGACTAAGGGAAAGGAGTCCCCTCTGTGGATCTGCGGGACCTGCTGGCAGGCGTTCCCATCCGGGACGCATCGCCGGACCTGCCCCGGGACGTCACCGGCGCAGGCTATGATTCCCACACGATACAGCCCGGTCAGGCGTTTGTGGCCATCCACGGCGCCGCCGCCGACGGCCACGACTATACGGCTCTGGCCCGGCAGCGGGGCGCGTCCTGCGCCATATCCACCCATCCGGTGGAGGGCCTGCCCTACGTCATTGTCCCCGACACCCGGCAGGCCCTGGCCCGGATGGCCGGAAACTTCTTCCGCCACCCGGACCGGGAGCTGCACCTCATCGGCGTCACCGGCACCAACGGAAAAACCTCCGTGGCCTGGCTGACGGCAGGCATGCTCCAGACCCTGGGCATACGGACCGGTCTCATGGGCACCAACGGCTGCCGCATCGGGGACACGGTCCTCCCCTCCCGCCGCACCACCCCCGAATCCTGGGAGGTGCAGCGTCTGCTGCGGCAAATGGCCGATTCCGGGTGCACCCACGCGGTGATGGAGGTATCCTCCCACGCATTGGCACTTGACCGCGTCTGCGGCTTGGCGTATACTATAGCCGCTTTCACCAATCTCAGCCGGGACCACCTGGACTTTCACGGCACCATGGACCGCTATGCGCAGGCAAAGTCCGCACTGTTCCGCCAGTGCGGGCAGGCCGCCGTGAACCGGGATGACCCGTGGGCCTCCTGCATTCTCCGGGGCTGCGTCTGCCCCGTGTATGGCTATGGCATCCGCGGCGGCGACCTGCGGGCCGAGGACGTGGTCCTCTCCCCCGCCGGCGTCCGCTTCACCGCCCGGGAGGGCGCGTCGACGGCTCCCGCCGCCGTTCCCATCCCCGGTATGTTCACCGTGTACAACGCCTTGGCGGCCCTGTCCATTGCCCGCCTGTCGGGCATTTCCCTGGCGGACGCGGCAAAAGCGTTGGGACAGTCCCGCTCTGTTCCGGGGCGGATGGAGCCGGTACCGGTGCCGGGGCGCGGCTATCGCGTGTTCATCGACTTTGCCCACACGCCGGACGCCATGGAAAACGCCCTGAAAACCGTCCGGTCCATGACCTCCGGACGACTCATTGCGGTGTTCGGCTGCGGCGGCGGCCGGGACCCCGGCAAGCGCCCCCTGATGGGCGCGGCGGCCTCCCGATACGCCGACCTGACGATCCTCACCTCCGATAATCCCCGGACGGAGGACCCGCTGGCCATTATCCGGGATATCCTCCCGGGCATCACCGGCAGCCATCAGGTGGTGCCGGACCGCCGGGAAGCCATTTTCCGGGCTCTGTCCCTGGCCCGCAGCGGTGATACCGTTCTCCTGTGCGGCAAGGGCCACGAGACCACCCAGGAAACAGACGGAAAGCTGCTGCCATTGGATGAAAGGCAGATCATTGCGGAATATATAAACGGAAGCTGACCACGTCCCCACGGGACGGGAAGGAGAGAACATGATGGAAATTATTCTGGCAGGCGTCGTAAGCCTGGCGATCACCCTGGCAGCCGGTAAGCTGCTGATCCCCGCCCTGATCCGGCTGAAGGCCGGGCAGAGCATCAAGGAGGTTGGCCCCACCTGGCACAAGGGCAAACAGGGCACTCCCACCATGGGCGGCCTGATGTTCATCATCGGCATCGGCATCGCCATTCTGATCCTGGGCTGGAGGGGCATGCTGGAGAGGAACTTCACCCACCTGTATGTCTATGTATTCGCCCTGGTATTCGGCGTCATCGGCTATATCGACGACTATCAGAAGGTGAAGCATCACCACAACACCGGCCTCACCGCCCCCCAGAAGTTCCTGCTTCAGCTGGCGGCGGCCATTGCCTTCCTGTGTCTCATGCGGTACGAGGGCATGCTGAGCCCCAACCTGTATATCCCCTTCTTCAACACCCATCTGGTGCTGCCGTGGGTGGTGTATATGATCTTCGCCGCCTTCGTCATCATCGGCACCGTCAACGCCGTGAACATTACCGACGGCATCGACGGTCTGTCCTCCAGCGTCACGGTGCCGGTGGCCGTATTCTTCGCGGTGCTGGGCGGCATGTGGCAGGGCTTCGGCCAGCTGGGCGTTTTTGCCGGCGCTCTGGTGGGCGGCCTGCTGGGCTTCCTGTGCTATAACCACTATCCCGCCAAGGTGTTCATGGGCGATACCGGCTCCCTGTTCCTGGGCGGCGCGGTGGCAGCCCTGGCCTTCGCCTATGACATGCCTTTGATCCTGCTGCTGGTAGGCTTTGTCTATCTGTGCGAGACGCTGTCCGACATCATCCAGGTGACGTATTTCAAGCTCACCCACGGCAAGCGGATCTTTAAGATGGCCCCCCTCCACCACCACTTCGAGATGTGCGGCTGGAAGGAGACCAAAATCGTGGCGGTATTTGCCGCCGTCAGCGCCCTGTTCTGCGTTTTGGCTTATCTGGGCGTTATGGATCGCTTCGGCGCATAACCAAAAGCATTTCGGAAAGGAGGGGAGCCCATGGCCCTGCGCACAACCAAACGACGTCCCGTGGGGACCTGGAGCGCCCAACGGCGCCAGGACGCCATGGAGCAGTCCCGGGAAGCCGCCCGGGGTCCTATGGACCTGCCGTTTCTGCTGCTGACGCTGCTGCTGACGGCTATGGGCATGGTCATGGTGCTGTCCGCCAGCTTCCCCTCCGCCTACTATGAAAACGGCGGCAACGGCGCGTACTACTTCATCCGCCAGGGCATTTTCGCCGTGCTGGGCCTTGCCGTTATGTTCGCTCTCAGCAAGCTGAACTATCAGCGTCTGCGGGGCGTGGGCCGTCTGCTGCTGTGGGCGTCCTTGGCGCTGCTGGTGCTGGTCATCATTCCCCATAATCCCATTGCCATCACGGAAAACGGCGCCACCCGCTGGCTGGGCATCAAGGGCACCGTTCTGCGGTTCCAACCCTCCGAGATCGCCAAGCTCGCCGTGGTCATCTACTTTTCCGCCACCATCTCCAAAAAGCGCGAGAAAATGCAGACCTGGCGTCAGGGCATCTGGCCGTATCTGCTGATCCTGGGCGTTATCGCGGGCCTTATGATGCTGGAGCCTCATCTGTCCGGCACCATCCTCATTGTCTGCACCGGCATCGTTCTGATGATCGTGGGCGGCATCAAGGGCTGGCTGATCCCTACCGGCATTGTCGGCGTGGGTCTGGTGGGCACCCTGTATGTCACCCTGGTGAAAAAGGGCATCCTCCACTATGGCGAGGACCGTATCAACACCTGGCGGGACCCCTTCAACGCCGATTGGTACCGGGGCGACGGCTGGCAGATCGCCCAGTGTCTCATCGCCATCGGCTCCGGCGGCCTGCTGGGCGTGGGCCTGGGCAAGGGACGGCAGAAATTCCTCTACCTGCCCGAGGAGCACAACGACTGCATCTTCGCCGTGATCTGCGAGGAGCTGGGCCTGGTGGGTGCCTGCGTCGTCATGCTGGTATTTGCCCTGCTGATCCTCCGGGGCTTCTGGATCGCCCTCCACGCCCGGGACCGGTTCGGCGCTCTGCTGGTGGTAGGCTTCATGACCCTCACCAGTCTGCAAACCTTTCTGAACATTGCGGTGGTCACGGGCCTGGTGCCCGCCACCGGTATTTCCCTCCCCTTCTTCAGCTACGGCGGCACGGCCCTGCTGTGCCAGCTGGCGGAGATGGGCATCGTACTCAGCGTTTCGCGGCAGATGCCTGCGCCGCAGAACGGATAGGAGGCGCGGCAAAATGAAAGTGATTTTTACCTGCGGCGGCACGGCAGGCCATGTGAACCCCGCCCTGGCTCTGGCCGGATACATGCGGCAGCAGGACCCCAAAGCCCGGTTTCTGTTTGTGGGCACCCCCGACGGTATGGAGCGCGACCTGGTGGAAAAGGCGGGCTACCCTTTCCGGGGCATTCCCATGGGCGGCTTTCAGCGCTCCCTGGGCCACGGCGGCCTGGGGCACAATCTGAACTCCCTGGCCATGTTGGCCAGGTCCCGCAGCCGTGCCCGGGCCATTCTCCGTGATTTCCGTCCCGATCTGGTGGTGGGCACCGGCGGCTATGCCAGCTATCCGGTGGTAAAATGCGCCGCCGGCATGGGCATCCCCACGGCGGTCCACGAGTCCAACATGGTCCCGGGCCTCACCACCAAAATGCTGGAGGGCTCCGCCGACCGCATCATGGTGGGCTTCGAGGAGTGCCGCCGGCACTATCGCCGCCCCGGCAAGATCGTCGTCACCGGCACCCCGGTGCGGGGCGACTTCTTTGACCTGACCCGTGCCCAGGCCCGGGAAAAGCTGGGCCTGACCGATGACCGGCCTCTGGTGGTGTCCTTCTGGGGCAGCCTGGGCGCCAGCCATATGAACGCCCACATGGAGGATTTCTTCCGCCTGGAGGCGGCGGAGGGCATGCCCTTCCACCACATCCACGGCGTGGGCAAAAGCGGCTACCCCGCCATGACCGCCCGCCTGCGGGCAGACGGCCTGGACCATGTCCCCGGGCTGGACGTCCGGGAGTATATCTATGACATGGCTCCCGTCATGCGGGCGGCAGACCTGGTGATCTGCCGGGCCGGCGCCTCCACCATCAGTGAGATCACGGCCCTGGCCACTCCGGCCATCCTGGTCCCCTCCCCTTACGTCACCAACAATCACCAGGAGAAGAACGCCCGCATTCTGGAGCGGCACGGCGGAGCCGTGGTGCTGCTGGAATCGGAGGCCTCCGGCGAAGCGCTTTACCGGACGGCCCGGGACATTCTCCGTGACCCCCAGCGCCAGGCGGACATGAGCCGCGGCATGGCGGAGCTGGGCATCCGGGACGCCACAAAGCGTCTCTATGACACCGTCATGAGCATCCGCAAGTAACCCCCTGCCCCACCCCCTGCATAGGATAGCGGGAAAAAGCTATGAAAGGCGGGGGCATATGAGCCTGATGATAGAAGGGGGACGCCGCCTGTCCGGCGACCTGACGGTACAGGGGGCAAAAAACAGCGTGCTGCCCATTCTGGCAGCGTGTATTCTCAGCGGGGACGTCTGCGTTCTGCAGCGCTGTCCCCATCTGGAGGACGTGGACACGTCCATTGACATCCTGCGGCACCTGGGCTGCGCCGTTCGCTGGAACGGCCCGGACCTGGAGGTGGATTCCTCCACGCTGACCCGCTGGGACATTCCGGACCGGCTTATGCGCCGCATGCGCTCGTCTGTGGTGTTTCTGGGGGCCATTCTGGCCCGCTGCGGTCAGGCGGAGCTGTCGTACCCCGGCGGCTGCGCCATCGGTGCCCGGCCCATCGACCTGCACCTGTCCGCCCTGCGGACCCTGGGTGCCTGTATCCGGGAGGAGGGCGGCAGCCTGGACTGCATCGCCTCCGGCCTCGCCGGGGCCGAGATCGTTCTGAGCATCCCCAGCGTGGGGGCCACGGAAAACGCCATGCTGGCCGCCATCGGTGCCAAGGGCGTCACCACCGTTTCCAACGCTGCCCGGGAGCCGGAGATCGTGGACCTGCAGGCCTTTCTGCAAAAGCTGGGGGCCAGCGTTCACGGCGCAGGCACCTCCACCGTGGTCATCGAAGGCGCGGAGGAGCCGCTCCATGGCTGCTGCCACCGCATTCTGGGGGACCGCATCGCGGCGGCTACATATCTGGCGGCGGCAGCCGCCTCCGGCGGGGACATCTTCCTCCGGGACATAGACTACCGCCACCTGTCCACCGTTACCGGCGTGCTGCGCCAGGCCGGCTGCGGTCTGGTCTGCCGGGACGACGGCATCCGATTGACCTCCGACGGGCATCTGCGGGCCGTCAGTCCCATTCGCACCGCACCGTATCCGGGCTTCCCCACCGATGCCCAGGCAGTGCTGATGGCGTCGCTGCTGCGCAGCAGCGGCACCACCGTATTCGTGGAAAACATTTTCGAGAGCCGTTACCGCCATGTGCCCGAGCTGGTGCGCATGGGGGCCGACATCCGGCTGGAGGGCCGGGTGGCGGTGGTATGCGGCGTTGACCGGCTCCACGCCGCCCGGGTCCGGGCTATGGATCTTCGGGGCGGAGCCGCCCTGGTGATTGCCGGGCTCCAGGCCCACGGCGTCACCACGGTGGAGCACCTCCACCACATCCGCCGGGGCTACAGCGACCTGCCCGGCGACCTGGCCCGCCTGGGGGCCCACATACACACAGATATCACAGAGGGAGGAGCTTCCAATGACCCAACCCCGCAAGCACAGACGCAGCCGCCGCCGGAAGCGGCAGGGCAGCCTTGCGTTTCTCTATAGACTTCTTACGTTTGTTCTGATCTGCGGCGCCATTGTGGCGGCCCTGTCCCTGTTTTTCAAGGCGGAGCAGATTTTTGTCACCGGCACCTCCCGCTATTCCCAGCAGCAGGTGCTTCAGGCCAGCGGCATCCGCCAGGGCGGGAACCTGTTCCTGCTGAACAAGCACCAGGCCGCCGCATCCATTACCGAGCAGCTGCCCTATGTGGAGTCCGTCCGCATCCGCCGCCAGCTGCCCAACGCCCTGCATATTGAGATCACCGAGTGCGCCCACCCTCTGGCCCTGGAGCAGGATGGCGCGGTGTGGCTTCTCAACGGCAGCGGCAAGCTCATCGACAAGCTCCAGCCCGGCCAGGGGGAGTCCTACCCCCTGGTCACGGGCCTGGCCCTGACATCCCCCCAGCTGAACCGGCTGGCCGTGCCGGATAACACCGACAAATGGGACACGCTCCGGCAGCTGTGGCAGCAGCTGCTGAGCAAGGACATGGCCGGCAGCGTCCAGTCCATCGACCTGGAGGACCCCAGCCGCATCACCCTGCGCTATCTGGACCGCTTCGACGTGGTCCTGAAAAAGGACGACGACTTTGATTACCGCCTGAGCTACCTGGCGGCGGTGATCGGCCGTCTGGACGGCAGCGACCAGGGCACCATTCAGTGGGACAAGGACGGCAAGGCCCGGTTCATTCCCGGCTAAACCGCAACTTTTTCCGGGAAATCATCCCCCGCCCCTTGACGGGTCACTGAATCCGTTATACAATAGAAAAAGCACGTTATATTGCATAC
>OHRV01000210.1_pt1 | contig 11505 bp, 6 predicted proteins | sample 1578511 | NCBI WGS metagenome assembly OHRV01 (sample SAMEA3879546, study PRJEB24766) | human gut metagenome | biome: human-associated habitat; feature: feces | place: USA | collected 1985/1987
TGTTCTCTGGGCAATGGCGGCTATCGGTCGTCACGCAGGAGCAGCGACGATATAGTGTGTAAAGTTCTTTGATGTCCATAATCTTGCAGATGATAAAAACGATACGGGGCGCGGTGGCACAGGCAATAGCTGCGCCCGACGGGTTCACCATTCTCCTGTATCCTTCCCCACTGCAAAAGTAATGCTAAAAGCTCAAACCCGCAAATTATCACCGATTATTTTGCAAATTCAAATTAATTATCTACTTTTGTCGGCTGTTGCAAAAAAGTACTGACACATGGAATATACAATACAAGTGAAGGGGCGGCTCGTCAGCCTTCGTGAACCGCAGGTCATGGGAATCCTCAACTGCACGCCCGACTCGTCTTTCGCCGGGTCGCGCGTACAGACCGAGGAGAGCATCGCCCGCCGTGCCAACCAAATCATCGAGGAGGGCGGCACCATGATCGACGTGGGTGGCTTCTCCACCCGCCCAGGCGGCGTGGAAGTGCCGGAGGAGGAGGAGATGCGCCGCTTGCGCTTCGCCCTGCCCATCGTGCGCCGCGAGCAGCCCGAGGCCATTCTCTCGGTCGATACCTACCGTCCCAACGTGGCACGAATGGTAGTAGAGGAGATGGGAGCCGACATCATCAACGACGTGAGCGAGGGTGGCATCACGGGCGTGGTCGATACGCCGCTGGAGCAGACGACCGACGAATATCCTGCCATTTTCCGCACGGTGGCAGCCTTGGGCGTACCCTACATCCTCATGTCGGTAAAGCCCACCATCCACGACATGCTCTTGGCTATGGCACGCGAGGTGCAGCAGCTCCGCGATCTAGGACAAAAGGATATCATCCTCGATCCTGGGTTCGGTTTCGGCAAGACGCAGGAGCAAAACTACGACGTGCTCCGCGAGATGAACCGTCTGAGTACGCTCGGCCTCCCCATCCTCGCTGGCATGAGTCGCAAGCGGATGATATTCCAGCCGCTGGGCACCAATCCCGACGGCAGCCTCAACGGCACGACCGTTGTCAATACGCTGGCTCTGATGAACGGCGCCTCCATCCTCCGCGTCCACGACGTCAAGGCGGCAACGGAGGCGGTACGCCTCTTCGGCTGCTACCAGGCTGGATCGAAGAAATAGTACCGAGGCTGCAATAGAGAGAATTCTCGCCAATCCCCCACCAACAACCCAGACACAGTCATGTTTTTTGAATTTGGAATCAAAGACGTAATCGACATTCTCCTTGTCGCCCTGATGCTCTACTATCTCTACCGGGTGATGAAGGAATCGCGATCGCTCAATGTGTTCATCGGCATCATGGTCTTTGTCCTCGTCTGGCTCTTCGTGAGCCAGGTGCTGGAGATGCGTCTTCTGGGCAGCATCATGGACAAACTCGTCTCCGTCGGTGTCATCGGCATCATCGTCCTCTTCCAAGAGGAAATACGCCACTTCCTCTACAATCTCGGCGCACGCCGCCAGGTGCAGAGCGTGCTGCGCATCTTTTTCAGTAGCAAGGATGAAGAAAAGGCGGACAAGGAGGCCATCATGCCCATCGTGATGGCCTGTATGAGCATGAGCCGTGGCAAGGTGGGCGCGCTGATCGTCATCGAGAGGGGCATCTCGCTCAGCGACATCTGCGACACAGGCGACTATATCGACGCGCGCATCAACCAGCGCCTCATCGAGAACATCTTCTTCAAGAACTCACCCCTCCACGACGGTGCGATGGTGATTACGAAGAAGCGCATCCGGGCCGCTGGTTGCATCCTTCCCGTGAGTCACAACCAGGACATTCCCAAGGAACTGGGACTGCGCCACCGTGCCGCCATGGGTATCTCGCAGGACTCCGACGCCATAGCCATCGTCGTCTCCGAGGAGACGGGACGTATCAGCGTGGCTATCAAGGGAGAATTTCAGCTGCGCCTCTCGGCAGAGCAATTGGAGAGCGTGCTCACCAAGGAGATGATGCCCGCCACCTAATCTTGGATCCGCTGACGGACATCCTGGCTGATCGTAGCGGAATCGACAGGACGAAGGCCGTCGGGAGAAAGAAGAAGAAGGAGGTCAGCCAACTCGGCAGCCAACTGGAGGTCGTGGGTAGAAAGGAGGATAGTCTTGCCCATGGTGTGGGCCAAGCGCGAGAGCAGCCGGAGCGTGTCGATGCGACTGTGGAAGTCGAGGAAGGCCGTCGGCTCGTCGAGAAGAATGATGGGGGTCTCCTGAGCCAAGGCGCGAGCAATCATCACCTTCTGACACTCACCGTCGCTCAGCGAGTCGATCTTACGGTCACGAAGCGGCCAAGCCCCCGTCTCGACAAGACTTTGGCGCACGGCCAGCTCATCGCGGGCAGCAAGGTTGCCCCAAAAGCCCGTATAAGGACTGCGCCCCATGCCGACGAGGTCGTGGACGGTGAGTCCACCCATTTCGGGCCGCTGGGTGAGAACGATGGAAATAATCCGTGATCGCTCGCGCTGCGAGAGACTATCAGCTTCGCGGCTACCCAGCCAAATCTCTCCGCCCACCTTCGGCTGAAAGCCCGACAGGGTGCGCAGGAGTGTCGATTTGCCAATGCCATTGTCGCCGATGAGACAGGTCAGGCGACCTCCGAGGATAGTAATGTTAATATCACGGGCCACGACGGGACCACGGCGATAGCCGATGGAGAGATGGTGCAAGCGGATGTCCATGGCGCAAAAGTACGCATTTTATTTGGTTCTCTCACCATTTTTCACGATATTTGCAAACTGAAAAATCATATACTCACAGGATAAGAGTGAACTAACGACCAAGGATAAGAGTGAACGAGCAATGACAATCAACGAGAACGCCCAACAAGCCCTCCAGCGGCAGAAACTGCTGCTGCAGATGGAATATTACGCTGAGAAAGAGGCTTTCCGCAAACAGACGGAGGTTGTGGGAATGCAGCGCAAGGTGAAGCGCGGCGACGCATGGTTTCCCCTGCGTGTGGGCAAAAACTACTATAATAGCCTCAACCAGCGCGTGGTGGAGGTGTACAGAGAGCAAGACTTGGACATAGAGCACAATTTTGAGTTTGGCAAACCCGTAGTCTTCTTCCGCCAAACCACCGAGGGCAAACTCCATTTCTTTTCCTTCACGGGCACCGTCTCCTACGCCGATGGCGAGCGGATGGTAGTGGTCGTCCCCGATAGCGCTCCGCTACTCGATCTTCAGTCCGACGGCGGACAGAAGATCGGTTGCCAACTCTCGTTTGACGAGACGAGCTATCGCGAGATGCTCGACGCCCTCGACCGCGTGATCTCGGCAAAGGGCAATCGTCTGGCCTACCTGCGCGACCTCTTCTACGGTCCCCAGCCAGCACAGACCTATGGTTTCGGTCCAGTGCACCTGCCGTGGCTCAACGGCGTCCAGGAGCAAGCCGTCAGCGAGGTAGTGCGCGCCAAGGACGTGATGGTCGTCCACGGCCCCCCGGGCACAGGAAAGACGACGACTCTCGTCGAGGCCATCAACGAGACACTGATGCGCGAGAGTCAGGTGCTGGTGTGCGCACAGAGCAACATGGCGGTGGACTGGATCTCGGAGAAACTGGTCGATAGGGGCATTCCCGTACTGCGCATTGGCAATCCCTCGCGCGTCAACGACAAGATGCTGGGTTTCACCTATGAGCGACGCTTCGAGGCCCACCCCGACTATCCCCAGCTTTGGGCCATACGCAAGGCTATACGCGAACTGCGGGCACAGCGTCGGCGAGGCGGTTCGGAAAACTACCATCAGAAACTCGAAAGGCTGAAGAGCCGCGCCACAGAACTGGAACTACGCATCAATAGCGAGCTCTTCAACGAGGCACGTGTCATCGCCTCGACCCTGGTGGGGTCCAACAACCGGCTAATGCAAGGCCAGAAGTTCAACACGCTCTTCATCGACGAGGCAGCGCAAGCCTTGGAGGCCGCATGCTGGATTGCCATCCGACGAGCCTCGCGGGTGATACTGGCTGGTGACCACTGCCAGTTGCCACCCACCGTGAAAAGTATGGCCGCACTCAAGGGCGGACTAGGCAAGACTCTCATGGAGCGCATCGTAGAGCGGAAGCCCGCAGTGGTGACGCTGCTGAAGGTGCAGTACCGGATGAACGAGGAGATCATGCGCTTCTCCTCCGACTGGTTCTACCACGGCGAGGTGGTGGGTGCACCACAAGTGAGCCACCGTGGCATTCTCGACTATGACATTCCAATAGACTGGATAGCCGTAGAGGGCGAGGCGGGAGAAGGTGGCGAGGAGTTTGTCGGCAACAGTTTCGGGCGGGTGAACAAGCGCGAGGCAGAACTCACCCTCGACGTGCTGCGCCGCTATTTTGTGAAGATCGGCAAGCGACGCGTGCTCGACGAGCAGATCGACGTGGGCGTCATCTCCCCTTATCGTGCACAGGTACAGTACCTCCGCGCGCTGATCAAGAAGGACGCCTTCTTCAAACCCTTCCGCCACCTCCTCTCAGTCAATACAGTGGACGGTTTTCAGGGCCAGGAGCGCGACGTAATCCTCATCTCCTTGGTGCGTAGCAATGCCGAAGGCCAGATCGGCTTCCTCCGCGACCTGCGCCGAATGAACGTCGCCATCACCCGTGCGCGGATGAAACTCATGATTCTGGGCGACCCTGCCACGCTCTGCCGCCATCCGTTCTACAAGCGACTCTACGACTACGTACGATCTTTGGGTGGAACGGAGGCAGCAGATCCCGAAGCTACTCCGTGATGATGATGCAATAGGGCATGGGCTTTTCCAGCTGCATGAAGGTGATAGTCGGCGCATCGTCCTTCATGTAGAAGAGCGTGCTGCTCTTGCCGTCGGCCTTGTCGGCCTTATACCCCATCTGCACGGCCTGCTGCTGAAACTGCTTGTAGCAAGCAGCGTTGAAGATGCAGAGATACAAGGACTTGCCGTTGGCGTCGAGGAGGATGAGGGAGGAGTTGCCTTTGGCAAACTTCGTGGGCAGGCCGTCCTTGGTCAGGTCCATGTTCTTCACCCAGGTGTATTCCTTGCCAAAGGCCGTCGAGACGCCCTTGTACTGGTAACCCTGCTTCGTGAGCAAGTCGTTGGCGGATTGTTGCCTGGGATTCTGAAAGATACGCACGGCCTGTGCCAGACTCACCACGTCGCTTTGCGCATGGACCGTCAGCGTGGCCGCCATCAGGAGGAACAGAAAAGAAAAGATCTTTGTTTTCATGAATGTCGTCTTTGGTGAGAGATGGTCGTCGGACTATTTCACTACGGTGGCCCGGACTACACGGATATCCTTCAGCGGGCGGTCGTGGTCATCGGTGGCAGCCTTCTCGATACGTTCCACGACCTCCAGTCCCTCCACGACCTCGCCAAAGACCGTATAAGAGCCGTCGAGGTGGGGTGTGCCGCCAAGCGTCTTATAGACCTCGCGGATCTCCGGTGTGAGTTTCACTGTCCCCTGCGTCATCTGGTCTATGCGCTGCTGCAGTTTGTCGAGCGACGCATCGTCCCACTGGCGTCCCCAGACAATATAAAACTGTGTGGCCGAAGAGCGGCGCTCCGGATTGACATCGTCGCCCTCGCGGGCTGCTGCCACGGCCCCGCGCTTATGAAACAGTTGCGGGAATCGGATCTCGGCCGGAACGGAGTATTTCTCCGGTGTGTCGCCGAGGAGCTTGCCCTGTGACGCACCAATGCTGCCGAGGTCGCCCGTCTGCACCATGAAATTGCTGATGACACGATGGAAAAGCACGCCGTCGTAGGCATGAGCCTCCACCAGTCTGAGGATGTTGTCACGGTGCTGCGGCGTCTCGTTGTAGAGCGCGATGCGCACATTGCCGCTGTCGGTCTCCAGGAGAATTTCGTGGCGCGGCTCGGAAGTCTGGGCCGACACGCCCAGGGCGATCGTCAGCAACAGGCTAAGCAGGAAGGTTGTCTTTCTTCTCATCTTATTATTTATTATTGATTTTTTACTTTTGTGGAACATGATCTTGAGGAACACAGAACAGCTGCAAGGCCATCTGCTTAGCAGCTGACCATGCCGTTGTCCTCTCGCAGTTTCTCGTTGGCGATCATCAGTTGGATGCACTCCTCCAAATACTTGTCCACCTTCTGTCCCACGCGGGGGAAACCAAACTGGTGGGCCACCACGCGTTTCAGTTCGTTGCTTGGGATGGTACCCTGCTGTTGGACAAGATAGGCGATACAATTGCCGATCTCGCAGGGTGGTATCTCTTCTATCTCGCGCCCGCTGGCCTTGCGGTATTTATTCCATCCTCTCAGCCGGTCCTCAGAGGTCCAGACCGTGGGATTGGTCTCAGAGTCTCCCTTATCGAAATAGCATCCCAAGGCCGCATGCCGCACCCAGTCGGTGAGACGGATCGTGACACGTGGTATTTTCCACTCCTTTGCGATGCGCTTGGCGAGGTAGCTGAGACGGATGGGCTGCTCCACCCTCACGATCTCCTTCACGCCCATAGTGGCGCGTCGGCCATTGAGAAGCAAGACCTCGAGGCCACCCACGCCGACGAGATGGTTTATCTCCGCCACCTCGTAAGTCTCCAGCAGCGATTCGTCCTCGGGGTAGATGATCTCCTCCGCCGAGATGTTAAACGTGGCGGAATGCTTTTGCTCTTGCGGCTGCTCCTTGGTCTCATAGGGCGAGAACAGGTCGCCGTCGTCGTCAGCCTCCTTCAACAACGCTTCCAGGGCCTGACACAGACGTTCGAAGGTCGCCTCGGGGTTGAGGAACCAGTCCACGCTCCAAAGGCGAAGCAGCTTCCAGCCCAGATGGCGAAGCACCTCGGGACGACAGATTTCGCGGTCGCGCACGGTCTTCGTGACATAATATTTCGGGTTGTCGCAGAGAATGCCACAGAGGTAGCTTCCCTCGTCGTGCGGATTGCGCACGGCGATATCGACCTTGAAGGCCGAGCGTCCCACATACAGATCGACCTGGTAGCCCCGATCCTGCAGCATCCGGGCCACTTTCTGGGTGACGGCGTCATTGGCCGTCTCCTCATTGCCCGTCTCCAGCGCTTCGGCCTGTAGGGCCAGGCGTCCCGTCTTCGCATACTCCAGGAAGCGTTTTAGTCCCACCACGCCCGCGGCCTGCGTTCTCCGCAGGTCGATCATCTCGGGCTGCAACGTCGAGAAGACAATCATCTCGTAGCGCGCGCGGCTCACGGCCACATTGAGGCGTCGCTCACCTCCTTGGTTGTTGAGCGGTCCGAAGTTCATCGACACCTTCCCCCGCTTGTCTGGACCGTAGCCCACACTGAAGAGAATGATGTCGCGCTCGTCGCCCTGCACGTTCTCCAAGTTTTTGATGAAGATCGGTTCCTCGGCGTCATAGGCCAACTGCTCCATCTCTGGATTTATCGCCAGCATCTCGGTGAGAATATCCTCTATGAGTCCCTGCTGCACCTTAGAGAAGGCGACGATACCGATGGAGCGTCGTGGATGGGAGGGATGTTTTATATAGTCCTGGAGGATGCTCACCACCTTGCGACTGATGGCCTCTGCCTCGGCGCGATTGCTGCGCGTGCGTCCGTAGTCATAGACGCCATCCACGGGGATGAAGCTCACCTTCGACGTGCGGTTGTCCACCGAAGGGAAGGTGTAGAGTTTGCCGTCGTAGTATTGGTTGTTGCTGAAGGCGATGAGCGACTCGTGACGGCTTCGGTAGTGCCAGCTGAGGTAGCGCGAGGCCATGGAAAGCGTGATACAATCATCGAGGATCGACTCCATGTCGTCGTTCTCAGCTTGGCTCTCGTCCGTCTGCTGCATCTGGAAGAAACTCGTCGGCGGCATCTGCTTCGGGTCTCCCACTACCACGAGCGACTTTCCGCGCGCTATCGCTCCCACAGCCTCGGAGGTCGGCATCTGCGAGGCCTCGTCGAAGATCACGAGATCGAAGGGCGGCTGGTCGAGGTCGAGAAACTGTGCCACGCTCATCGGGCTCATGAGCATACAGGGGCAGAGGCGCGGCAGCAGCGTGGGTATCTGGTCGATGATTTTGCGGATGCTCGCCCCGCGTCCTCCACTGGCTATATAGCGCTTGAGGATGCCCAGTTCCGAGGATTTCGACGCCTCGACCTGAGCCGACGGGATAGTGGAAGCCAGCTTGTAGTAAAGTTCCTTCTGCGTGAGCACTTCGTAGCGAGACGCTATCTCGCGGTATTTTCGTATCTCTTCCTCGAAAAGTCGTCCGTCGAAGAGGTTCAGCGGCTTCTTCTCGTCGATGATATTCATGGCCACCCGCTGATAGACTCCCTTGGCGAAGGCGTCGGCTATCTCTGCCATCGACATAGTGGGATTGTCCCAAATCTCCTCGACGAGGTTGCCGAGATGATGGTCGCGGAGCATCTGCTTGCGCTGGCACCAGATGGTCCAGTTGCGCACACTGTCGAGATGGTCCGCCCACTGGTCGATATGCATTCCCAGGAAGGATAGCGTGTTGTTGTCGGGGGTACACCCCATCTTCTCCATCTCCTTCAGCTGCGTCGCCACAAGGCGCATGGCCTCGACCTCCTCGTCAGTGAAAGGCAGGGCGGTTGCGGTAGTGTGCTCACTTAGCAGTCCGTGATATTTGCTGAGCGCGTCAAACAAAGGCTCGACGTCCTCCTCCCTCATCCCGGGTCGGTAGGCGCGGAGCTGGCTGAGCACCCTCCGTTTGCCCATCATGCGAGGCAGCCACCATTTCGCGCACGCCTTTCTCCATTCGTTGCGCACTTGGTGGTAGTCGAGGTCGAAGATATCTCTCGTATAGTCTTTTTCTATCTTTTCCTGCGCCTCTGCGGCTATCAGAATCCAGTCCATACCCCGCGTCGATTCCTCCACGGGACGATCCGTCGCATCGTTGAAGCGTCCTACGGCCTCGCTCACGACGCCTATCTTCTCCCGTATCACCTCCATCGGTCCGCGTAGCTGCTTCTCCAGTTCCATCGACGCAGAGGTGATGGTCAGTGCGCGCAGCGGATGGGTGGCAGGGTGGCCGCTGACGGCGAAGACGGTGTCGAGCGTGCGTATCTCCTCCAGGTCCTGCATAAACTGATCTATGGAGAAGTGCTTTATGTAGAAGTCGCCCGGCGCAATAGGTTCGCTTTCCACTGCCGTGATGCGGGTGATACACTCATAGAGCGACACCCCCCACCTCTGCGGGCGGTGATACAGTCGCTCCACGTAGAGGGCGAGGCGACGGCGCTGGCGGAAGAGCTGTCGGCTCTCCTCCATATACTCCTCAGGCTCCTTGATGCGGGTCACGTCCAGGGCCTCCTGAAGCTGGCGTAGCAAGTGGCTCTTGGTCATCTTGTTGGAGTGCATCTCGAGGCAGAACGGGTGGAGCTGCATCTTGCGCAGGCGATTCTCCACTACCTGCAGAGCCGCCATCTTCTCGGCCACGAAGAGCACGCGCTTGCCTTTGTAGAGGGCATTGGCGATCATGTTGGTGATGGTCTGGCTCTTGCCCGTTCCCGGCGGACCATAGAGGATGAAGCTGCGGTCCACGCCCGACATGAGGATGGCCTCGAGCTGCGACGAGTCGGCGGGCAGCGGTACGGCGGAATAGTTGGGCGGATCCTTCTGGTCGCTGATGCGCACGTTGACAAGGTGGCGTTTAGGCTGATGGAGCTTGAGGCGCTTGGCGATGAGCGACTGGATGATGGGGTTGCGCTCCATCTTCTCGCAGTTGTTGTGAATGTCGTTCCACATCACAAACTTCGAGAACGAGAAGAGGCCGAGCATACATTCCTCCACCACGTCCCAGCGCTTCTGCGTCTTGATGGCTCCGCGCACCATGGCGAGGACACGTCTCACGTCAATGCCGTGGTCGTCGGCAGGCAGCGTGTCGAAGTCGGGCATGTTCACCTCAAACTGCTGGCGCAGCATCTCCGTCAGCGTGGTGTTGAAGATGGGGTCTTCCTCACGCGTCCGGATCACATAGCGGTTGGCCCCCTTGCGAACCAACTTCACCGGCAGGAGCATCAGCGGGGCGTAACGGGGCCGCTCGCTCCGGTCCGTCTCGTACCATTTGAGCAGTCCGAGAACGAGAAAGAGCGTGTTGGCACCATTCTCCTCCAGCGCCGTGCGCGACTCGCGGAACAAGCGTCGCTGCGAGAGTTCCAACGCTTCATCGTCAAGGTAGGAGACCAGTCGCTTGCGACGCAGACTGGCATCGGCCAGTTCGCCCAGATCCTTCTTGTAGCTGATGCTATCATAGATGCCCCAGCCGTTGGGCTGCGTACTGACCCCTGCGGGCTTGCCAACGAGTTCGATGTCGGCACCATCCTGCAGCTGGTTTTCGAGCGTGTCGATATGATAAGAGACAAAGGGTATCACCTTTTGTCCGATGCGCATGTTGAGGAGGTTGTTGCGGAGGGAGAAGTCGAGGAGCTTGCGCTCCCAGATCTGCGTGCGCGTGAGCACTTTGGGCTGCGCCTGCACTTCATCCTCGATGGTCTGCTGCTGGCGCACCCATGATGTGGTGTCGCCATGCCCCACGCCCTCCGTTTCCGCCGTCTCGCCCTCCGTGGGGAGCGGCAGGATGTGGTTGACGCGGCAGCAATAGACATCGACGAAGCAGACGATGCTATCGGCCTCAGCAGTGACATAGCGTTCGGCATTGGCCACGGCGTCCTCGAAACTCACGTCGGCCGAACTCGTCAGGTCGATGCTTTCGAGGAGCACCATCTCGTTGACGCCGTCGCTCATCGCCTTGGAGAGGAAGGCGGCGTCGTCGGACGTGGTCTGCTGATAATAGTTGTCGATGAGCCAGCAGCCCACGAAGGCGTGGCCCTTCTTGATAACCACCAGCGGGTGAAGGCCGGCAGCCTCCAAGGCCGAGGCGAGCAGTACGGTGAGGTCCAGACAGGTGCCCAACTTCTCTTTCAGCACCTGCTGGGCAAGACGCACGCGCTGCCCCTTCTCCTCAAAACTGGCGGGTGGGGCTGCATAGACGATGCCCAAGTCGCGGATAGCCTGGAAGATGGCGGCACACTGGGCGCGAACGCGGTTGGGCTTCTGCTGCTGATACTCGTCGAGGGCAGCATCGCCCGTGAGTTCCTCCAGTTTACGGGCGGCACTGACCAGCACGGGCTGGAGTTCCGGCGCATTGGGCGTGACGAAGGCGGCGATCAGTTCTGGCGAGATACCCACACCCGGCCACTCATTGACCGTGAGGATGCGGAGGACGTGGTCCTGGACCTCCATTTCCTCGCCATCGACCGTCAGCGTCAGGGTGAAAGTAGTCTCCACGCTCTCCGAAAGATGGCGCAGCGACTCCAACTGGGGCTGCAGGTCGAGGTCGGTGATCTCTACCGATTGGCCCGCAGGCAGCACGTCAAACGTGCGCTCGCAGCCCGCCACATGGTCTCCCGCCAGTGTGAGGACCACTTTCTGCCAATCCTCCTCGCTGTCGTTGACCACTTCCACGCGCTGAATGCATTTCTTGCCATTGCGGGCCAGCACATAACTGATGGCCGGAATGTACTCAATATTTACAATTCTTTCTCCTGTCATACAAAAGCTCATCGTCTGTAATGGCT
>OHRV01000211.1_pt1 | contig 11504 bp, 6 predicted proteins | sample 1578511 | NCBI WGS metagenome assembly OHRV01 (sample SAMEA3879546, study PRJEB24766) | human gut metagenome | biome: human-associated habitat; feature: feces | place: USA | collected 1985/1987
ATTTTCTTCTCCGCAGCGATCAGTTTCTCATCGGGCCCGATGGTCTTGGGATTGGGCGTGGCGATGTCCATGGCCCGGATCGAGAAAAACTCCGATTCGCGGCGTTCCATCGCCCGGCGGATATCCCCGTCGGTGACGATCCCCAGCACTTTGTCCCCCTCGCAAATGACGATCAGCCCCAGACCGCCTTTGCTGACGGCGTGGATCATATCCTTGGCCGAACAGTCCGGAGCTACCACGGGCAACCCCTCCTTGTGCATCACATTGCCGACAGTCATCAGCAGACGGCGGCCCAGGCTGCCGCCCGGATGCAGCCGCGCGAAGTCGATGCTCGTGAAATTGCGCAGCTTCATCAGCGCTACGGCCATCGCGTCGCCCATGGCAATCTGTGCCGTAGTCGAAGTGGTAGGCGCCAGGTGCAGGATGCAGGCCTCGTGGCGCACGGCCACGTCGAGGTGCACGTCCGAATTGCGGGCCAACGTCGATTCGGGATTGCCCGTCATCGAAATCAGCTTGTTGCCGTTGGTATGGATAAACGGCACGATCTTGAGGATTTCATCCGTCTCGCCCGAATAAGAGAGCGCCAGCACGGTATCTTCCGGAGAGATCATTCCCAGATCGCCGTGAAAAGCCTCGCCCGGATGCAGGAAGAAACTCGGCGTGCCGGTGCTCGCCAGCGTCGCGGCGATCTTGCGGCCGATCAGCCCCGATTTTCCCATTCCGGTCACCACGAGCTTGCCCCGGCTGTGCAGGATAAGTTCGACAGCGCACACGAAATCATCGCCCAGCGTCTGTTCGAGATGCTTGAGCGCCAGCGCTTCGGTATGGATCGTCTTTCGGGCCAGCGAGAGGATATCGGCCCGCTTGTCTGCGGTCATATTATAGCAAAGATTTTATTACGTTTTCCAAATCATTCAGATAAAGCATGTTCGGTCCGTCGCTCAAGGCACGATCGGGATCGGGATGCACCTCGAAGAAGAAACCGTTGGCACCGAACGCCCGGGCTGCCCGGGCCATGGCAGGCACGAACTCGCGGTTACCGCCCGTCTTGCCGCCGGCGGCACCGGGGCGCTGTACGGAATGCGTGCAGTCCATGACGACCGTCGAAGCGATACCGAGCATATCGGGAATGTTGCGGAAATCGACCACCAGGTTGTTGTAGCCGTACATATTGCCACGTTCGGTAAGCCAAACCTCACCGGCACCGGCCTTCATCGCCTTTTCATAAGGGTATCGCATATCTTCACCCGAAAGGAACTGCGCTTTCTTGATATTGACCGTACGTCCCGTACGGGCCGCAGCGACCAACAGATCGGTCTGGCGGCAAAGAAACGCCGGAATCTGGATCACATCGACGACTTCACCGACCGGAGCGGCCTGACAGGATTCGTGAATGTCGGTCAGCAGCCGCAGCCCCCACTTCGACCGAACGTCGGCGAGCATCCGAAGGCCCTTTTCCAGCCCCGGCCCCCGGAACGACGAAATCGACGTGCGGTTGGCCTTGTCGAACGAAGCCTTGAAAATGATTTCGACGCCCAGCCGGCGATTGATGTCCGCCAGCGTCGCAGCGACCGTATCGAGCAATTCCGCCGATTCGATCACGCAGGGACCGGCTATAAAGAGAGGTTTTTTATCCATGATTCTATCGCTTCATTCGTTTCAAAAATTCCTCGGCGGCCGCCAAATCTTCGGGCGTGTCGATGCCGACGGTCTCGACATCGGTCAGTCCGACCTTGATCTTGTAGCCGTTTTGCAGCCAGCGCAGCTGCTCCAGGCTCTCCGCCAGTTCGAGCGACGACTGGGGCAGACGCGTGACCTCGCGCAGCACGTCGGCACGGTAGGCATAGAGGCCGATGTGCTTGAGGAAGGGGTAGGCTGCCAGCCACTCGCCCCGATCCTTGCCCCGAACAAAGGGGATGGGAGACCGGGAGAAGTAGAGGGCGAAGCCGTCGTTGTCGAGGACGATCTTGGGTGAGTTGGGATTATCCACGGCCTCGATGCTCTCGAAGCGCTTGCCGAGGGTGGCTATCTGCGTGGCTGGGTCGTCGAAGGCCTCCATCACCGTACGCAGTTGCGAGGGCTGGATGAAGGGTTCGTCGCCCTGGACATTGATGACGACGTCGGGAGATCCGCCGACCAGGTTGAGGGCCTCGCAGATGCGGTCGGTGCCGCTCTTGTGGTCGGATCGCGTCATGACGGCCTGGCCGCCAAACGCGGTGACGGCATCGTAGATGCGCTGGTCGTCGGTGGCGACATAGACGCGGTCGAGGACCGATCGTACCTGCTCATAGACGCGCTGGATGACGGGTTGGCCGCCCAGGATGGCGAGCGGCTTGCCCGGGAAGCGCGTAGAGGCGAAGCGCGCGGGGATGATGGCTATATACTCCATGGCGTGATTACTTGATGATGTGGAGCCACTTCAGCGGCTTCTTGACCAGTTCGCTGAGCTTGCTGTCCTTGTTCTTCTGCGGCAACGCATAGTCCTCGCGAATGTCGTACTTCGTGGAGTGGACAGGGGCCTGGTCGCCACCCTGCTTGCCACGGCCACGGCCGCGCTTGCGCGAACTCTTCTTCTTGCCCTTGGGGGCGTCGGCCTGGGACTGGGCCTGCTGACCGCCCTGCTGGCTGCCTTTCTGGCCTCCCTGCTGACCGCCTTGCTGACCGCCGCCCTCGGTGCCCTTGTCCTTGCCACGGCCACGGCCGCGGGATCTGCGTTCCTTCTGGTCCTTTCGTTCCTTTTGGTCCTTCTGGTCGCGGCTGGCGTCGCCCGGCTGCTGCGGCTGCTGATCGCGGGCCTCACGAGGCTCACGGCGCTGGCGGCCACGGCGCGGCTGCTTCTCCCTGGGCTGCTGGTCCTGGGGCTGCGCCTGCTGCTGGCCGTCCTTGGCCACGGACTGATCGGCCTTGTCGGCCTCACGGGGCTGCGGCTTGGCGGCCTTCTCGGCGCGCTGCTTGTTCTGGCGGTTGCGGCTCTTCTTGTCCTTGTGGCTCTGCTGGTCGCGGGCCTCGCGGCGGCGGCTCTTCGCACTCTTGCCCTTGGCGGGGCGCGCCGACTGGCTATATTCGGGTGCCTCGCCGACGTCCTCGGGCAGGGGTACCTTCTCCACCGTCTTCTCCAGGAATTTCTCTATCTGCTGGAAGTAGTACTGGTCCTGCTCGCTGACCAGCGTGATGGCCACGCCGTCGCGGTTGGCACGGGCCGTACGGCCGATACGGTGGACGTAGTCCTCGGCGTCGCGGGGCACGTCGAAGTTGACGACCATCGCGATGTCGTCGATGTCGATGCCGCGGGAGATGATGTCGGTGGCGACGATGACGTCGAGCTGGCCGCTCTTGAACTGGAACATCATCTCGTCGCGCTCGGCCTGGTCGAGGTCGGAGTGCATCTCGCCGCAGTTGACCTTCATGCGCTTCAGCGAGGCGGCGATCTGCTTCACCTTCTGCTTGGAACCGGAGAAGATGATGACGCGGTTGAGGTCGCCGGCCTTGAAGATGTCCTTGAGGATCGCCATCTTCTGCGTCTCGTAGCAGACGTAGGCCTTCTGCTGGATCTTCTCGGCGGGCTTGCTCACGGCGAGCTTCACCTCGACGGGATTCTTGAGCAGCGTCTTGGCCAGGTCCTCGATCTTGTCGGGCATCGTGGCCGAGAACATGATGGTCTGGACGTTCTGCGGCAACTTGCGGGCGATGGTGAGGATATCCTCGGAGAAGCCCATGTCGAGCATGCGGTCGGCCTCGTCGAGGATGAAGAAGCTCACGCGCGAGAGATCGACGTTACCCAGCGACATGTGGGAGATGAAGCGGCCGGGGGTGGCGATGACCACGTCGGCACCGAGGGAGAGGCTCTTGAGCTCCTGGTCGTAGCGGTTGCCGTCGTTGCCGCCATAGACGGCCACGCTCGACACGCCGTCGAGATGGTAGGCGAAGCCCTGCATGGCCTGGTCGATCTGCTGGGCCAGCTCGCGCGTCGGCGACATGATGACGCAGTTGATGGCGTCGGCAGGGTAGCCGCCGTCGGCCAGCTTGGAGAGGATGGGGAGCAGGTAGGCTGCCGTCTTGCCCGTGCCGGTCTGGGCGACACCCAGGATGTCGCGGCCTTCGAGGATGTGGGGGATGCAGCTTTCCTGTATGGGAGTGCACGTCTCGAACTGCATGTCGTCCAAGGCGTCGAGCACATAATCGTTCAAATCTAATTCGTCAAAATACATCTTTTCTGAAAGATAAAAATGGTGAGTGATACTACCTTGGCGCGTGCCTATAGCAGAAATAGGCTATGAAGGCAAAGATAAGGTTCGGAATCCATGCGGCCAGCACGGGGGGCGTGCCGGCATTGATGGCAAAGGTCGAGGAGACGGTCTGGAGCATGATGTAGCCGAAGCTCAGCCCCAGGCCGATACCCAGATAGAGGCCCATTCCTCCCTTTCGCTTTCGCGCCGAGAGCGAGAGTCCGATGATGGTGAGGATGAAGGAGGAGAAGGACATGGCGATGCGCTTGTGGAACTCCACCTCGTACTGCACGACATTGCCCGAACCGCGGCTCGTCTGCTTGGAGATGTAGTCGAGGAGTTCGGGCGAGGTGAAGGTCTCCTGCTGGCCCTTGGAATAGACCAGGTCGGTGGGCTCCATGAGGATGACCGTGTCCTTGACGTCGCCGGTGACGATCCGCTCGCGCAGGCCGACCAGCGTGCGCGTCTTCCAGTTGGTGGCCTTCCAGTGGTACTTCGCGTCGGCGATCGTGTCGTACTGGATCTCCATGGCCGTCATGTGGCTGACCAGCTTCTTGCCCTCAAACTTGTCGAGGGAGAAGCCGTAGCCGCGCTTGTAGCGGTCGTCGTAGTGCTGGATGTAGGCCACCGTGCCCTTGCCCACCTGCAGCTGGACGTTCTCCGCCGAAGTGTTCTTCTTGGAGTTGCGGTAGAGCGACTCGAAGTTTTGGCGGATGACCGTGCCGTGGGGGATGACGAAGCTGTTGAGGTAGAAGGTGACGCTGGCGATGAGCACGCACGAGATCATGTAGGGGCGCATCAGCCGCCGGAAGGAGACGCCCGAGGAGAGCATCGCGATGATCTCGGAGTTGCCGGCCAACTTCGAGGTGAAGAAGATGACGGCAATGAACACGAAGAGCGGGGAGAAGAGGTTGGAGTAGTAGGGGATGAAGTTGGCGTAGTAGTCGAAGACGATGGCACGCCAGGGCGCATGGTACTTCGTAAACTTCGAGAGGTTCTCGTTGAAGTCGAAGACCAGGGCGATGGAGATGATCAGCACGATGGAGAATATGTAGGTGCCGATAAACTTCCGGATGATGTACCAGTCGAGACGACCGAAAAGGTGCTTGGGCGACAACTTGCGCAGCACACGCGCCACCCTGGCCCCCGCCCGGCGTATCGTCTCGGGCTGGGGCATCCTGCGCCTCATCTTGTCTATGGTCTCTCCCATCTGCATGTCGAAAAATTTGTTTTTAAAGTCTGTCCTGCGAACGTAAAGAAGCCGGGCCTATATCCTCCGCCCGAGCTGGTCGATGACGGAAGACTTCCACTGGGTGAAGTCGCCCTGGAGAATGTGGGCCCTGGCGTCGGTGACGAGCCGCAGGTAGAAGGCGAGGTTGTGGATGCTGGCTATCTGCATCGCCAGCAGCTCGCCCGCCTTGAAGAGGTGGTGGAGGTAGGCCTTGGAGGTGATGCGGTCGATCTCGCAGCCCGTGGGGTCGAGGGGCGAGAAGTCGGCCTCCCACTTCTTGTTGCGCATGTTCATCGTGCCCTCGTAGGAGAAGAGCATGGCGTTGCGGCCGTTGCGCGTAGGCATCACGCAGTCGAACATATCGACACCGCGCTCTATGCCCTCCAGCAGGTTCTGGGGCGTGCCCACACCCATGAGGTAACGCGGCTTGTCCTTGGGCAGGATGGCGTTGACAACCTCAATCATCTCGTACATCACCTCGGTGGGCTCGCCCACGGCCAGTCCGCCAATGGCATTGCCCTCGGCGCCCTTGTCGGCGACGTACTTAGCCGCCTCGCTCCGCAGGTCGGGATAGGTGCAGCCCTGGACAATGGGAAAGAGGGCCTGGGGGTAGCCGTAGAGGGGCTCGGTCTCGCGGAAACGCTTGAAGCAGCGGTCGAGCCAGCGCAGGGTAAGCCCAAGGCTGTTCTTGGCGTAGGCGTAGTCGCTCTTGCCCGGCGGACACTCGTCGAGCGCCATGATGATGTCGGCACCGATGACGCGCTCGATGTCCATCACGCGCTCGGGGGTGAAGATGTGCTTCGAACCGTCGATATGCGACCGAAACTCGCAGCCCTCCTCCGTGAGCTTGCGGATGCCCGTGAGGGAGAAGACCTGGAAGCCGCCGGAGTCGGTGAGGATCGGGCGGTCCCAGCCGTTGAAGCGATGGAGGCCACCAGCGGCCCGGAGCACCTCGCAGCCGGGGCGGAGGTAGAGGTGGTAGGTGTTGCCCAGGATGATCTGGGCCTTCACCTGCTCCTGGAGTTCGCGGAAGTGGACTCCCTTCACGCTGCCCACCGTGCCCACGGGCATGAAGATGGGGGTGAGGATCTCGCCGTGGGCCGTCTGGATGCGGCCGGCCCGCGCGTCGCTGTAGGCGTCGGTGTACTGCAGTTCGAACGTCATTGGCCCTTCTCCTCCTTTTGATCCGTAGTCTCCTCGACGACGAGCTGGACGGGGTGGGCCACCAGTTCGTCGGTGAGGGCGAAGTCCCACACCTGCTGCACGTTCTCCACATAGTGGAAGGTGACGCCCTTGCGATAGATCTCGGGGATCTCCTCCACGTCGCGCTGATTCTCGGCACACATCACGATGTCGGTGATGCCGGCACGCTTGGCGGCGAGGATCTTCTCCTTGATGCCGCCGACGGGCAGCACCTTGCCGCGCAGCGTGATCTCGCCCGTCATGGCCGTGTTCTTGCGCACCTTGCGCTGGGTCAGCGCCGAGGCCAGGGAGGTGGCGATGGTGATGCCCGCAGAAGGGCCGTCCTTGGGCGTGGCGCCCTCCGGCACGTGGATATGGATGTTCCACTGGTCGAAGAGGCGGTAATCAACGCCCAGGGCGTCGATATGGGCCTTGACGTACTCCAGGGCGATGACGGCGCTCTCCTTCATCACGTCGCCAAGATTGCCCGTGAGCGTCAGTTTGCCGGCCTTGCCCTTGGAGAGCGAGGTCTCGATGAAGAGGATCTCGCCGCCAACGCTGGTCCAGGCCAGGCCCGTCACCACGCCCGCGTAGTCGTTGCCCTGGTAGATGTCGCGGTAGAAGGGCGGTTTGCCCAGCAGGCCCGGCAGCATGTCGGGGGTGATCTTGTTGGAGGGCAGCTGGCCGTCGGTGGCCTGGCGGAAGGCGAGCTTGCGCAGCGCCTTGTTGATCTGCTTCTCCAGCTGGCGCACGCCGCTCTCGCGGGTGTAGTTTTCGATGACCTTCTCCAGGGAGGCCTTCGTAAACTTCAGCTTGGGCTCCACCTGGTCGAGACCCGTGTTCTCCAGTTCGCGGGGGACGAGGTGGCGCTTGGCGATCTCTATCTTCTCCTCGGTGATGTAGCCGCTGACGGGAATCACCTCCATACGGTCCAGCAGCGGACGGGGAATGGTGTTGAGGTCGTTGGCCGTGGCGATGAAGAGCACCTTGGAGAGGTCGTAGTCGGTGTCGAGGTAGTTGTCGTGGAAGGCGTTGTTCTGCTCCGGGTCGAGCACCTCCAGGAGGGCCGACGCGGGGTCGCCATTGACGGTGTTCTGCGTCACCTTGTCAATCTCGTCGAGGATGAAGACGGGGTTGGAGGAGCCAGCCTTGAGGATGCTCTTGATGATGCGTCCGGGCATGGCGCCGATATAGGTGCGGCGGTGGCCGCGCACCTCAGCCTCGTCGTGGAGGCCGCCCAGCGAGACGCGGACGTATTTTCTGCCCATGGCCTCGGCAACGCTCTTGCCCAGCGAGGTCTTGCCGACGCCCGGAGGACCGTAGAGGCAGAGGATGGGGGACTTCAGGTCGCCACGGAGGCGGAGCACGGCCATGTACTCCAGGATGCGCTCCTTCACCTTCTCCATGCCGTAGTGGTTGCGGTCGAGGACGCGCTGCGCACGCTTCAGGTCAAGGCGGTCCTTGGTATATACGCCCCACGGCAGCGAGACGAGCGTCTGCAGGTAGTTGAGCAGGACACTGTAGTCGGGCGACTGGGGATTGATATTGTCGAGTTTGGCGAGCTCCTTGGCAAAGAGCTTGCTCACCTCATCGGGCCAGGGCTTGAGGAAGGCCTTCTTCTTGAGCTCCCTCTTGTCCTCAGACTCGCCGCTGTCGCCCAGCTCCTCGCGGATGTTCTTGATCTGCTGGTGGAGGAAGTACTCCTTCTGCTGCTCGTCGATGTCGGCGCGCGTCTTGTTCTGGATGTTCTTCTTGATGTGCAAGAATTGGGTTTCGCGGTTGAGGACCTTCAACAACTTGAACAGTCGCAGCTTCATGTTGTCCTCCTCCAGCAGCATGATCTTGTCGTAAATGTTGCTGACGATGTTGGAGGCGACGAAATTGACGATGGAGAGGTGGTTGCTGATGTTCTGCAGGGCGACCATCGCCTCGTTGGGGATGTCGTCGTTCATCTTCACATAGATCTCGACGCCCTGGCGCAGGCCTTCCACGGCCGCGGCAAACTCCTTGTCGTCTTCTGCGGGGAAGACCTCAGGGATCATCTCCGTCTCGGCGGTGAAGAAGTTGTTGGCGTCGTCGAGCGACTTGAGACGGCAGCGCGCCGAGGCGATCACGATGGCCGAATGCTCATTGTTGGATCCGGGCACCTCAAACTCCTTGACGAGCTTGGCATAGACGCCCACTTCGAAGAGGTCCTCCTGGATGGGGTAGTCCACGCTGGCGTCTTTCTGTGCGAACACGGCAAAGGTCTGGTCGGGATGATCGCGGAGGTAATCCAGCAGCTTCAAACTCGGCTGGCGCCCAATGAGAATCGGGGTCATGACGCCGGGGAAGGGGATCAGATTGCGGGTGATGAGGACGGGGATGGGACCATCCACGGGACCGACCTCCTTGGCCAGCGCCGAGGGGTCGCCGTCGTAGTCCGACAACATCATCCGTATCGTTGTATTTTGCTTCATTATCTTATTGTCTTCTGTGTTTTGGCGTGCAAAGGTACAAAGAAAATTCCTATTTCATGGAAAAATCCGTGCGAAACCTTGACTTTGCCCGCACAATGCGGCATTAGGTTGGCCGCAAGGCAGGCAATGGGGTGGCTGCAAGCGCGGGCGACAGGCTGGCCGCACGCGATAGGATCCACAAGGCAGGCGATGGGCTCAGACTAAAGTCTGATCACCTGCTTCACGCCCTTGACCGTGCGCAGCTTCTTGATCAGCAGGTTGAGCTTCGACTTGTCGTCGAGCTGCACGACAAGATTGCCCGAGAACAGGCCGTCATGGGAGTCGATATTGATGGATCGCATCACGATTTTCTCGTCCTTGCTGATGATGTTGGTGATGTTGCTGACGATGCCGATGTCGTCGTTGCCGATGACGCGCAGCGTGATGTCGTAGTGGGAACTGCCCTTGCCGCTCCACTGCGCACGGACGATGCGGTAGCCGAAACGGCGCTGCATCTCGGCAGCGTTGGGGCAGTCGGCACGGTGGATCTTGATGCCGCCATTGACGGTGACGAAGCCAAACACCTTGTCGCCATAGATGGGGTGGCAGCAGCGGGCGAGCGAGAAGTCGATGCCCTTGAGGCTCTTGTCGATGATGAGCACGTCGTCGTTCTTCTTGACCTCGGTGGTGGCGGGGTGGGCATACTCGAAGTTTTCCGCGCTCTCGGCCTCGCGCTCCTTGACCTGGCTCTGGTCGACCAGGGCCTGGTATTCGTCGAGGACGCGGGTGGGGTCGAGGCGGCCTTCGGCGATCTGGTGGTAGAAGTCGCTCTGCTCCTTGAAGCCCATCTTGCGGATGAGGTGGGCGACGGTGGCCTCGTCGTAGTCGAGCTTCTTGTTCTTGAGGCGGCGCTCCAGCAGCTCCTTGGCGTAGAGGCCCTGCTTCTGACGTGTCTCCTTGAGCGAGAGGCGCAACTTGGCGCGGGCACGGGAGGTGACGAGGATGCGCAGCCACTCCGGCTTCGGAGTCTGGTTGCTGGCCGTCAGGATCTCGACCGTGTCGCCACTGTGGAGGGGCGTGCGGAAGGAGACATTCTTGCCGTTGACCTTGCCGCCGACGCAGGTGTCGCCGACGCGCGAGTGGATATGGTAGGCGAAGTCGAGCACGGTGGCTCCCTTGGGAAACTTCAGCAGGTCGCCCTTCGGGGTGAAGGCATAGACCTCGTCCTCGTAGAGGTCGAGCTTGAACTGGTCCATCACCTCCAGGTTGTCGCCTGCCTCCAGGGCGGTGCGGATCGAGGCGAGCCACTCCTCCATGCCGCCGCCGTCGGCCTTCACGCCTTTGTAGCGCCAGTGGGCGGCGAGGCCGTGCTCGGCCACCTCGTCCATGCGCTCGGTGCGGATCTGCACCTCCACCCACTTCTGCTCAGGACCGAGCACGGTGATGTGGAGACACTCGTAGCCATTGGACTTCGGCACGCTGATCCAGTCGCGCAGGCGCTTCGGGTTGGGCTGGTACATGTCGGTGACGATGGAGTAGGCCTGCCAACACTGCATCTTCTCCTTCTCCAGCGGGGAGTCGAGGATGATGCGGATGGCAAAGAGGTCGTAGATGCCATCGACGCCACACTTCTGCTTCTTCATCTTCTGCCAAATGGAGTGGATCGACTTGGTGCGGCCCTTGATATGAAATTTGAGTCCGGCCTCGGTGAGGTGCTTGCTCACCGGACCGATGAAGCGCTCGATGTAGGCGTCGCGGGAACGCTTCGTGGCGTTGAGTTTCTCCTTGATCAGATAGTAGGCGTCGTGCTCGAGATACTTCAGCGAGAGGTCCTCCAGCTCGCTCTTGAGCTGGTAGAGGCCCAGTTTGTGGGCCAAGGGGGCGTAGAGGTAACTGGCCTCCTCGGCCACCTCGTGCTGCGCCTCCTTGTTGGGCGTGTCGCGTATCTGGCGCATCAGGCAGACGCGGTCGGCGATCATGATGAGCACCACGCGCATGTCCTCGGCGAAGGAGAGGAGCAGGTTGCGGAAGTTCTCGCTCTCCACGATGGGAGTCTTGCTGTAGAGCTCCTGGACGCGGACGAGGCCCTGGAGGATCGTCGCCACGCCCTCGCCGAAGTCCTTGCGCGCCAGCGTCGTGTCATAGTGGCCGCGAAGCACGCTCTCGTAGAGCATGATGGCCAGCAGACTGTCACGGCGCAGGCCGATGTCGCCGACGGCCACCTTCGCCGTCATCAAAGCCTTGAGGACGGGATTGAGGCCGAAGCGGTCGCGCTCGATGTGGCGAGCCTCGATCTCAGAATGGATATGGGTGCGCAGACGCTCCACGTCAGTACCGCTCAGGGTGTCGTTGAGCATCTCGTGAATCTCCTTAGTAAGTGCCTCGCAGGCGTGCTTTTCTTCCTCGGTGAAAACGATTTTTTCTTCC
>OHRV01000222.1_pt1 | contig 11313 bp, 9 predicted proteins | sample 1578511 | NCBI WGS metagenome assembly OHRV01 (sample SAMEA3879546, study PRJEB24766) | human gut metagenome | biome: human-associated habitat; feature: feces | place: USA | collected 1985/1987
CGAAGAATGATTTTCCGGGCTGCGGCCCGCACAAAAACAGAAAGGCTGGTATCTACGATGAAAAAGACCTACAAGATCGAAGTGGACTGCGCAAACTGCGCCCAGAAGATGGAGGACGCTGCCAACAAGGTCGCAGGCGTGGCAAGTGCGACCGTCAGCTTCATGACCCAGAAGATGAAGGTGGAATTTGCCGATGGCAGCGATGAGAAGGCCGTTATGGAGAACGTGGTAAAAGCCTGCAAGAGAGTAGAGGATGACTGCGAGATCTTCGATATCTGAGGAAACAGGGGTTTGTAACTCCGGTGCGGCTCCCCTGCGGGGGAGCTTTTTGTGACGCATTTTTCGGGCAGAACGGCCCAAAAGCCGGTGTGGGAAACTGTGGAAAAGAAAACAGGTTTTCAACAGTTTCCACCGGGTTTTCAACAGCCTCTGCGAAAAAGTGCAAAAAGAAACGCGAAAAAGCAGGTTTTCTCCGGGAAAAGTCCGTGGAAAACTCAGGGGAAAACGTGGAAAAGTCTACCCCGTGGGGAAAACCTGTTGAATCCACCCCGCCCGCCGCGGCGCATTGCGGCCCAGAACCCAGAAAAAAGGAGAGTACAGATATGAATAAAAAGCAGAAGAAGAACCTGTACCGGATCATTGCTGCTCTGGTGCTGGTGCTCATCCTCAAATTGCTGCCCCAGTTCCCCACGCCGGTGGAGCTGCTGCTCTACTGCATCCCCTATCTGGTGGTCGGCTGGGATGTGCTCCGCAAGGCACTGCTGGGCATCAAGAACCGCCAGCCCTTTGACGAGTGCTTCCTGATGGCTGTTGCCACCGTGGGCGCGTTTGCGCTGGGCGATTATGTGGAGGGCTGTGCCGTTATCATCTTCTACCAGATCGGCGAGCTGTTCCAGAGCGTGGCCGTGGGCAAGAGCCGCCAGAGCATTTCCAGCCTGATGGATATCCGCCCCGATTACGCCAACGTTGAGGACGAGGACGGCAAACTGGAGCAGGTGGATCCCGATGATGTGGAGGTGGGCACCGTGATCGTGGTCCAGCCCGGCGAGCGGGTGCCCATTGATGGCATCATCGTGGAGGGAACCTCTGCCCTGAACACCGCCGCCCTGACCGGCGAGAGCCTGCCCCGGGATGTCCGCTCCGGCGATGAGGTCATCAGCGGCTGTGTGAACATGACCGGCCTGCTAAAGGTCCGGACCACCAAGGAGTTTGGCGAATCCACCGTTTCCAAGATCCTCGACCTTGTGGAAAATTCCAGCATGAAGAAGGCCCGCACCGAGAACTTCATCACCCGCTTTGCCCGGGTCTACACCCCCGCTGTCTGCTACGGCGCACTGGCGCTGGCCTTTGTTCCCCCCATCGTTCTGCTGCTGATGGGCCAGCCCGCCCGCTTCGGTGACTGGGTCTACCGCGCCCTGACCTTCCTGGTCATCAGCTGCCCCTGCGCTCTGGTCATCTCCATCCCGCTGAGCTTCTTCGGCGGCATCGGCGGCGCGTCCGCCTGCGGCATCCTGGTCAAGGGCTCCACCTATCTGGAGGAGCTGGCCCGCACCGGCATCGTGGTGTTTGATAAGACCGGCACCCTGACCCAGGGCACTTTCAAGGTGGTGGGCATCCACCCCGAAAACGGCGTGACCGGGGATGCCCTTGTGGAAGCCGCCGCACTGGCCGAGAGCTGGTCCAAGCACCCCATCTCCCTGAGCATCAAGAACGCTTACGGTAAGGACATCGACCCCAGCCGTGTGACCGATGTGCAGGAGCTGGGCGGCCACGGCGTGACCGCAAAGGTGGACGGCAAAACCGTCGCTGCCGGCAACGCCCGCCTGATGGCAAAGCTGGGCCTGACAGTTCCCGAGATCACCGAGCCGGGCACCATCGTCCATGTTGCCATGGAGGGCAGATACGCAGGCTATCTGCTCATCGCCGATGTGGTCAAACCCCACAGTGCCGCTGCCATCAAGGGCCTGAAACAGGCCGGTGTCCGCAAGACGGTCATGCTGACCGGCGACGCGGAGCCTGTGGCAAAGGCCGTTTCCGCCGAGCTGGGGCTGGATGAATACCATGCAGGCCTGCTGCCCGGCGACAAGGTGGACCAGATCGAAACGCTCCTCGCCGCAAAGCAGCCCAAAGAAAACCTTGCCTTTGTGGGCGACGGCATCAACGATGCCCCGGTTTTGTCCCGTGCGGATGTGGGCATCGCCATGGGTGCTCTGGGCTCCGATGCTGCCATCGAGGCCGCTGACGTTGTCCTGATGGACGATGACCCGGCCAAGATCGCGCTGGCCATGCGCATTGCCCGCCGCACCCTGCGCATCGTGTATCAGAACATCGTGTTTGCTCTGGCGATCAAGTTCGCCTGCCTGGTGCTGGGTGCGCTGGGTCTGGCCAGCATGTGGACCGCCATCTTCGCCGATGTGGGCGTGATGGTGCTGGCTGTGCTGAACGCCACCCGTGCCCTGTACACCAAAGATCTTGCAAAAAAGAATGTGCAGTGACCGTGCTTTCTGCCCCCGCCTGAGTGCTGATGCCCCGGCGGGGGCTTTTCGCTGCCGGTGAATTGCATTCTGCCTGGAGTGATGGTACAATAGGACACAGTGACCCCCGCCGCCGGACGTTTTTCCGGCAGATAGATGGAAGAAAGAAGGCTTTTTATTATGAGCATGAACACGGTTCCTGAGCGTCTGGCTGCCCTGCGGGCTGCCATGAAGGCCAACGGCGTGGACGTTTATCTGATCCCGGTGGGTGACCCGCATTCCAGCGAGTACCTGCCCGACCATTACACCTCCCTGACCTATTTCTCCGGCTTCCACGGCGAAAACTCCAACTTCGTCGTCACCCCTACCGAGAGCGCTGTCTGGGCAGACGGCCGCTACTTTGTGCAGGCGGAAAAGGAGATCGCCGGTACCGAGATCCAGCTGATGCGGATGGGTGAGCCGGGCGTGCCCACCGTGGAGGAATACTGCGGCAAGGTGCTGCCTGAGAACGGCGTGCTGGGCCTGTGCGGCCTGACCGCTTCCTGCGGGCTGGTGCGCGGCGTGCAGAAGAAGCTGGATGCCAAGAAGGGCACCATCAAGACCCTGAACCTTGAGGATGAGCTGTGGACCGAGGGCCGCCCCGCCCGGCCTGCCACCCCGGCATGGATCCTGCCCAAGGAGTATGCAGGCTTCTCCCCTGCCGAAAAGCTGGAGCGCCTGCGCGGCAAGCTCAAGGAGCTGGGCTGCACCGCACAGCTGGTGGGCAAGCTGGATAATCTGGCCTGGCTGCTGAACCTGCGCGCCATGGATATCCAGTGCACCCCCTATGCCATGTCCTACTGCTATGTGACCCCGGAGCGCGCGGTGCTCTTCATCAACACTGCACGTCTGGGTGCGGAAGCTGCTGCAGAGCTCAAGGCCAACGGCGTGGAGATCCAGGAGTACGATGACGTGCTCAAGTTCCTGGCCGCTGAGACCGAGCCCCAGACCGTGCTGGCTGACCCTGCATCCGTGAACTTTGCCGTTTACGAGACCCTGCAGAACAACGCCGCCCTGACCGTGAAGGATGAGGCCGACCCCCTGCTGCCCATGAAGGGCGTGAAGAATGAGGTCGAGCTGGCTCACGACCGCGAAGCCCATCTGCGGGATGCGGTTGCCATGGTGCGGTTCCAGAAGGAGCTGGAAGAGCGTCTGGCTGCCGGGGAAGAGCTGACCGAGCTGACTGTGGACGAGATCCTCCACAAGTACCGCTCCGCACAGGACAAATTCATCGTGGAGAGCTTTGGCACCATTGCCGCCTACGGTGGAAACGCTGCCATGATGCACTACCACGCCACCGAGGAGGACCATGCCAAGCTGGAGCGCAAGGGCTTCCTGCTGGTGGACAGCGGTGCCACCTATTTGGACGGTACCACCGATATTACCCGCACCTACCCGCTGGGTGAGCTGACCGAGGACGAAAAGCTGTTCTACACCTGGACCCTGCAGTGCCACATCGACATTGCAAAGGCTGTCTGGCTGAACTACTGCGATGGCCACATGCTGGATACCATCGCCCGTGAGCCGCTGTGGCAGCACCTCATCAACTACCGCTGCGGCACCGGCCACAGCGTCAGTTTTGTGGGCAACGTCCATGAGGGTCCCCACGCCCTGAACGGCCGCAACACCACGGTGTTCCAGCCGGGCATGATCATCACCGATGAGCCGGGCGTGTACGAGGCCGGTCAGGTGGGCATCCGCATTGAGAACGAGCTGGAATGCTACCACAAGGCCGACAACCAGTACGGCACCTTCCTGGCCTTCCGTCCGCTGACCTTTGTGCCCATTGCCACCTCTCCTGTGGTGCCCGGTGTCCTGACCCGGGACGAGCTGGACTGGCTGAACGCCTACCACCGCGAAGTGTTTGAGAAGCTGGCTCCCCGCCTGAATGAAGAAGAGCGGGATTGGCTGGCAAAGAAGTGCGCTGCCATCGGAGCATAACCACAAAAAAGGGAGACCCCGCAGGGGGTCTCCCGATTTTGGTTTATTCTTTCCGGTTTTTCCAATATTCCTTGGCTTCCTCAATGATCTTTTTGAAGGGGCCGGAGGGGTAGGTGCTCTCGGCGATATCCACCAGGAACTTATACAGCTGGGGCCGCACCTCCTCGTACATCCCAAGGCGGGTGTAGAGGTCTTTATAATACCGGAACGTCTGGATCTTGTTCTGCACGATGGAGGTCGGGTTGATCTGGGTGTGGCAGATGCTCTGGGGATTCTGGACGTAGTAGTAACCGGCTTTGTCAATGGAAACAAAGGTCTCGGCATACTGGATATACTGCATGTTGAACACCAGATCCTCGGCCCATTTCAGCTCGCTGGTGAACTGGATGTCATTGCCGGTGAGCAGGATGCGGCGGTAGAGCTTGTTCCAGAGCACACTGTAAAAGTAGGAGGCAGGCTTGTCCATCAGCCGCAGGGCAAAGGTGTCCTTGTCGTAGACCCCGGCGGGCAGGAAACCGTATTCCCGCACCTCAGGGGGCCGGGCAACACTCATCACGCCCAGATTGTCCTCCAGCTTTTCCAGCACCTGCTCGGGCTTTGTGGCCCCGGCGGGGATCACCATCTTGTAGGGCGCGATCACAAGGTCTGCGTGGTGCGTCTCGGCGGCTTCCACCAGATGCTGGGTGAAATCTGGGTCGATATAGTCATCGCTGTCCACGAACTGGACATACTCGCCCCCGGCCAGCTTCAGGCCCAGGTTGCGGGTGTCGGACACGCCGGAGTTTTCCTTGTCCACCAGCACGATGCGGCTGTCCTTGGCGCGGAACTCCTCACACACGGGCAGGCTGTGATCCTTGGAGCCATCGTTCAGGATGATGAGTTCAATGTTTTTATAGGTCTGGTTCAGGATGCTGCCGATGCAGCGGGCCAGATGATTCTGAGCGTTGTACACGGGCAGGATGATGCTGACGAGCGGCTGATCCATGGCGGTGTCCCCCATTTCTTTTTTCGTCCATAATACTCCCTCACGGCGCAAAAATCAAGCGCTGTGCAGAGAGAAAGGAGGAGCGGATATGATTTTTCACATTGCGGTGTGCAGCCCGGACCCTGTGCTGCGGGGCCGGGTGCAGCGCCACTGCATGGAATATTATGCCCGCCGGGCCGATGCCTGCATCGTGGAGCAGCTGGAAAGCACAGCGGCCCTGCTGCAGCAGGAGAAAGCAGGCTCCCGGTACGAGCTCTACCTCATAGAGCTGCCTGCCGCCAACCCGTGCAGCGGCCTGCAGGCGGCAGCAGAGCTGCGCCGCCGGGGTGTGCGGGCCCCGCTGGCCTTTCTGGCCCACACCACGGCCTATGCCTACGAAGCGTTCCGGGTGGACGCGATGCAGTACCTGCATATCCCGTTCCGTCCGGAGCAGCTGACAGCCCTGCTGGACCGGGCCACCGAGCCGGAATACGGCCCGGTCATCCCGGTCACCACGGCCATGGGCCTGCGGGCCCTGCCCTTTGCGGACATCGAGTATCTGGAGTGCACCCACCATGTGGTGCACTACCACCTTGCCAGCGGCGAGGACGTGGCCTCCCTCTCCCTGCGGGTGCCCTTTTCCGAGGTGGCAAAGCCCCTGCTGGCCGATGCCCGTTTTCTGCAGCCCCACCGCTCCTATGTGGTCAACCTTGCCGCCGCCGCCCAGCTCTCCTCCGGGGAGCTCTGGATGCGCAGCGGGGCACGAGTGCCCATCCCCCGGGGGCGTGAGCCCGCCGTAAGGGCGGCGTTCCGGGCGTTTCTGGAAGGATAGGTCTATCATACAAAAAGAAAGCGGCCTGCTTCTGCGGGCCGCTTTCTGCATGGTGCAGGGGTCATACTTTGTCCCAGTCCAGCTCCGTCCAGTCGGTCAGGAACTGGTCACTGACCTCCCGCAGGGCGGGCTCATCGAATCTGCTGGCGGCATCGGCGATGCCGATGACGCGGAAGCCTGCATCGTGGGCGGTGCGGGCGGCGTAGAGGGAATCTTCACAGACAACGCACCGGTCGGGGTCAGTGCCGCCCAGGCGTGTAAGGGTCTGGAAAAATACATCCGGCCTGCTCTTGTGGAGTGCCCCCTGTGCCTCCACATAGAAGTCGAAATATTCATCGATGCCCAAACGGGTGAGCACGGTGCGGCACTGGGCGCTCCAGGTGTTGGAGCAGATGCACATGCGGGCACCCTCGGCCTTCAGGCGGGCCAGCAGCTCCCGCACGCCGGGCTTGAGCTCCACGGTCTCGTAGAGCTTGGTGATAACATCCCACATCACATCGTTGTAGTCCTCCATTTTCAGGGGCAGGTCATACTCCCGGATGAGGTAGGCCGCGCCATCGGCCATGCCCATGGTCAGGAGTGTTTTGTGGAGGTCGGATTTTGGGGTGCGGCCATAGCGGGCCAGCAGGGCATCGGGCGCACCCTCCCATACCACGGTCATGCTGTCGGTCAGGGTGCCGTCCATATCAAAGATCCAGTTGTTGCAGTGCATTGTTTTACCTCCACCATCGTTTCACACAAGTTAACAAAATTATACCATGGATTTTGTTCCAAAAACAGGGAGAATTTTTCCGGAAAATATGGTATACTTCTGACAGATTTCCAAAGAATGACTAGGAGGCGTTCCAGATGGCACAGAATGATACCCCGGTCAAGGCACTGGTGCTGGCAGGCGGCGGTGCGCGCGGCAGCTATCAGGTGGGTGTGTGGCGTGCCCTGACCGAGCTGGGCTGGCGGCCCCAGATCATCACCGGTACCAGTGTGGGCAGCCTGAACGGTGCCATGTTTGCGCTGGACCTGTACGAAACGGCCCGGGATATGTGGATGAGCATCCGCAGCCAGGACGTGATGGAGCTGCCGGAGGAAAACGCCGACCTCTCTGAGCTGCACGCCTTCCTGCGGGAAGTGGTGCGGGACGGCGGCATGGACGTGACCCCGCTGGAAGAGATCGTGGAGCGGGTGCTGGATGAGGATGCCCTGCGGGCTTCGCCCATCCGGTTCGGCCTTGTCACCGTGGAAAAGCGGGGGCTGAAGCCCCGGGAGCTGACGCTGGAGGATATCCCGGCGGGCAAGGTGAAGGATTACCTGCTGGCCTCGGCCGCCTGTTTCCCCGCCCTGCGGGCAAAGCAGATCGACGGGGTGCAGTTTCTGGATGGCGGCTACCGGGACAATATGCCCACCGCGCTGGCCCAGAAGATGGGCGCGGAGGAGCTGGTCTGTGTTGATCTGGAAGGGGTGGGCATCACCCTGCCCAACCGCACCGGCCTGCCCACCACTATGATCCGCAGCTACTGGGAGCTGGGGGATATCCTCCACTTTGACCCCGATACCGCCAGACGGAACATGGAGCTGGGCTACTACGATACCCGCCGCGCCATGGGATACCTGCGGGGCTGCGCCTATGCCGTTTCCACCAGCGCCGAGAGCTGTGAGGATGCCGCCGCTTTTGCGTGGAAATTCCAGCAGGTGCAGAAGGCGGTGCGGGAAAAATACCCCGTGACCCTGACAGCGGATGCGGCCCTGCTGCTGGCCAACATGAAGGATGCCCAGCTGGCCCCGCTGGAAGCTGCCGCCGAGGATGCGGGCGTGGACCCCACCGTGTTCTATACCACCCGGACACTGGCGGAAGCCTTTTTGGAAAAATGCGACCGGGAGCGCATCGAGAGCTTTGCGCCCCTGTTTGAGGGCAGCGGCAATGCGGCACAGGCCGCACGGGCCGCTCTGCTGCCCAATACGTTCTTACAGGCATTGGTCTGCCGTGCCCTTACCGGGCCGGTACTGCCGGAGGTGATCGAGGAATGAAGGTCTATCAGGGACACAGCGCCTCGCCGGGCCTTGTGATGGGAAAGGTGAGCCGGTTGGAGCGCTGGCACGAAAATTTTTCTGCCGGGCCGTTCGACGCGGAACGGGAACAGCGCCTGCTGGAAAACGCTGTCCGGACAGCCCAGCGTGAGCTGGACGGCATGGCAGACCGCAGCGGCCCCACGGAGCAGGCCATCTTCCTGTTCCAGAGCATGATGCTGGAAGATGAAGGCTTTATGAACGAGGTTAAATTCCAGATCAAGGCGGGCATCAGCGCTGCCGAGGCCATGTACCGTGCGGGCAACCGCTATGCGGAGCAGCTTGCGGCCATGGAGGACAACGCCTACATGCAGCTGCGCAGTGCGGATATTCTGGATGCCGCCCGCCGCGTGGTGAACGTGCTGACCAACCGTCCCCGGGTCTGGCTGGCGCTGGATCACCCGGTGATCCTGGCGGCAGAGATGCTGATGCCCAGCGATCTGTTCAGCGTTCCGGCGGGGATGATCCTGGGCATCATCACTTCGGAGGGCAATAAGCAGAGCCACGCGGCGATCATTGCGCGGGCCATGCACATTCCCTGCGTGGTGCAGGTGGGACGGGAGTTTCTGGATGATTGCGACGGCCGCACCGTGGTGCTGGATGCCGACAACGGCGAGTGCATCCTGGACCCGGATGCCAACACCCGCCAGCAGGCGGTCAGCCGCATCTGCGAGCTGCAGTGGGAGAGCGCGGAAGCCGCCCGCATCAGCGTCCTGCCCAACCGGACAAAGGATGATGTGCCGTTTGAGCTCCTGGCCAACTGCTACGGGCAGGAGGATATTGAATCGGCGCTGCAGGCAGGCGCTTCCGGCGTGGGCCTGCTGCGCAGCGGCTATATGATGCTGCCGGGCCGCCCGGTGGACGAGCAGGAGCAGTTCGTGTTCTATCAATCCTGCATTGCCGCCGCAAAGGGCGGTGTGGTGACAGTGCGCACCTTTGATTTTGGTGTGGACCGCGCCATGGCCGATATCCATAGGGGGCTGGAATCCTCCAAGCTGGGCCTGCGGGGCATCCGCAGCAGCCTGCGCCAGACCCATCAGTTTGAGACGCAGATCTGCGCCCTGCTCCGGGCGGCGGCCCACGGCCCCCTGCGGGTCATGTTCCCCATGGTGACCAACCTCGAAGATTGGGATGAAGCCATGCGGCTGGTAGCGCACTGCCGCCAGCTGCTGCGGGAGCGCGGAGAGGAGTTTGACCCGGACACGCCCTTTGGCGTGATGTTCGGGGTGCCCTCGGCCTGCCTGACGGCAGAGGAATTCGTGGAGCACGGGTGCAATTTCTTTGTCATCGAGACGAACGACCTGACCCAGTACACCCATGCGGTGGATCGGGATATCTCCATTGCCGAGCGCTACTACCGCCCGGCCAGCCACGCAATGAAAAAGCTCATCCGCATGGTGGTGGAGGCTGCCCGGGAGGGCGGGATCCCCGTGACCATCTGCGGCAGCGCGGTGGGCAATCCGGCCAACACCCTGCAATATCTGCAGCTGGGCCTGCGGAGCTTCTCGGTCAGCCCGCAAAACCTCATTGAGGTGAAAAAAGCGCTGATGAACGCGAAAATAAAGTAAACAAAAAGGACGGCATGCGCCGTCCTTTTTGTATATGTGGAAATAAAAATTACTCCAAGTTGCCCGTCAGGGTCATCACGGCAGAGAGCACCGCCAGCGGGGCGGTCTCGCACCGGAGAATGCGGGGGCCGAGGCCGACCGTTTTCACACCGGCATTGGCAGCCATTTCGGCCTCTTCCACGGCAAAGCCGCCCTCGGCACCGGTGATGAGGGCGATCTTCAGCCGCTGGCCATCGGCAGGCTGTGCGTCTGCCAGCAGCTGGCGCAGGGGCGCGCCGCCCAGCTCGTAGCAGAAGAGCACGAGGTCGTACCCTTCCAGACTGCGGCAGAGGGCCCCGAAGTTGGGCAGGGGCAGGGCGACATCCGGCAGCACGCCCCGGCCGCACTGTTTGGCGGCTTCAAAGGCGATGCGGTTGTAGCGCTCGTTTTTCTGCTCCTCCTTTTTGGGGGCAGCCACGCAGTACCGGCTGAAGAAGGGCACAAAGTGGGTACAGCCCAGCTCCACGCCGTGGCGGATGACCTGTTCCAGCTTGTCCTGCTTGGGGTAACCCACGAACAGGGTCACTTCCACGCTGGGCTCGGCGGCGCTGGGATAGCCCGGCTCTACCGAGAATTCCACGCAGTCATCCCCGAAGCCGGTGATGGTGGCGGTGTATTCCACGGCGCTGCCGTCGCATAGAATGACAGTATCGCCCATGCGGGCACGCATCACGCGGGCCAGATGATGGGCATCGGTGCCGCGCAGCACAGCCGTGCCGTCGGCGATCTCAGTGGTAAAATAACGGTGCGGCATAGTTCCTCCTTATGCCTTCTTGCAGACGATGCACTCCCAGCCGCGCTTCTCCTTCACTTCCACAACGGCAAGGCCGGCCTTTTCCAGGCCTGCGATCACTTCGTCCTTGCGGCTGTCGATGATGCCGCTGGCAATAAAGGTGGCATCCTCCGCCATCAGGCCCGGCACAGCCGGGGCAAGAGACAGGATGGCGTTGGCCACGATGTTGGCGGTGATGATGTCGTATTTGCCGCTGGCCTTGTCCGAAAGGTCGCCCACCAGCACGGTCAGCTTGTCCTGCACGCCGTTCAACGCGGCGTTTTCCCCGGCGGTGCGCACCGCCACAGGGTCGATGTCCACGCCCTCGGCCACGGCAGCGCCCAGCTTCAGCGCCGCAATGGCAAGGATGCCGCTGCCGGTGCCGATGTCCAGCACCCGCTCGCCGCCGGTCACCCGCTCGTCCAGCGCTTCCATGCACAGGCTGGTGGTCTCGTGGCCGCCGGTGCCGAAGGCAAGGCCCGGGTCAAGGATCAGCTTCACCCGGTCGGTGTCGTACTGCTGCCACGAGGGCACCACCGCCAGCCGTTTGCCGATCTCCAGAGGGTGATAATACTTGCGCCAGCCGTTCTGCCAGTCCTCCTGCTCCACACCCTCGGTCTTTA
>OHRV01000224.1_pt1 | contig 11230 bp, 10 predicted proteins | sample 1578511 | NCBI WGS metagenome assembly OHRV01 (sample SAMEA3879546, study PRJEB24766) | human gut metagenome | biome: human-associated habitat; feature: feces | place: USA | collected 1985/1987
GGACGGCGCGTGCGCTGCAGTCAGGCCGCAAATCTCTTTGTCAAAAAGTAATACTTTTTGACAGTCTAAAACGCCGCCTGTCCCGACTCCGGGACAGGCGGCTGATGTTCGGTATGGGGTCGTTCGGCGCGCTCGGGCACGCTCAGCGCTCGGAGCTCGTGGCGGCGCTGGTGCTGCCGGTCCACTGCCAGTTGGCGATCTCGGGCAGGTCGACGCCGTGCGCGGCGATGTACTGCCGGTGCTCGACGAGCTTGTCGCGCATCTGCTGCACGGTGTAGGCACCGCGGTTGCCGAGCTGGGGCAGGCGCTTGACGACATCGATGACAAGGTGGAAGCGGTCGAGCTCATTGAGCACGCGCATGTCAAACGGCGTCGTGATCGTGCCCTCCTCGACGTAGCCGCAGACGAACATGTTCTGGTTGCGGCGGGTGTAGGTCAGCTCGTGGATGAGCTTCGGGTAGCCGTGGAAGGCGAAGATGACGGGCTTGTCCTTCGTAAAGATGAGGTCATAGTCCTCGTCCGTGAGACCGTGCGGGTGGTCGGAATGCGGCTGGAGCTTCATGAGGTCAACTACGTTCACGACACGCACGCGCACCTCCGGCAGCTTCTCGCGCAGGATGGTCACGGCGGCGAGCGTCTCGAGCGTCGGCGTGTCGCCGCAGCAGGCCATGACGACGTCGGGCTCCGCGCCCTGGTCGCTGCTGGCCCACTCCCAGATGCTCACGCCCTGCGTGCAGTGGCGCACGGCCTGCTCCATGGTCAGCCACTGCGGCCGCGGATGCTTGGAAGCCACGATGACGTTGATATAGTTCCGGCTGCGGATGCAGTGGTCAAAGCAGCTCAGGAGGCAGTTTGCGTCCGGCGGCAGATAGATGCGCACGACATCGGCCTTTTTATTCGCCACGTGGTCGAGGAAGCCCGGGTCCTGGTGCGTGAAGCCGTTGTGATCCTGCTGCCACACGTTCGAGGCGAGCACGTAGTTGAGCGAGGCGATGTCCTGCCGCCAGGGCAGCTGGTTGCAGACCTTGAGCCACTTGGCGTGCTGGGAGAACATGGAGTCCACGATGCGGATGAAGGCCTCGTAGCTGTCAAAGAAGCCGTGGCGGCCCGTCAGCAGGTAACCTTCGAGGAAGCCCTCGCAGAAGTGCTCGGAGAGCATGGAGTCCATCACGCGGCCGTCGGGGTCGAGAAACTCGTCGCTGTCCGTCGCCTCGGCGACCCAGCGGCGGCCCGTGACCTCGAACACCGGACTCAGGCGGTTGGAGGCGGTCTCGTCGGGGGCGAAGATGCGGAAGTTGCGCGCGTCCATGTTCTCGCGCATGATATCGCGCACGAACGCACCGAGCACGGTCATGTCCTGCGCCTCGACGGCGCCGGGCGCCGGCACGGGCTGCTCATACGTGCGGAAGTCCGGCATGCGCAGCTCGCGCAGCAGCAGACCGCCGTTTGCGTGGGGGTTTGCGCCCATGCGGCGCTGTCCCTTCGGCGCAAGGGCCTGCAGCTCGGGGATGAGCGTGCCGTTGTCGTCAAAGAGCTCCTCGGGATGGTAGCTGCGCAGCCATTCCTCGAGCTGCACGAGGTGCTCGGGCTTGTCCATCGCGATCGGCACCTGATGTGCGCGGAACGATCCTTCCACCTGCTTGCCGTCCACTTCCTTGGGGCCTGTCCAGCCCTTCGGCGCGCGGAACACGATCATCGGCCAGTAGGGGCGCGTGGTGTCGTGCGCGGTGCGCGCGTGCTGCTGGATGGCGTGGATCTCCTCGATGGCCCAGTCCATCGTCTCGGCCATTTTGGCGTGCATCTCGGCGGGGTCGTCGCCCTCGACGAAGCGCGGCTCCCACCCGCAGCCGCGGAAGAACATCTCGAGCTCCTCGTGGCTGATGCGGGAAAAGAGCGTGGGGTTGGCGATCTTGAAGCCGTTGAGGTGCAGAATCGGCAGCACCGCGCCGTCCGTGATGGGGTTGATGAACTTGTTGCCGTGCCACGCGGTGGCGAGCGGGCCGGTTTCGGCCTCGCCGTCGCCGACGACGCAGGCGGCGATCAGGTCGGGGTTGTCCATCACGGCGCCGAAGGCATGCGCGAGCGAATAGCCCAGCTCGCCGCCCTCGTGGATGGAGCCCGGTGTCTCGGGCGCGACATGGCTCGGGATGCCGCCGGGGAACGAAAACTGCTTGAACAGGCGCTGCATGCCGGCCGCGTCGCGCGTGATGTTCGGGTACACGTCGGTGTACGAGCCGTCGAGATAGTCCTGCGCGACCATGGCGTTGCCGCCGTGGCCGGGGCCGGAGAGATAGATCATATCGAGGTCATATTCGTTGATGACGCGGTTGAGGTGCGTGTAGATGAAGTTCTGGCCGGGCACGGTGCCCCAGTGGCCGACGATCTTCTTCTTGATGTCGCGCTCGGTCAGGCGCCGGCGCAGCAGCGGGTCGTCGAGCAGGTAGAGCTGGCAGGCGGACAGATAGTTCGCCGCGCGCCACCAGGCATCCATCTTGGCCAGCAGCTCCGGTGTGGGTGCAAACGCTTCGTTTTTCATCGTGGAAACCTCCTTATATGATATGACAGAATGTGCCGTTCGGCACGGATCATGCTTCGTTTTGCAGCGCTTTGATCACGCACTCGGCGCAGCGGAGTCCGTCCACGGCGGCGCTGGTGATGCCGCCGGCATAGCCCGCGCCCTCGCCGCAGGGGTAGAGCCCCTGCACGCCGGTGCTGCACCGGTCGTCCCCGCGCACGATGCGCACGGGGCTGCTCGAGCGGGTCTCGGGCGCGGTGAGCACGGCGTCCGGGTCGTCAAAGCCGCGCAGCTTTTGACCGAAGACCGGCAGCGCCTGCGCAAGCGTCGCCGTGATGCGCTGCGGCAGCACATCGTGCAGGTCGCACCACGTCACACCGGGGCGGTAGGTCGGCTGCACGCGGCCGGAGGCGGTGCTTGCGCGCCCGGCAAGAAAATCACCCACGCGCTGCGCCGGGGCGTGATAATTGCCGCCGCCGCACACATAGGCGCGCTGCTCGATGCTGCGCTGCCAGTACATACCGCCGAGGGTGCTCTTGTCCGGAAAATCCTCCGGATGCAGCGTCACGAGCACGGCGGCGTTGGCGTTTTCCCCGTCGCGGCGGGAATTGCTCATGCCGTTGGTGCACACGCCGCCCGTCTCCGACGCGGCGGCGAACACCTCACCGCCCGGACACATACAGAACGTGTACGCGCTCGACCCGTCCGGCAGGTGCCAGGAGAGACTATAGTCCGCCGCGGGCAGACGCTCTGCCGCCGCGCCGTACTGCGCGGTGTTGATGTCTGACTGCCGGTGCTCGATGCGCACGCCCATGCTGAACGGCTTCGGCTCCATCGGTATGCCCTGCGCGTGCAGCATTTCGAATGTGTCGCGCGCGCTGTGCCCGATCGCAAGGATGACCTGCTGCGCCGGGAGTGTGTAGTCCCCCACGGGGCTGTGCACGGTCAGCGCCGTGATGCGTCCGTCCTGCGTGGACAGCCCGGTCATCCGGTGACCGAAGCGCACCTCGCCGCCGCGCGCGATGACCTCGCGCCGGAGGCTTTGCACGACCTCGACGAGCACGTCCGTGCCGATGTGGGGCTTGGCGTCATAAGTAATGTGCTCCGGCGCGCCGTGCGCCGCGAACTCCGCGAGCACGAAGCCGATGCGCGCGTCGTGCGTGCCGGTGTTGAGCTTGCCGTCGGAGAATGTGCCCGCGCCGCCTTCGCCGAACTGCACGTTGCACTCGGGGTCGAACGCGCCGCCCGCGCGAAACGCGGCGATCTGCGCGCTGCGCGTCCTGGCGTCCGGCCCGCGCTCGAGCACGATGGGTCTTGCACCCGCGCGCGCAAGCAGGAGCGCGGCAAACATCCCCGCCGGGCCGAAGCCCACGATCACGGGGCGCGTCTCCGGCGGCGCGACGTGCGGGATGGGATAGGTCTTTTCGTGGGCGATCGCGGCGCTGCGGCAGCGGCGGACGAGCCGCTGCTCGTCCCCGCGCACGGTCACGCCGACGGTGTAGACATAGTGAATGTCATCCTTCCGGCGCGCATCGAGAGATTTTTTGCGGATGCGCAGCCCGGTGATGTCGCCGGCCGGGATCTTCAGCGCCTTGGCTGCCAGCGCCTTGAGCGCTGCCTCGTCCGCGCCGGGGGCAAGCTTCAGGTTCGGGATCACGATCATCGGCAGGCCCTCCCGGCCGCGCGGCCGCTGGCCCACGCCCACTGCAGGTTGTAGCCGCCGCAGTCGCCGTCAATATCCAGCACCTCGCCGCAGGCGTACAGCCCCGGCACGAGCCGGCTCTCCATCGTCACGGGGTCGAATTCGTCCGTGCATATGCCGCCGGCCGTGACCTGCGCGCTCTCGAAGCCCTCCGTGCCGCGCACCGGCAGCGCGAAGCCCTTTGCCGCGCGCACGAGCGCCTTGAGTTCGCTGTCCGTCACGTCGCCGAGCGGCCGGGCGCCGGGGATATCGGCGTAGCGCAGCAGCATCTTGCCCACGCGGTTGTGCACCGTGCCGGTCAGTACCTCTTCGCACGGAAGCGCGGGCGCGAGCTTGCGCCGCGTCTGCAAAAACGCCAGAAATTCCGGCGCGCCGTGTTCGCGCAGCAGGTCGAGCGTCACGGTCTGCCCCTCGCCGCTGCAGCTGGCTGCGCGCGAGATCTCGAATATGGCGGGACCGGACACGCCCTTTTCCGTAAACTGCACCTCGCCCGCGCTGCGCGCGAGCACCTTGCGGCCCTGCGTGAGCGTCACGCGCGCATCGGCGCGCACGCCCTTGAGTGCGCGCGGATAGGTCGGCTCGGTCGTCAGCTGCACGAGCGCGGGGTGCAGCGCCGTGCGCCGGTGGCCGAGGCTTTGCAGCAGGGTGTAGCCGTCGCGCACGCCGCCGGCCTTCGCCCCGGCGATGCCGCCGCACGCGATGATGACGCGCTCGGCGGGAAACTGCCCGCCCTCCGTCTCGACGACGAAGCCGCGCCCTTGGCGGCGCACGGCCGTCACGGCGTCGCCCGTGTGCAGGGTGATGTTCGGCTGTGCGAGCGCAAAGCGCAGCACGTCCACGACGCTGTTGGCCGCGTTCGAGAGCGGGTACACGCGCCCGCCCGGCTCGGTCACGGTCAGAAGACCGTGTGCGGCGAACCAGTCGAGCGCCGCTGCGGGCGGAAAGGCCGCGAGTGTGCGCGCGGCAAACTCCGGCTGCGCGCCGTGGTAGTTTTCGGGCGCGGCGCCGGTGTTTGTCAGGTTGCAGCGGCCGTTTCCGGTCACGGCGAGCTTGCGCCCAACGCGCGCCTGCCGCTCGAAGAGCAGGATCTTATTTTCCGGGGTTTCGGCGGCGGTCAGCGCGGCCATCATGCCGGACGCGCCCGCGCCGATGACTGCGATCGTCATGGCGATGCTCCGTTTCTGTCGTAATTTTCTTCCCTTATTAAACCACACTTTGCCCGCAAACACAAGAAAACCGCGCAGCGCGCACAGAGCGCTTGCACCCCCGCAAACGAAAAACGGAGGCAGCCGGCAAGACTGTCTCCGTTTTCATGGCGGTGTTTACTTGGGCTGCACGTCGCACTCGGGCATCAGCTCGTCCGACATGACGGCCAGCACGTGTGCAAAGGTCGCCAGTTCCTCGGGCGTGAACCGCGCGCGGATGCGTCCGAGCACGGTGTCGATATAGCTCTGCATGAGACCGTTATAGCTGTAGAACTTGTCCGAGAGCTTGAGATGATACTCGCGCCGGTCGGTGTCGGAATTCTCCTTGACGATATAGCCCTTGCGGATAAGGTTGTTGACCTTGTAGGTCGCGTTGGACTGCGAGATGCCGAGAAAGTCCGCAAACCGGCCGATCGTCGGCGCGTTGAGCTGATGAATGACCTCAACGGAAAATGCCTCCATTGCGCTCAGCGAGCCCTCACGTTCCCGCACCTGTGAAAACAGGCGGCGGAAAAACTGCAGCTTAAATTTCTCATATACACGCTGAAAATCCTGCTCCATCATCGGCCGCTCCCCCCTTGCTCCTTTTGTTGCAGCATATTTTCTATTCTTTTTTACACCAAAGCGGCAAAAAAGTAAAGAGCCGGACGCGTAGAAATTCCCGCGTCCGGCAGAAAATAAAGCAGGATTTAACGTCTTACGGCGCTTTCGGCCCGTCGTCGGGCTTGTCCTCGCCGACGACCTCACCGGTCGTCTCGACGGCGGTGGCATCGTCCACAAAGTCACGCACGGCGGCCTTGACGTCCTTGACAAAGACGGCGGCGTACACGACGGTGCAGAGGTTCTGCACACCGTCAACGATGAGCGACACGCCCATCATGATCGTGAGCACCTGCTTGCCGTCAAAGGGGTTGAAGACCAGCAGCACGCCCAGCACCAGACACACGACCGTGCACACGAGCGTGACCCACCACGAGTGTGCGCCCATGCGCCGCGAATCGACGGCGACCTGCAGCTTGAAGACGCTGTCGACGAGCACGAGCAGGCCGATCATGACCGAGAGCACATCTGTCAGCGCCGGTGCGCGCCAGAGCATGAGCGCGCCGAGGATGATGCAAAACAGCCCCACGGCAAAGTCAAAGCGGATGGCCACGCCCTCGACCTCGCGGATGAAGTAGAGCACGATCTTCATCACACCGAACACGGCCATGGCAGCGCCGAGGATGCGGCAGATCATGATCAGCGACGTCTCGGGATTCACAACGAGATAGATGCCGAGGAGCAAAAACATCACGCTGAGCACGACATAGCTCCACTTGATACGCTTAAAGATCTTCACGTGAATGCCTCCTTACAGGCCGAGCGGCTCGTCGATGAGCACGACCTCGACCTTGGCCATGTCCATCATCTGTCCCCAGAGCACGAGCAGCGCGTTGCAGCCGCGGCTCTTGCTGCGGCAGTCGACACAGCGCTCAAGCTCGTGGCACGGCTGGTCGCCGTCAAAGCGCTGCATGTTCTGCACGGCGGCGGTGTTGCGCGCGCGCGACAGGGCACTGTCAAAGTCGGGGCAGATCTTGTTCGTGCCCGCGACGATGTACACTGTCTTGCCGATGCCGTAGACCATGGCAGCGAGGCGGTTGCCGCGGCCGTCGATATTGAGGATCTGGCCGTCGGCGGTGATGGCGTTGGCGCTGCTGAGATACACGGGCGCGGTCAGCGCGTTGTCGAGCGTGGCAAAGCCCGGTGTGCGCCAGTGCCACCAGACGGTGTTGTGCCCGGTGAGCCGGTCATACAGACCGAGCTGGTCAATGGTCTTGCTGCCGCCGATGCCGACGGTCGTGCCGTCGATCGCGCCGTCGAGATAGTCCGCCGCCTCGGCAGCCGTGGCAAAATGCTGCACGGCAAAGCCGCGGCCGGTCAGGGCGCGGATGGTCGTTTCAATGTCCATGGGACATGCCTCCATAAAATAGAATAGGGTCTGATTTTATCCTACCATTGCGAGCCGCCGCTGTCAATTTCCTTTGCGGCTTTGCGGTTGAATCCGTGCGCGCAGTTTGCTATAATGGCGGCAGAAATCTTCAGAGGGGAGACCGCTCTATGCAGCTTCTTTATGCGCTGGCAGAGCTGCGCACACCGTTTTTGGACGCGGTGCTCGGCGCACTCACCAACTGCGGCGGCGAGCTTGTGTTCATGGCCGCTGCCATCATCGTGTTCTGGTGCGTGAGCAAGTCCTGCGGGTACTATATGCTCACGGTCGGCTTCGTCGGCACGATCGTCAACCAGTTTCTCAAGCTTGTCTTTCGCATCCCGCGCCCGTGGGTGAAGGACCCGGATTTTCAGATCGTCGAGAGCGCCCGCGCCGAGGCCACCGGCTACTCGTTCCCGAGCGGACACACGCAAAACGTCTTTGCGTCCTTCGGCTGCCTCGGCCGCTGGACGAAGCGGGCGTGGTTGCGTGTGGTCTGCGCGCTGCTGATCGTGGTCACGGCGTTTTCGCGCATGTACCTCGGCGTGCACACGCCGCTGGACGTCGGCGTGTCGTTCGGCATCGGGCTCGTGCTGGTGTTCGCGCTCTATCCGCTCTTTCGGGACATTGACAGCCATCCGAAGCGGCTCTATCTGCTCTTTGCCGGCATGGCGGTGCTGGGCGCTGCCTACCTGCTCTTTGCCGAGCTCTGGCCGTTTCCCGCGGATGTGGACGCGGCAAACCTCGCCTCCGGGCGCAAGAACGCGTACACGCTGCTCGGCGCGGTGCTGGGCATGACGTTTGCCTACTGGCTCGACCGGAGGTATGTGCACTTTGACGTGCGCGCCGTCTGGTGGGCGCAGGTGCTCAAGACCGTGCTCGGTCTTGCCATTACGATCGGGCTGCGCGCCGCGCTCAAAGCGCCGCTGCTCGCGCTGTGCGGCGGGCACAATGTTGCCAATCTCATCCGCTACGCGCTCATGGTGATCTTTGCCGCTGGTATCTGGCCGATGACCTTCGGCTGGTTCGGCCGTCTCGGGCGGAAGAAACCTGCGTCCGGCGCGTCAGATTGAATTGACTTGCAGACACAAGTGTGTTACTATTTATTACGTTATGTAAACACGCAAACACGGACATAAAGAGGTGCGTATCACATGGAAAAACACGCATTCGATCCCGCATGCTGCCTCGGTGAGCGGCTGCAGACGCTCTCGCGCGCGGAGCTGACCGCGCTGGCTGAGACGATCTGCCGCATCCTGACGGAGCGCGGGGCATACCACGGCGGCATCCGCCCGGACAACATCAGCCGTGCCGGGGACGGTACGGTCGGTCTCGGCGCGCCCGCCCGCACGGACACGAAGGACTGGACGACCGAGGAGCTGGAGTTCATGGCGCCCGAGGTTTTCTGGAGCGGCTCGCTCGATGCCTCGGCCGACGTGTATTCGCTCGGCCTGCTGCTGTATGCGGGCGTGATGGGCGGCCGTCTGCCGTTTTACCCGGATGACCGCGCGCCGCAGCCGGAGGATATGGCCGCCGCGCTGCGCCGCCGCATGAACGGCGAGGCGCTGCCTCTGGCGCGCAAGGCCGGGCGCGATCTTGCGCAGATCATCGCGCGCGCCACGCAGTGCCGGCCGGCCGACCGCTACGCCACCCCGGCGGAGCTGTGCGCCGCGCTCGAGCAGTATGATGCCGAGCAGCGCCGCAATGTGCCGACCGCACAGGAGATGTTCAACAAGCCCGAGCAGGAGCTCAGCGAGGTCGAGCGCATGATGCTCAGCATCCTCGCCGAGGAGGCCGTCGCGCCTGTGCCGGAGGCTGAGCCGGAGATCGCGGCCGAGCCCGAAGCGGAAGCTGAGCCTGAGCTGAAGTTTGAACTGAAGACCGAGCCGGAGGAAGCCCCGGTCATTGAGCCGGAGGCCGAACTCGAGTCGGAAGCAAAGCCGGAGGAAACCCCGGCTGCCGAGTCGGAAGAGAAGCCCGAGGAAACCCCGGCAGCCGAACCGGAACCGCAGCCCGAGCGCAAGCCCGAACCGCAGCCGCTGCCGAATAAATTCCGTCCGGAAAAGCCGGCTGCCAAGCCGGAGGTCAAGCCCGCGCCGAAGCAGGAGCACAAGCCGGAAAAGCCGCCGGTGAAAAAGCCAGAGCCCTACCGTCCCGCCCCCGCAAAGCCGAAAAAGAAAGCGCCTGACGCGCAGCGCCAGTCGCATAAGGCGGGCGTGCTGCTGACGGTGCTGATCATCTGCGCGGCGGTGCTGGCGGTGCTGCTGCTGCGTTCGCTCGGCGTGTTCGGCACGCCCAGCGCGGCGGAGACCACACCGACGCCCGCACCGACCGTTCCCGTCGAGACCGTTGTCCCGACCGAGACGCCCACGCCCACCCCGACGCCGAAGCCCGAACCGACGTATGAAGTCGTCAAGGCGGACGTCTCCTGGGCGGACGCCGAGGCGGCGGCCGAGGCCAAGGGCGGCCACCTCGTCGTGATCGACAGCGCCGAGAAGTGGACGCGCGTCGCCCAGCTTGCCGACGAGTCCGGCCTGACCTACGTCTGGATCGGTCTGTACCGCGCCGACAGCGGCGAGCTTGCCTGGGTCAAGGACAACATCGACCCGGTCTATAACTGGGCCGCCGGTGAGCCGTCCGTGCGCGACACCAACGGCGCGGCCGAGAACTATGTGCTCATCGCGCGCCGCAGCGACGGCTGGTATTATAACGACTGCATCGGTGATCCCGCCGCCAAATACCCGCAGTTCTACGGCGGCAAGACCGGCTATATCATCGAGATCGACCCGTAATTGCATAAAAAGATCCCCGACCGCGGTCGGGGATCTTTTTGCGTCTGTCAGGTCTGCCAGTCTGTGACCGGTTTTCCGTCGCTGTCGGTGAATGTGCCGCAGGCGATCATGATCAGGTCGACCAGCGCGCCGATGCCGAAGCATCCGGCTGTGAGCAGCCAGAGCACGCCCGTGCCGATCTTGCCGACGTAGAAGCGGTGGATGCCGAGACCGCCGACAAAGACGCACAGCAGCAGCGCGATCAGGCGCGATTTCGGGCTGGCGTTCGGGTCAAAGCCGCGCTGGGGCTGCACCGGGCAGCCGCACTGCGGGCAGACGACAGCCTCGTCGACCAGCTGTCTGCCGCACTGAGCACAGTATTTCATGGTTTTTGTCCCCCTTCGAGGCAGCCGCCGCAGCGGCCGCGATTTCTGTCGTACGACAAGCGTAGTGTAGCATTTTCCGCGCCGGTTGTCAATTTCCCGACGATATATATCCGAGCGCGCAAGGCAAAAAAGAGGAAGCCGAGCGACCGGCTTCCTCTTCTCATTTTGCGTTATGCCTCGGGGCTGAACTGGTCCTTGCCGACGCCGCACAGCGGGCAGACCCAGTCTTCGGGGACTTCTTCCCAAGGCGTGCCGGGGGCTACGCCGTTGTCGGGGTCGCCCAGGGCGGGGTCATAGACATAGCCGCAGGGGCACTCGTATTTCATAAGAAAGCCTCCTGATTACTTGAAGTACCGCTCCAGCAGGCCCTTCAGAGCGCGGCCGTGACGGGCCTCGTCCTTGGCCATTTCGTGGACGGTGTCGTGGATGGCATCCAGGCCGTTCTTCTTGGCGCAGGCGGCCAGGTCAAACTTGCCCTGAGTTGCGCCGAACTCGCAGTCCACACGCCAAGCCAGGTTCTTCTTGGTGGAGGCGGTCATGTTGGGCTCCAGAGTGGTGCCCAGCATTTCGGCGAACTTAGCGGCGTGCTCAGCCTCTTCGTAGGCGGCCTTCTCCCAGTACAGGCCGATCTCGGGATAGCCCTCGCGGTGGGCGATGCGCGCCATGCAGAGATACATACCGACCT
>OHRV01000226.1_pt1 | contig 11211 bp, 7 predicted proteins | sample 1578511 | NCBI WGS metagenome assembly OHRV01 (sample SAMEA3879546, study PRJEB24766) | human gut metagenome | biome: human-associated habitat; feature: feces | place: USA | collected 1985/1987
TAGACGAAGTAAAAGTTTATCCCGTTACACGTATTAGTCGCCCTCAAATTCATCCTTTTCTCACTAAGCGCTAACCACTGCCCGGGTGGTTAGCGTTTCTTTTATAAAACACTTCAGGAATAAATATGAAACTGAATAAATTTGCAGTTTGCGGTATCGCTTTGTCTTTTTTTGCCCTCAGCGGCTGCGGTGCCATGAGCACAGCGGTTAAAAAGCGCAATCTGGACGTCAGAACGCAAATGAGTGAAACCATCTGGCTTGAACCCGCCTCTGAAAGAACGGTGTATATTCAGGTGCGAAATACGTCGGACAAAGATATGTCGGGGCTGCAGACAAAAATTGCCTCAGAACTTACTGCAAAAGGGTATCAGGTGTCAGCCTCTCCGGACGCGGCGTATTTCTGGGTGCAGGCGAACGTGCTCAAGGCCGACAAAATGGATTTACGGCAGTCACAGGGCTTCCTCAGTTCCGGTTACGAAGGCGCAGTGACGGGCGCTGCCCTGGGCGCGGGCATTACGGGTTATAACACCGGCTCCGCTGGCGCAACACTCGGTGCGGGGCTGGCTGCAGGACTTGTCGGCATGGCGGCTGATGCTCTGGTCGAGGACGTTAACTACACGATGGTGACCGATCTGCAAATCTCCGAGCGCAGTAAAGCTGTCGTGACCACAGACAATGTGGCGGCGCTGAAACAAGGCTCATCCGGGGTGAAGCTGCAGACCAGCACAGAGCAGGGCAACCGGGCGAAATACCAGACCCGTGTGGTCTCGAACGCCAACAAGGTTAACCTCAAGTTTGACGAGGCAAAACCGGTGCTCGAGGCGCAGCTGGCCAAATCCATCGCCGGCATTATGTAACACAGCTTCCCCCGCCGGGCCTCCTGCCCGATTTCACTGTTAACAACGCCTTTCCGGTTCCGCTTTCCTGTCGCGCGCAGCGCTGTCGGGTGCATTGCTGTATCCGGAAGGGCGCAACATGATGAGGTGCAATAGTGTCGGTATATATCCCGTATCGCAGGCCGGGTGGCTCAGAAGACCTTCTGGCGCTGATTGCGCTGGAAAGCGATCTGGTTCATGCCCTGGCCATTATCCGCCAGTCCGGAAGCGTTGAAGAGTATGAGCGGCTGGCGCTTGCGCCGTGGTGGGCCGGGTACGTTATGACCCTGGAGGGCCTGGACGCCAGTTTGTGGGACTCTGAAGCCTGCGCGGATGTGGCGTTGTCTGTCAGACATCTGGCCACTGAAATGGATGAACAGGCGTGGCGGACCGGCATCAGGGACGCAACGTATGAACTCGCACAGCAGGAGGAAGAACCGGATTACCTTTAACTCACAGTACCCCTTTCACCTTGTCTTTCAGCCCGGCACGTATGTGCCTTTCTCACCCACAGTGGATATTTCGCTTCCTCACCGGACAAACGGCTGCGCCGGTGTCCGGATTGCGGCGAGCGCTGCGGGTTTTAACGTCAACTTCCTGGAGAATTCTCCGATGAATAAATCAGCCCTGAATAACGTTATCTCTGCCTGCTTTTTCCTCCTCCTGCTTTCCGCATGGACTACGTGGCTCATGCTCCACTACGGCGCAGATGTGCTGCAGTGGATAATGGCAAACTCCACACTGTTCTCCCGCACCCTGGCGCTCAGCACGTCGCAACCCGACTGGGCATGGACAAGCCAGCTGAATCTGGTCTGCTGGCTGCTTATTTTCACGACCGGCGGTCTGCTGGCGTCATTGCTGACCAGTCTTGCGCTCCGCACCATCAGTGATGTGCTGACGCTTCTCGCCCGACCACTTGTGACCTGGTCCCGCAGGGTATAGCCCTGAAACGCCGGAGGATGTTCCGTCATGATTACAGAAAACCGACGACCTGACCTGCCCGGGTTAGAGAGCCTGATCCATCTTGAAAGCGAGCTGCTGTTAACAACCACCTGTCTGAATGTATTTGGTTCGCTTCCGGATGAGAAGGACAAAACCCACATTGCGTACTGGGCCGGCTACGCGTTCACCTTCTATGGTCTGGCACCCCGTGCGGGGCATTCACCCGGTTATGCCGATGTGGCCACCGCTGTCCGTTCTGCGGCGGTGAGCATTAACGAACAGGACTGGGAGGACGGATGCCATCAGGCAGAATTTGAGCTGAGCCAGCTGGCATAGAACGACCTCCCCCGCAGTACCAGGTTAATCACACCTGCTTCAACTTTTCTTCCCTGATAACGCACATCACCACACCGGTGATGCGATAACGGCCGGACAAAATCTATGAGCTTTAAAGGAAAAAACCTCACACAGGGCGGGCAGATGACCGCCTACCGCTGGCGCATGTTTCTGCAGGTGAACAACTGGATCGGCTACTGGGTATTCCTGTTGTTTGGTGCCATCACGGCATGCCTGTTCTTCTGGCTGACGCCCCAGGAAATGCTGGATAACGGCAGCTGGTACTGGTTTGCACGGGTCAACGAAAGTTTCATCGATCTGATGCCGGCCGGTCAGGGGAAGTTTTATGAGATCCATTACTTTTACGCCCCGACCAGCACCACCATGACGCTCAAAATGACCCTGCAGCAGATGCTGAAAGACCCGTACATGCAGTTCATGGGTGACAGGCTGGCGGGGCATCTGCAGACCGCCGCAGCGATCGCCGGTGCTGTCAGCATGGCGGTTTTTGTCGGCGTCGCCTGGTACATCGCGCGGATTGGTAAACAGGAGAGCGAGGACGAATACCTCTCCGGTATGAAACTCACCGAGTTCGCACCGGAGGTCAATGCCCTGCTGCGTAAAAATGGCGAGCTGTCAGATTTGCGTGTCGGCGACCTGCACCTGGTTAAAAACGCCGAAGTGATGAATTTCCTCATACACGGCACCATCGGGGTGGGCAAGTCCACCGCAATCCGCTGGCTGCTGGATATCATCCGCCGGCGTGGCGATCGCGCCATCATTTACGACTCCGGCTGTACCTTCATTGAGACCCACTACAACCCGGACAGGGATTTCATCCTCAACCCGCACGATGAGCGCTGTGCCAACTGGCAACTGTGGGAAGAGTGCGTGGATGTTATCGACTTTGAAAACTTTGCAACCAGCCTTATCCCCGTGGAGGGTGAGTCCGATCCGTTCTGGGTCTCCAGTTCCCGGACGATTGCCTCAGACCTTGCCATCCGCATGTCAGCCGACCCTGAGCGCAGTATCGAGAAATTCCTCAAAACGCTTCTGTCACTGAGCATGAAAAGCCTGCGCGAGTATCTGGCCAACACGCCGGCGGCGAACCTGGTCGAAGAGAAAATCGAAAAAACGGCCATCTCCATCCGCTCGGTCGTCACCAACTACGCCAAGGCGCTGCGGTTTCTCCAGGGGCTGGATAACGGCACCCGGCCTTCATTCACTATCCGTAACTGGATGACCAGCGAGCAGTACAGTGACAGCTGGCTGTTTATCTCCACCCAGGCCCGTCACCGCAAAAGCGTGCGCCCGCTGATTTCGATGTGGATGTCGATGGCCACCCTCTACCTGCAGAGCATGGGCGAGAACGCCGACCGCCGGGTGTGGTTCATCATGGATGAAGCGCCGAGCCTTCAGCGTATTCCCCAGTTTGAGGAGACGCTGGCGGAAGGGCGCAAGTTTGGTGGCTGTTTTGTCATCGGTATCCAGAACATGCCGCAGCTTATCAACTCGTATGGCCGCGAGGTGGCCAAAGCGATTTTTGACCTGCTCAACACGCGCATGTATGGCCGCTCACCGAGTGCTGAGGTGGCGAAAATGGTCGAGGAAGAGCTGGGGAATCAGCGACGCCGCGAGGCACGCGAGCAGAACTCCTACGGCCTCGATCAGGTGCGTGACGGGATATCCTTGGGCAAGGATAAGGTCAGCCAGCCCATCGTTGATTATGAAGACGTCATGCAGCTGCGTAACCTGAAGTTTTATGTGCGGCTGCCGGGCGAATACCCGGTGGTGAAGCTGGCGCTGAAGTACCGCAACATCAAAAAAATAAACACCGCATTACAGGAGCGCAATATCCGTGACGCCCTCAGCCCCGAGCTGGAAAAGGTGATCAGGGAGAACGAGCGCGATGCGGCCCTGGCCGGCCTGGTGTTCCCGACCGGGGAAGAGCACCTGGAAAAAGCGGCTGCGCAGCCACAGGCACAGCCGTCAGGTCAGCCGGTCAGTCCGGCTCCTGCTGCCACGCCATCGCAGCGGGCACAGCCAGCCCGTAAGGAAGCCGTGCAGCCTCCGGCCCCTGAGCCTGTTGAGTCTGTGCCGGCACCGGCACCCCGCATTACCGCGCCTGAACCACACCGTGACAACGCAGAGACGCAGCGTGACGTCAGGAGTGTGCCGCCGGCACCCGTTTCTGAAACTGCCGTTCCCGTCCGGGTCACTGCCAGACCCACTCCTGAACCTTTGCCGGGCAATGCGCTCAGTGTGCTCGCGCGCGCAACCGGCAGGGAATCTGAAAGCCAGGCATCACCGGGTGGCGCACTTGACCTGCTTAACCGGGCACGCCGTAAGCCTGCAGCAACAGACGGGAGTTCCGAAGAAAGCGGCGGTGAGGCACAGGAACTCAGGATGCAGGTCACGCAGCTGGAAAACGGCGGGCTGGAGCTGAAGACCGCCGGCCAGCCCGGAACCGCGTCAGGCCACCACAACGAAGACGGGAATACCCGCCAGCGGATGGAGCGCGAGGAGGAATACATCCTCGTTAACCGCCATCCCGAAGACCCCGGCTTTGATGAAGCCGATTTTGAACGCGATTATGACGGAGAACCCGAACGATGATGTCACCCGCCCCCATCGTGTCTGCCGGTGATGCGGCAGGCTACTACAGCAATAAAGACAACTACTATTTCCTCGGGCAGCTGGAGAGCGAGTGGCTGGGTGAGGGGGCCAGTGCGCTGGGGCTGGAGGGGCCGGTGCGCAGCGACCAGCTGACGGCCGTGCTCGAGGGCCGCCTGCCTGACGGCTCACGGCTCGGTAAGGAGGTCAACGGTATCCACTCCCATCGCCCAGGTCATGACCTGACGTTTTCGGCACCGAAAAGTGTCTCCATCCTCGCCCTTGTGGGCGGGGACAAAGCCATGCTGGAAGCGCATCAGTACGCTGTGCGTGTGGCGGCAGGCTACGTTGAAAAACTGATCTCCGCGCGCGAAACCGTGGACGGCAAAACCTCCATCATCCCCACCGGGAAAATGGTGGCCGCGCTCTACACACACGACACGTCCCGTAACCTCGATCCGCAGCTGCACACACACATGCTGGTTGCCAACATGACGGAGCTGAACGGCAAATGGAAGGCGCTGGCCACGGACTACATCCACAACGCCGGTTTTATCGAGACGGTGATGAAAATGCAGGTCACGCTGGGTAAACTTTACCGTACCGCCCTGCGTGATCGCGTGGAAACCCTGGGGCATGAAATTGAGGAAGTCGGGCCACACGGGATGTGGGAAATTAAGGCCGTGCCGGAAGCGGTCCGGGAAGAGTATTCCTCGCGCGGCCGGGAAGTGCGCGGTGCCGTCGGTGCCGAGGCCACGCTGAAAAGCCTCGATATCGCCGCCAAGAACACCCGTAAAGCCAAAGTCGATCCCTCCCGTCTTCGTCTGATGGAGCGCTGGCAAACCCAGATGAAAGAGAAGGGCTGGGATATGAAAGCCTACCAGGACAGCGTGGTGCCGCGCGACGCGCCGGACGCCGGGGCGGTGGCCATCCCTGCGGCGCACCGGCAACCCGTTCGTGACGCCACGCAACCGGACGCAACCAAAGCGCCGTCGCCCGCAGAACAGCCTGCCCGTGATGAGCAGGTGACACGCAGTAACGGGCAGCGCGACGCGGAACAACCGGCACGGTCTGCAGAAGGGCGTGACCCGGCTGAGCCTGTGCCGGCACGCGGTGTTCCGGCGCGGGACAACGCACCGGCGAGCGCAGAGCGGGGCGGGAGCGTGAAAACGGCAGATTCACAGCAGCCCGACGTCCGTCAGGAGGTGACGGATGCCGTGCGCATGGCCGTTTCTCAGCTGAGCGACAGCAAAACCCGGTTCACCTGGGGTGAACTGCTGCTGAGTACCACCGAATTCAGCGACAAAATACCCGATGTGAAAGAAATCAAACTGGCGCTGGATGAGGCGCTGAAGGAGGGGCTGATTGTGCCGCTTGATGCGGAGAAAGGCGTGTTCACTTCCCGCCATCACCTCCTCGATGAGCTCTCCATTCAGGCGCTGGGAAAGGAGCACCTCAGCGAAACGCACGTTGTCAGCTTCACCCGTCCGGCACAGTATGCACCGCCCGCCCTTGAGCCTGTTGAGAAGGATGCCCTGGTACTGATGAATGCCCCGAAGGGCGTGGCTGGCATCCGTGAACTGACGGAGCAGCTGGCCGGCATCTCTGCCGCGCATGGCCGCGAAGTGAAGGTGCTGGCCAGCTCGGCAGAACGTGCCATTTCACTGGCAAAATCAGATGTACTGCGGGAACACATCACCGGGCGCCAGCAGCTGCTGAAGGGGGAACTGAGCCTGCGGCCACAGAGCACGCTCATTATTGAGGGGGCAGAGCGTCTGGGGCTGAAGGAAACGCTGATCCTGCTGGGTGAGGCGCGGGAAAAAGACGCCCAGCTGGTCTTTCTCGACAGCGCGGGTCGTCAGGCGAACGGGAATGCCATGTCCGTGCTGGAATCTGCCGGCGTGAGGCGCAGCCGCCGCACGGAGCCGTCGCCGGGTCTTGAAGCAGAGGTTATCAGTATTGCTGACAAGCGCGATCGGTACAGTGCGCTGGCCACCCGCTTTGCGGAGCTGAATCCCGGCACGGAGCCGGTGACGGCGGTGGTGATTGGGCAGCGCGAGCAGAAGCAGCTGACAGGCCTTATCCGCGATGCCCTGCAGAACGCGGGGCAGCTTGAGCGTGACGGTGTCACCATTGAGGCGCGCACACCGGTGTGGCTGGACAGCAAAACCCGCCGGATGACCGGGTCTTACCGTGCCGGTCAGGTTCTGGAGGACCGCACGGAGCGTGAAGCCCGGCACTTTATTATCGACAGGGTGCATGAGGAGACCCGGATGCTGTCGCTTATTGACAGCGACGGGGTACTGGTCAGACAGAAAATCAGCGACCTGACCGCCGACTGGCGACTCTTCAACAGCGAGCAGCTGCACGTTGCCGGCGGCGACAAACTGATTGCGCTGGCCGCCGACCGCGGTGCAGGCCTGAAGGCAAAAGACAGACTGACCGTAACCGGCGTCAGCCCGCAGGGCATCGGGGTCATGCGGGACGGAAAGGCCGTCACGCTGCCGGCAGACAGGCCGCTGTATGTGACCCACGGCTACGTGGCCGGGCCGGGCAACCGTGACAACGACACCGGCGTGGTGCTGGCCGCTCTTAATTCGCGGGATATCTCTGCCCAGACCATGAACTCCCTGGCGCAGTCCGGGAGCCGCGCGGAGATATTTACGGCCGAGACGCAGGACCGGGCGGAGGCACGGCTGCAGCGAATGCGTGTCGACAATTCGCCGGTGCAGCTTGTGACGACACTCAGCGGTGAGGCCGACATCAGCAGCGCCGTCCGGACACTTCAGGCCGGTGTGCTGAGTGACGCCGCGCTGGCGGTCCGGCGTGCCATTGCCGATCAGCAGTCCGTCACCCTCAACGAGCTGAAGCTGGCTGAGGCCGCGACGGCGTTTCATCCGGGTCTGACGGAAGTGACGCGTGAAATCAGTGCGATGATCAAAAACGGCGACCTTATCCGCGTCCCGAACAAAACAGAGCCCCTGCTGGTTGCCCGCGCGACCTGGGAGATGGAGAAAACCATCATCAGCGCCATTGTCGCGGGCAAGGACACGCAGGTGCCCCTGATGGAGCAGGTGGATAACGCCCTGCTCGACGGCCTGACGCAGGGACAAAAGGCAGCGGCGCAGCTGGTCCTCAACAGCCGTGACCAGTTTACCGGCATACAGGGGTATGCCGGGGTGGGTAAAACGACCCAGGTGCGCGCGGTGAAAACCGCACTCGACACCCTGCCGGCATCCGCCCGGCCCGCGCTGCATGGCCTTGCACCGACGCACCAGGCGGTGAAGGAGCTGCGGGCGGTGGGGATCGAGGCGCAGACGGTCAAATCCTTCCTCGTCGAATATGACCAGATGAAGGCCGCCGGCGAAAAGCCCGACTTCAGCAACCGCGTCTTCCTTATCGATGAATCCTCGATGCTGGGCAACCAGGACACTGCCGCCGCGTATCTGGCCATTCAGGCCGGCGGGGGGCGGGGCGTGTCGATGGGGGACATCGATCAGTTTGAATCCCCGGAATCAGGGGCACCGTTCAGGCTGGTTCAGGAGCGCAGCCCGATGGATGTGGCCATCATGAAACAGATTGTCCGCCAGAAGGAAGTCAACCTGCGTGACGCGGTACATGACGTCATTGATAACCGCATCGATGCCGCGCTTGAGCGGCTGAAGCATCAGCCTGCGGATCTCGTTGCCCGTCAGGAACCGGACTGGCAGCCCCCCGCTGAGGGACTGGCGGAGTCAGACAACCCGGTCAGTGACCTGGTGGCTGACTGGCTCAGCCGCACGCCGAAGGCACGGGACGAAACGCTGATTATTGCCCAGCTGAACGACGATCGCGCGGCCATTAACCGGGAGATTTTTGACGCACTGGACGCGCGTGAGGAACTGGGTCAGAAAAAAATCAGCGTGCCGGTGCTGGAAAAAATTAAGCATACCCGGCACGAGTTCAACAAGCTGGCAGCCTGGGAAGCGGGGATGGTGCTGAAGCGCGGCGACACCTATCAGGATGTGGTGGCCGTCGATTATAACGGCTCGCTTGTTACCGTCCGGAACGAGAATGACCGGATCGCGATGGTTTCACCCCGCGAGCTGCTCACCGGCGACGTGGAGCTGTTTAAACGCAGCGAGAAAATACTCGCAGCGGGTGCCGTGGTGCGCTTCACCGTCACCGACCGTAACCGGGGTCAGGCTGCCAACCAGAAATTTACCGTTGAGAAGGTGACCGACAGCGGGGACATCGTGCTGCAGGGCGCTGAAGGAAAGAAAACCATCAATCCCGTGCAGGTCAGGGCCGAACAGCATCTGGATTATGCCTGGGCCATCACAGGCTATGGCGCACAGGGTGCCAGTGAGGGGTCGGTACTGGCGCTGGAAGGGACGGAGGGAAGCCGCCAGGCGATGGCCCACAAACGTGCCTTTTACATTTCGTTATCGCGTGCAAAACAGCATGTGCAGGTCTACACGGACGGGACGGAAAAGTGGGTCAAAAGCATCAAGCGAACCGAGTACGATCTGAAGACGGCGCACGATGCCCTCAGCCCGCAGACAGAGCGCAAACAGGCGAAGGTCATCTGGGCGATGGGACAGCCTGTCGGAAAAACTGCGATAGGGCGCGCGTGGTCGCGGCATGAGGCGATGGGAGAGCATAACCTCACCGCGAGAGTGATCCCGGCCACCCGGCGTTTCCCGGACCCGTCCCTGGCGCTGCCCCTGTATGACAACAACGGTCGCAGCGCCGGACTGGCGCTCGTCTCGCTGGTAGCCAGTGACACCGGTCGCCTGATGCGGGGTGACGTGCGTATGGTGGCCACCCAGGGCGCGACCGGGGCAGTCATGCAGCGCAGCCGCAGCGGAAACACCCATGTGGTCCGCACGGCTGACGAGGCGTTTAAAGCGGTCAGGGAGCACCCCGGGGACGGTGTGGTGTGGCAGACCGGCGACGAGAAGCCTTCACCGTGGATGCTGAAAGTCAGCCAGGGCGCAGCCCTGTCGGAAGAAGCTGCCCGTGCACAGACGATCAGGCTTGCTGAGTCAGAGGCCATGACGCTGCCGGCAATCGCCCCCGTGCGTGATGATGAACCTGTTCCTGCCCGTGCCATCGAGCAGGCCATACAGGCGCTGCGGGGAAGCGATGAGTATGCGATTGCAGAGGCGGAGATGCAGGCGTATGAGGAGTACCAGAGCCGGATTGTGCTGCCTGAAGAAGAAAGTGTCGCTGATATTCGTCTCAGTATGAAAGACGACGCCACACAGGCGCGCCAGCCCGCACCTGACGGGAAGGACATTGCGCGCATTGCCGGCGAGGAGCGGGAACTTCAGGCGGATAAAGCGCGTACCGGCCCGCTGCCGGCACTGTCGCAGGATAAAGCCACCGGCGAGCGTGCCGTTGCCGGGCAGGTGGCCCGTGAGCTTGCTGAGCACCAGCGTGACATGCCGCTGTCGCGCGATATGCCTGAGCGCGGACGCGAGATAGAACATCAGGAGCACGCCCCGCCACGCACCATTCAGAAAGAACGTTAATCAGGAGAGAACACGTGAACGTAAAAAAGGCAACAGCCTTATTAGTTACAACAATCATATTACCTGTATTTACTCCACTCCATGCGGCACCTGCACCGGCATTCACGCCAGAGCAGGAAGCCCGCATCGGGGAAATAGCCGCTGACTATCTGCTGGCACACCCGGACGTCCTGGTGCAGGTCAGCCGGAAGCTGCAGCAACAACAGCATGCGCGTGAGCAGCTGGCCATGAGCCTGAAGGTCATGGATAACCAGGCGGCCCTGCTCAGGGATGCTGACACGCCGGTGACCGGCCCGGCCGGCGCGAAGGTCGCCGTGATTGAGTTCTTTGACTACCAGTGTGTGTTCTGCAGCAGACTGGCGCCGGGGATGGAGCAGGTGATGAAAACCCGCCCTGACGTGCGTTACATCTTTAAGGAATGGCCGATATTTGCACCGAAGTGGGAGACGTCGTCCCTGGCGGCGCAGTACGGTATCGGGGTCTGGAAAGCGAAAGGCGCAGCAGGCTACCTGACCTACCACAACGGGATATATCACACCGGGCACATCGAGGGTGACCTGATGACAGAGGATATTAAGGCGGTAGCTCACGCCGCCGGCGTGGATACGCTGAACGCCGTGGACCATGCCCCTGTTCTGGAAAAAAACGATGCGCTCGCGCAGGCGCTGGGGCTCACGGGTACGCCAGGACTGATTGTGATGCCGGTGGAGAACGCCTCACCCGGAACCATCACCGTCTTTGCCGGGCTGGCGTCACCGGAGCAGATTCTGGCGGCGATCGATAAAGCACAGCACTGACGCGCCTAGTTCCCGCCGGGCTTGTCCAACCCGGCAAAAGTAGGATCCCCCCCTGCCTTTGCCGGGTTACCGGTTATCTATGATGTCGCTTTTAGGATAATCAGACAAACTGGCGTGGTGCGCTCTGTTTTA
>OHRV01000230.1_pt1 | contig 11157 bp, 7 predicted proteins | sample 1578511 | NCBI WGS metagenome assembly OHRV01 (sample SAMEA3879546, study PRJEB24766) | human gut metagenome | biome: human-associated habitat; feature: feces | place: USA | collected 1985/1987
CTGGCAGGTGCTGAAAAAGGCCCTGACGGAGGATGAGGAGGATCCCAAGTCCTCCAACGACTTCGGCAAGAACATCATCCCCAACCTGCTGAACCAGGGCCACAAGATGATGGCCTATCCCTTCGACGGCTACTGGAAAGACGTGGGCACCATCTCCTCCCTGTGGGAAGCCAACATGGACCTGCTGGGCAAGGATCCCGTCTTCAACCTCCGGGGCGAGCGGTTCAAGATCTACGCCCGGAACAGCGCCCTGCCCTCCTCCTTCATCGCCCCCTCCGCCAAGACCGTCAACTGCTTCATTGCCGAGGGCAGTGAGGTAAGAGGTGAAGTATACCACAGCGTCATCTCCGTAGGCTGCAAGATCGGCCCCGGTGCCGTGGTAGAGGACTCCGTGGTCATGCCCGGAGTGGTCATTGAGTCCGGCGCCATCGTCCGCCATGCCATCCTGGGCGAGAACAGCCGGGTGTGCAGAAACGCCGTAGTGGGCGGCGCTTACGCCGAGGGCGAGGAAATGCAGATCAGCGTCACCTCCAAGGGTGCCGTGGTAGAAGAGAACGCCGTGCTGAGGCCCGGCGAAATGATGTAAGGAGGGTGACCGCTATGAACGCAATGGGTATTATCTTTACCAATGATGCCAATATCGGAGAGCTGACTGCCAAGCGGTCCATCGCCTCCATTCCCTTCGGGGGCCGCTACCGCCAGGTAGACTTCGCCCTGACCAACCTGAGCTGCGCCGGTGTACACCACCTGGGCATTATCTCCCGGTTCAACTTCCAGTCCCTGATGGACCACATCGGTGACGGCGAGGAGTGGGGCCTGGAGCTGGGGGAGGGGGGCCTGCAATACATCACCCCCTATGCCAATTCCACAGCTACCGGGGGAAGCTGGAGTCCCTTTCCAACGCCATGCCCTTCCTGGAGCATGGCCAGGAAGACGAGTACGTATTCCTGGTGGACTCCGCCGTTACCTACAACATCGACCTGAAGAGAGTCCTGGCCGAGCACATCAGAAGCGGCAAGGACATCACCGTGGTGGTGAAGTCCGGCGTTGCCAACAGCAAGCGGATGCTGGACCTGGCCGTGGCCCTGGACGAGAAGAAGGAAGTCAGCGACATCGTGGTGGACTACGCCCCGGGCCCGGAGTATTACGCCTCCATCGACCTGTTCGTCACCACCAAGAAGTGGCTCATCAACATGGTCCGGGAGCGCATTGCCCACAATGCCTTCCACATGGACCGGGACCTGATCCTGGGCGGCTGGCAGAGCGGCAAGGTCAGCGTCAATGCCTGCGAGTTTGACGGCATCGCCCTGTACAACGAGAGCGTACAGGACTACTTCGAAAATTCCATGGCTCTGCTGGATCCCAAGGTCCACGAGAGCATTTTCGACCGGAAGCATCCCGTCTACACCAAGGTCCGGGACCGGGTGCCCTCCTACTACGGAGAGGGCAGCCAGATCGAAAACTGTATGGTGGCCGACGGCTGCCTGCTGGAGGGCTCCGCCAAGGACTCCATCCTGTTCCGCCAGGTGACTCTGGCCCCCGGGGCAGAGGTTGAGGACTGCGTCATCATGAACGATACCGTTGTAGGCCAGGGCGCTTACCTGAAAAACGTGATCCTGGACAAGAACGTCACCGTGCGGCCCGGTGCCAAGCTCATCGGCACCCGCACCAATCCCATTGTCATCAAACGGGGGGATACCGTATGAAAATCGTCATCTGCGCTTCGGAAGCGGCCCCCTACGCCAAGTCTGGCGGCCTTGGGGACGTGATGGAGGCCCTGCCCACGGCCCTGAGCCGCATCCAGGGCAATGAGGTCTGGCTGTTCCTGCCTTACTACAACAAGATCAAGAGCAATACCGCCTATGAAACGGAGCAGGTGGCCCAGTTCCGGGTGCAGATGGGCTGGCGTCAGCAGTACGCCGGCCTGCGGAAGCTCACGGACTGCCCCCGGGGCTTCCAGGTCTATTTCATCGACAACGACTATTATTTCGGCACCCGCACCGGGGCCATCTACGGCGACATGGATGACGGCGAGCGCTTCGCCTACTTCTCCAAGGCCTGCCTGGATGCCATGATCGCCCTGGAATTCACCCCAGACGTGATCCAGTGCAACGACTGGCAGACCGGCATGATCCCCGTGTATCTCAAAGCCAGCTACCGGGACACCGCCCTGAAAAATACCCGCTGTATGTATACCATCCACAACATCGAGTATCAGGGCTGGGCCAACGCCAACTTCTTCGACGACATTCTGGGCCTGCCCTGGGAGTATCGGGGCTGCATGGATATGAACGGCTCCGTAAACATGATGAAGGGCGCCATCGAGACCGCGGATCTGGTGACCACCGTATCCGAGACCTACGCAAGGGAGCTCATGTACCCCTACTATGCCCACGGCCTGGACGGCATCCTGGCCCGGAACGCCTGGAAGCTCTCCGGCATTACCAACGGCATTGACACCGGCATTTTTGACCCGGAGACGGACCGGAATCTTCCCGCCCACTATTCCGCCGCCCAGATCCAGCCCGGCAAGGCCGCCTGCAAAAAGGCCATCCAGAAGGAGCTGGGGCTCCCCCAGGAGCCGGATGTGCCCCTGATGATCATGATCACCCGGCTGGTGGGCCACAAGGGACTGGACCTCCTGTGCTACGTTGCCCGGCGGCTCATGTGGGAGGAGAACGCCCAGCTGATCCTCATCGGCACCGGCGAGCCCCAGTATGAGACCTTCTTCCGGGACCTGCAGGCCCAGTTCCCGGACCAGGTATCCGCCCAGATCACCTTCAATGTGGGTCTGGCCGCCCGGGTCTACGCCGCCGGAGACATCTACCTGATGCCCTCCAAGAGCGAGCCCTGCGGCCTGAGCCAGATGAACGCCATGCGCTACGGCACCGTGCCCGTGGTTCACGCCACCGGCGGCCTGAAGGACACCGTGCCCCCCTGCGACGAATTCGGCAACGGCGGTCTGGGCTTCACCTTCCAGAGCTACAACGCCGACGACTTCTATGCCTCCCTGCGCCGCTGCTTAGGGCTGTACACCACCAACCGGGAAGCCTTTGCCGCCCTGCAGAAGCGGGACATGGAACAGGACTTCAGCTGGAACGTCCCCGCCAGAAAATACATGGAGCAGTTCCGGAACATGCTGGCCTGGTAACGCCGATTTCCTTTTTCAGGCGGAAACCATATTGGTTTCCGCCTGAATTTCTGAGAGACTGCGAAAATGCCTTCCCCTGGGGGAAGGTGGTCCGCCATAGGCGGGTTGGATGAGGGGCGATACGCAGAACCGATAGGGAGAACCCTTCGCAATTTTGTTCTGTTGAATAGACGAGCGACTGCTTAGGCTGATCCCGCATCGGTTCTGCATGCCGCCCCTCATCAGTCACGGCCCAAAGGGCCGCGACAGCTTCCCCGGAGGGGAAGCCTTTGTTCCCACCCACACTACTATAAGGAGACCAACCCCTATGCGCATCCTTTTTGACAGCAAAAATCCTCAGCACAAGCTCCCTTTTGGGTGCCTGACCCCGGGAGAGAGCTGCGTATTGCGGCTGCATATTCCCTCTGCCGTGGCCACCCGGGGGGCGGAGATCGTCCTTTGCGGGGCGGATGGTCAGGAATTCAGCAAGGCGGATATGCGCTTTGAAAAGACCGTCGGGCCCTATGAATACTGGTCCGGCGACTTTTCTCTGGCTGAAACCGGCCTGTACTTCTACTTTTTCCGCATCACAGACCCCCACGGCACCTTCCGGCTGTTCAAAGAAGGGGACGACGCCAATATGGAGGCCGGGGAAAAGTGGCAGGTCAGCTGCATCCCGGCGGACTTCTATACCCCAAGCTGGGCCCAGGGAGCGGTGATCTATCAGGTGTTCCCGGACCGGTTCGCCCGCAGCGGCTGGTGCGACTGCACCGGCAAGCTGGAGCCCTACTCCGTTCACGAAAACTGGTACGATGAGGTGGACTGGCGGCCGGACGAGTACGGGGTCATTCAGAACAACGACTTCTTCGGCGGCAACTTCCGGGGAATCGCCGAGAAAATGGACTATATTGCCTCTCTGGGAACGACCATTCTCTACCTGAACCCCATCAGCAAGAGCTTCTCCTCCCACCGCTACGATACCGGCGACTACAAGACTCCGGATCCCATGCTGGGCACCGAGGGGGACTTCGCCGCCCTGTGCCGGACGGCCCATGCCCACGGCATCCGGGTAATACTGGACGGGGTCTACTCCCACACCGGCTCTGACAGCCTGTATTTCGACAAGAAGTATACCTTCGGCGGCAACGGAGCCTACTGCCGCCCCGACTCCCCCTACCGCAGCTGGTACACCTTCTACCACTGGCCGGACCGCTACAATTCCTGGTGGGGCTTCGACACCCTGCCCACGGTCAATAAAATGGACGACAGCTTTCTGAACTACATCATCCGGGACGAGGACAGCGTGGTGGCCCACTGGCTGAAGCTGGGAGCCGACGGCTTCCGGCTGGACGTGGCCGATGAACTGCCGGACGAATTCATTTCCCTGCTGCGGGAGCGCATCCGGGAGATCAAACCCGACGCCCTGCTCATGGGGGAGGTGTGGGAGGATGCCTCCAACAAAATAGCCTATGATATCCGCCGCCGGTACTTTACGGACGGCGAGCTGGACAGCGTTATGAACTACCCCTTCCGCACCGCCATTCTGGACTTCATGCGGGGCCGGGACAGCGGGAAAAAGCTGCGGGACACCGTTATGACCATTGTGGAGAACTATCCCGCTCAGGTGGTGGCCTGCAACATGAACCTGCTGGGCACCCACGATACCCCCCGGATCCTGACCGCCCTGGTGGATGACTTTGACGGTTCCCGGGAGGAGAAAGCCGCCCGGCGTCTGAGCAAGAATCAGCTGGAGGTCGCCAGAGACCGGCTGCATATGGCCGCTTTCCTGCAATATACCCTTCCCGGCGCCCCCAGCCTTTACTATGGAGACGAGGCGCTCATGGAGGGCTATAAGGATCCCTTTAACCGCCGGACCTACCCCTGGGGCCGGGAGGATCCGGAGATGCTCCGCTTCTTCCGGCAGCTGGGCCAGCTGCGGAAAGACATTCCCGCTCTGGGAAAGGGCACCATCTCCTTCCAGACCGCGGGAGACAAGCATCTGGCCTATACCCGGTGTTACGCGGGCCGGAAATTTGCGATTTATGTAAACCGAAGCGGCGATCCCTGGCAGGTTCCCGCCGGAAAGGTCCGCATGGGCAAGTATCTGGACACCGTAGCACGGGATCAGCTGATTCTGTCCCCCCACGGATTCTGCATTGTGGAGGCGTAAACCATGGAATACTTCCTCTCCGGCTACTGCCGCTGTCTGGACCAAAGCCGTCGGGTCCTGCTGGAAATTGAGGACGGCGAAATCGACGCGGACTGCAATTTCGGGTCCTGCCCTTATGAGGCGGAGTGCCGGATCGCCGCAGCCATTCGGGAAAAGACGGAGGAATGCAAATGATGTACCTGCTCTACGGCAATCCGATTCTGATCGCCGCCGCTGTTATTCCCGCCATTTTTCTGCTGGTGCAGGTGAACAAAGCCGATAAGCTGGACAAAGAGCCCGCCGGGCTGCTCATATCCCTGGTCATTCAGGGCATCATCTCCACGGCCCTGGCGGTCATCACCGAACGGCTGGGCACGGCGCTGCTGGACAGTCTTTGGGTGGAAAGCAGCCTTGCATACCGGCTGTGCATGTATTTCATCGTGGTGGGCCTTTCCGAGGAGGGCTTCAAGTATCTGCTGCTGAAGCGCCGGACATGGTACTCCCCGGATTTCAACTGCCAGTTTGACGGCGTGGTCTACGCCGTGTGTGTGGCTCTGGGCTTTGCCCTGTGGGAGAATATCGGCTATGTGGTCATGTATGGCTTCGGCACAGCCCTTGTCCGAGCCGTCACCGCCGTACCGGGACACGCCTGCTTCGGCGTGTTCATGGGCGCGTTTTACGGCATGGCCAGACGCTGCGCCAATTACGGCTATGAACGGGCCTCCAAAAACTGCCGCCGTCTGGCGGTGATCGTCCCCATGGTGCTCCACGGCATTTACGACTTCATCGCCTCCTCCGAGGCAGGCAGTTCCGAATGGGTGTTCCTTGTTTTCGTTGCCATCCTGTTCCTGATTACCTCCAGAATGGTCAAGCGGCTTTCCCGGACGGATCAGTATATTGATTGAGTTCCCCATGTATAAGCAGGCGCCCGGCTTTTCAGCCGGGCGCCTGTTGTTTTATTTTGCTTTCCAGACTGCGTACAGGGTCACGATTCCGCCGTCTTTGTCGGTGAGGTTCTGCAGCTTTTCGCAGTTTTTGTACTGCGCCTCCAGGGCAAGCGGATCCGCGGACCAGCCCAGGAAGGTATAGCCTGTCCGGGTGTAGGCGTTCCTGGTCAGAGCCCTGGCAGTGCCGAAGACCATGGGCTGATCCTTCATGGCGCCCTTGTCCGTGCCGTTGCCGTCGAACACCACCGTGTACTTGTGGGCCGTCCACTTGGCGTAGACCGTTCTGGCCCCCATGCCGGAAATAGTTTCCACGGGCTTCTTGAAGGCCCCGTCGGAATACCAGCCGCCGAAATCAAAGCCATCCCGCATGAGCTCCGGCAGGTAGATCGTGTTTTCGATGGTGTAGGTCTGCTCCATCAATTCTGCCTCGGCAGCAGTCAGGTTCTTATAGGTGATCTTGTACTGGATGGGAACCCAGACCGCGAACAGCTCCATGACATAGTTGTCGGTTTCGTAATATTGCAGGACCTTCTCGCCGTTCGTGAAGTCCACAACGCCGGAAATGGGATCTCTGGCCCAACCCGCGAAGATGTAGCCCGTCCGGGTGTAGGCGTTTCTGGTCAGAGCCCTGGCAGTGCCGCAGACCATGGGCTGATCCTTCATGGCGCCCTTGTCCGCGCCGTTGCCGTGGAAGGTCACGGTGTACTTGTGGGCCGTCCACTTGGCGTAGATGGTCTTGGCCCCGATGCCGGAAATGGTGTCCACAGGCTTCTTGAAGGCCCCGTCCAGATACCAGCCGCCGAAGTCGAAGCCGTTCCGGCCCATGGCGGGCAGCTCGATGGTGTCCTCAATGGTATAGGTCTGGGGAACCTGGGTCAGCTCGTCAAGGGTCAGATTCTTATAGGTGAGTTTATAAGCAACCGGCGCCCAGACCGCGTACAGCGTCACCACATCCTGATCGGTCGTGGACAGGGCCACACCCTTCTGTCTGTTGGTGTACTCCGGGGTGCTGCTGTCCGGATCGGTTGCCCAGCCCTGGAAGGCGTAACCCGTCCGGGAGAAGGCGTTGGCGGTCAGGGTGTAGGTCTTGCCGCAGAGCATGGTCTTGGGCTTCATGGTACCCTTGTCCGCGCCGTTGCCCTCATAGACCACAGTGTAGCTGTTGGGGGTCCACTGGGCATACAGGGTCACCGTTGCGCCGGACTTGGCCGACAGATTCACCACCTGCGCGCCGTCGGCGTAGGCAGCCTTGCCTCTGGCGGAAGGGGCCCAGCCCGTAAACCGGTAGCCCTCCCGGGTAAAGCTGAGCTGAGGCAGTTCAGCCGTCTGGTCATAGGTCATGGAAACCGGCTCCATGGTGCCCTGGCCGCCGTTTGGCTGGAACGCCACCGTATAGGCGATGGGCGTCCACTGGGCAATCAGCTCCACGGTGCCCTCTTCGGCCAGCTTGGAAACCGTCTGCTTGTCCTCGTAGGCGTTCCCCTGCGCATCCGCCCAACCGGCAAAGACATAGCCCGTGCGGGTAAAGGCGTTGGCAGTCAGAGAAGCCTCGGCATTGTAGGCAAGGGACTGATCCTTCATCTTGCCTGCGCCGCCGTTGGCGTCAAAGTGAATGGTGTAGGTATTGACCTTCCACTGGGCATAGAGGGTGATTTCCGTTCTCTCGCCCGCGGGGATGGAATCGACGATCTGCCTGCCAGCCTGATCCAGACTCCAGCCCAGGAAACGGAAGCCGGGCTGCCGGGGCGCCTGCAGGACCAGCGTCTCATTGGTGCTCCATCCGGCGGGATTGGGGTTCTCGATCCCCTCCATATTCTCATAGGTCAGAATATAAGTTCCGGCCACACGGTCCACGATTTCCTCTTCCGTGGTGGGCCGCTCTCCCTTTTCATCCAGGAAGAGCTTGCCGCAGGTATCGCACTTCCAGTGCTCAAGCCAGCCGTTTTTCTCCCCGGTCGCGGGCTGTGCGGGGTAATGGGTCAGAATATGACTGGAAACCCACGCCACTTCGCCCCAGACGGAGGCCCCGCCGTAGCTGCCGGAGGGCTTCGTGGTCCAATTGCAGGGGTAGACACAGATGACGTCGTATTTCAGGCCCACGAAAGCATTCGCTTCGAGCTTGGGCAGATTCTTGCCGGTGAAGATGATGGTTGGGTACTGATCCCCCGAACTGTTCATCTGGCCGAAAGCCTTGTTTCCGATGTGGGTCACAGAGGCGGGCAGACGGACGCTTTCCATCACCTGATTGTTCCAGAGGAAGCCCTCCGGAATGTCCGTGATTCCCTCCGGAAGTTCAACATGATTGATAAAGTACCCGGCAAGGCCATAGCGGCCAAGCTGCGTGACGGAATCCTCAATGATCACGTTCTCAACGCTGTTCCAGAAGGGCGGCTGCTCCTCGGAGTAATCCGCCATTTTTCCGGGACCTGTCAGCGTCAGGGTACCGATCCTCGTGGCACTGACAGTGCCCTGGGTGATCCGGAGGGACGCGGGCACGGTCATCGCGTTCAGATCACCGCTGGTCCAGATGGCAGATTCTCCAAAGGTGACCTTATCGGAGAGGATCGTCAGCTCTTCCAGATTGCACATGCCGAACGCGCTACTGCCAACCGTTTCCACATTGGCGCCGAGCGTCAGCTTTTTCAGTCCGGAACCGAAGAAAGCGCCATTCTCAATGGTCTTCAGAGAATCCGGGAACGCAACGCTTTCCAGGCCCTGGCAGCCGTAGAAGGCGTTCTTCCCGATTTTCTCCAGGGAATTGCCAAAGGTAACTTCCTTCAGGTTTTTGCAGCCGCTGAAGGTGGATCTTCTGATCTCTTTCAGTGCAGCCGGGAGCTTTACGCTTTCGAGCGCTTCACAGTCACTGAACAGTCCCTCGGGGAGCTCTGTGACTTTATCGGGCAGAGCGATGCTCTTCAGAAATTGCAGCCGGAAAGCGACCGGTCTTCTATCTTCTCAATGGTATCGGAGAGGACAATACTTTCCACATTGGCAAAGCCTTCAAACGCCGCGTAGGGCAGCCGCAAAATGGGCGCGGTCAGCCGGATGCTGCGCACCTGATCGGCAATGGACGCAAAGGGGGACTTGTTAATGCTGTTGGACTGCAGGAACGCAATGCCGGTGGGAATCGTCAGAGTGCCGTCCTCCGAAAGCGTCCAGTCATGATAGTCCACCGCGGAAACAACGTATCCGTTGTCTGCCAGGCTTTGTCCATTGTCCAGCGTACCCGGATCGCTGATGCCTTTAAGTACATGGACACGCTGCCAGCTCTCCGTACCCCGGAGGAAATAGCTTCCCGGACGGTCCGCCGTGTCGTAGGTGACCTTCTCGTCCCAGGTTGCGTCCAGATAGTAGTACTGACCGTCCACCCTGACGATATCCCAGGCGTGCTCCATGGGATTGCTGGTGATATAGCGGGCGTCAACGCCGCACGCCAGCGCCAGCCGGTAGAAAGCCAGGGCGTAGCCCATACACACGGAGGTATTCTCCACCAGCGCCGCGTAGGCGGTGTACATCTGCATATACGTTGCATCGTTCAAATGCTCATAGTCATACCGGATATGGTTGATCATATAATCGTAGATGGCGTAGACCTTCTCAGCATCCGTCTTGCCGTCCACATTCAATTCCTGAAGGATCTGGTTGACCTTGGCGTCCACCGCCTTTTCCTGGGCCTGGGTCGTTCTGTGCAGGAAGTCATTCTTGTAGGTGTAGACGTAGTAGGTCTTGGTGCTGCCGTCCGGCATGGTCTTCTGCACAGCGTCTACATCGCAGCTCTTGGTGCCTCCGATATAGCGGCCCACCGCGTAGTCGCCCATAATGGGGTCGCCGTTGTGCTCAAACTCGTTAATAACATAGTTCCAGAAGTCGTTGCCAACCTGATTTTCCAACCAGATCGACACTCTGAAGCTCTCCTCATGGTTGTGCAGCGCTTCCTTTACGGCCGCGTTGAATTCATCCCAGGAGTAGCAGTCCGGCGTCAGGGCACAGGTTTCGGGTCTTGCCGCGAGCTCCGCCAGAACCTCTTCCTCGGTGATCTTCCCCTGGTACAACGGGGAGATGTAGACCTTGGTCGTGGTGCTCAGGTGGGTAACGCTGCTCATATTCTCCGGCTCATCTGCCAGAATGCCGGCGCTTTCAGAGATGACCTCCAGGTCCTCCCAGCTTACAACGCAGCGGAAAACGCTGTCCCGGCTGGGTTCCTGCGCCGTCAGAACCTCCCAGGTCTGGCCTTCAATGTCGGTCCAGTCCTCGTCGGTCTTCTGCTGCCAGCGGTAGGAAAGCAGGGCGTCCTCCACAACAGAATCGTTCTCCAGAAGCTCGGCACCCACATAGTAGTATGCCGTGCCGTCAACGATCTGGGTGTCCTCCGGCTGCTCCGTGATCACAAGCCGGTAATCGGACTGGACTTCCTCCGTCTCTGGCTGAGTCTCCTCTGCCTCTGTAGCCTCCGGAACGGTCTCGGGCCCCGTGGTCTCGGGTTCCGTGACCTCGGGTTCCGTGACCTCGGGTTCCGTTGTCTCGGTTGCTTCTGCAGTCGGCGCTTCCGTAGGCGCCTCTGTTTCAGTTGGCTGCGTGTTCTCCACGGGAGTCGTGATCTCCGTGGGGGACTCACTGGTCTGGCCATCCTAGGCAGGATCCGCCCAGACGCCGACAGGGAGCATCCCCACACACATCGCCAACGCCAGCAGGAAAGAAAGCAGACGCTCCATTCGTATTCCTCCATTTCTTTACGCGTAGTGTTGCACTCTGTCATTATAGCATAGAAAAAAAGAAAAACAACCAGATTTTTGCATAAATTCGCAAAAAGCGCATTGTTTCCACCGCCGGGAAGATTCACTTTTCCTGCCCCAGACCGGACGTTGGCACGGTATTCCCCGCCGTTCAGCCGCCTCCGATAAACCGTGAAAAACCACAGGGAACGACCTTTG
>OHRV01000232.1_pt1 | contig 11062 bp, 8 predicted proteins | sample 1578511 | NCBI WGS metagenome assembly OHRV01 (sample SAMEA3879546, study PRJEB24766) | human gut metagenome | biome: human-associated habitat; feature: feces | place: USA | collected 1985/1987
CCGCTGACCATCAGGTCGGTCAGACCGGCAAGACCGTGCACCCCAAGATCTATGTGGCTCTGGGTATCTCCGGTGCCATCCAGCACACCGCCGGTATGCAGGATTCTGAGTGCATCATCGCCGTCAACAAGAACGAGGGTGCTCCCATCTTCGGTGTTGCTGACTACGGCATCGTGGGCGACCTGTTCAAGGTCGTGCCCGAGCTGATCAAGCAGATCGAGGCAGCAAAGGCTGCTCTGTGATCATCTGTCCCCGAGCATATTTACAATAGCATAGCCTGAATTGTGGGAGGGCGGTTCTTCGGAGCCGCTCTCCTTTTTTGCGTGCCGCTTACACCAGCCGCCGGGCAAGCCATTCCAGCCGCTCCACCTCTACCTGTGCGCGGCGCAGCTCGCCCAGCGCATCCTCGGTGGCCTGCTGCTCAAGGTATCCGTCCGCCGCCCGCAGTGCAGCTTCCAGCTCTGTGTAGTCAGCAGTGCGCAGCAGATGGCTCATGGTCTGGCGCATGGTATCGCACAGCTCTGCGCCCTCGGCAAGCGCCTGCCGCGCAGTGGGGAGATCCTTCTGCCGCACAGCTTCAAGGGCACAGTCCAAGTCAGCCGAGATATCCTGCGCAAAGCCCTGCACCCGTCCGCTGCTATAAAGAGATATCCCCAGCAGCGCAGCTACGATCAGGATACACGCATAGATCCGCTTCATCGTTTTCCTCCCGGCTGACGGCCTTCCTTTTTCAGCAGAAAATAGTCCTCGGTCTCGTTGCCGATAAGCAGTAAGATCTCCTGCGGCAAAACCGTGTTTGCCGTGGCGGTGCGTTCCAGCCACGCACGGTCTTTGCCGCACCAGCGCAGATTATCCTCCAGCACCTGTCCGTCCAGCACAAAGGGGATGGTGGCCTGTGTCTGCTGCACCTTCAGCTGCAAGTCGGACAGGGTGGCTGCTTCCTGCTCCGGGCGAAGCGCCGCCGACAATGTGCCGTTCGTTTCAATGACGGCGTAAGACACCCTGCGTGGGTCAAAGATATCCTTGCCGCGCAGCGCCTCCATCAGGTCAGCGGTGGTCAGCCGCAGCATCCGCAAAGCGTTCTGATCGATCTTTCCATCCAGAATGACCGTTTTGGGTCGCCCGGAGAGAAAATTGAAGAATTTCTGGCTGCGGAAGCTCACCACTGAACCCAGCAGTTCCAGTGCCGCAATGAGGAACAGCGGGATGAGACTGGCGGTGATGGGCACATCCTCCGATTCAATGGAGATGGACGCCAGATTGGAGATCAGGATGGTGGATACCAGCTCCTCCGGCTGCAACTCTCCCAGCTGACGCTTGCCCATCAGCCGCATGGCAAACAAAACGCAGAGATACAAAATAATAGTGCGGCAAAGCAGCAGTTTCATGCACAAACCCTCCCGGTGCGGTGTGCGCGGCGTATTCCGCTGCGGCAAAGCGGGCATACTGCACATACAAAGGAGTGATAGATGTGCAGCAGCTTTCGCAAAGCCTTGCGGAAAACCTGTCCGCGCTTGATGCTAGGTTTGGCAAGTCGGCAGATTATTATGCGAAGAAGATCGTTTTATATGGCTGTCCGGGATGTATCGTAATGTTTGACGGCATGGCAAGCTTAGATTCGCTCTGGGAACTGCTGCTGGACGCTGCCGGACGCCAGTCTGCTTTTGTCCGGCTTACCGGCGCACAGGCCTATGCGTATATCCTGCACGGGTCGGCTTTTCCGGCTGAGAGCGCCCCAGTGCAGGATCTGCCGCAGCTTGTAGCGCGGCTGACAGCCGGCATGGCTGTGCTGCTGTTAGAGGGATGCAGCAGCGGTATTGTTTTTTCGGTGCAGGGGCTCAAGTTCCGCTCTGTGGAAGAGCCATCCGGCGAGGGCAATCTGCGCGGCAGCAGGGAAGGCTTTACCGATCTGCTGCGGGTGAACCTGAGCCTTTTGCGCCGTCTTGTCCGCACCGACACCCTTGTGCAGGAGGCTGCACAGGCGCACACCTGCTGCAATACAGAGTACGCCCTTTGCTACTGCAAGGACCGTGCCGACCCCGCTATGGTGCGCCGGGTACGTGCCATTTTGCAAAGTGCAAGGCCGGAGCTGCTGCTGGATTCCAGCTATTTTGTGCCGTGGCTGCTGCCCGGCAAGGCGCGGCTGTTCACCCCGGTACACTACACCGAGCGCCCGGCGGTCGCCGCCGCAAAGCTCTGCGAGGGCAAGCTGGTAATTTTGGTCAACGGCAGCCCCTCGGCGCTGGTGCTGCCCGCTTTGTTCAGCGAGCAGTTCGAGTGTCTGGACGATTACGCTTCCACGGCGGCGTTCTCCTCTTTTCTGCGGGTGCTGAAGTACTTTTCCTTCTACCTTACGGTGTTTTTGCCGGGGGTCTTTGTGTGCGTGGCGGTGTATCTGCCGGAGCTGTTGCCCCCGCAGCTGCTGTACAAGATCGAAGCAGCTGAAAAGGCAACCCCGCTGCCCCTGTTTGCTGAGATGCTGCTGGTGATCCTGCTCTTAGAGATCATCCGGGAGGCCGGGCTGCGGATGCCGCAGTCACTGGGTCACTCGGTCAGTCTGGTGTCGGCGCTCATCATTGGTGATGCCGCCATTGCCACCGGGCTTATGAGTACCCCGGTCATTTTTGTGGCCAGCATCACGGCCATTGCAGTCTTTGTCACCCCGGGTCTGTACGAGCCTGCCACCCTGCTGCGCATCGGCACGGTGCTGTTGGCAGGGATTGCCGGACCGGTAGGGCTGGCAGCGGCGTTTTTCGGCTTTCTGCTCAGCATCGTCAGCACCGAAGCATTGGGTGTGCCGTATCTTGCGCCGCACCCGTTCCCGCAGCAGCCGCTTTCCGAGGACGGCGTTCTGCGCCGCAACTACCGGCAGCTGTCCCGGCACGGGTTCAATATCTGGCAAAAGCGGGAGAGGGGGAAGCGGCAGACATGAAGCAGAAAGCAGGATATTTTACCCCAGCAGCGCTGACCCTCAGCGTGGTCACGGCAGCGCTGGCAGATGGCATCCCGCAGGGTGTCCCGGTGCGCCGGGCACTGTGGCTGGGCGCAGTCAGCACGGTGTGCCTGTGCATTCTTTCAGCGCTGGCTGCGGCGGCGCTGCTGAACAAAGCACCCTCCTTCGCGGTACGGCTGGCACTGACAGCAGGGCTTTTTATGGAGCTGGCACACATCATCGTGCAGGCACAAGGGCTGTGCGCGGCAGAGTTTTCCTCCATGGCGCTGCTGGGCTTTCTGCCGCTGCTGCTCTGGGCGGGGTGGGGTATCCGCCCCGCAAGCTGGAACGCCTCGGCGCGGGTGCTGTGGTGGTTTGCCGCCGTGGGCGGCGTTATCTGCCTGCTTGGGCTTGCAGGACAGCTGCACTGGTACCGGTTGTTCACCCCGGCACAGCCGACTGGAACAAACTGGAGCGTACCGGTCTATGCAGAATACTTTGCCGGAGCCCTTTTGTGCAGCGCGCGGTCGGCGCGCCGCACGGTCTGGTTGCCGGTATGGGGCTTTGCGGTGCAGGCTGCGGCTTTGCTGGGCGGCGCTTTGCTGTTTGGCAGCGGCACATACCCCCGGTTGGAACTGCTGCGGGCGTGGAGCGGCGGCAGCTTTTCCCGCATGGATGCGCTGCTTTTGCTGCTGTGGCTGCTGTGCGCTGTTTACCGGGCGGCCATGCTGTGTGCCGCCATCCGCTTGCTCTGGCAGCAGCCAGAAGCTGAGGTGCAGCCATGAGAAATGCAAAATCTTACAAGCCGCTGCTGTTTTTACTGCTGACAGGGTGGTGCCTTTTGTTCCTGCGGTGCGAGAGCACCGAGAAAAGCATGGTGCGGGCAGTGTATCTGGCACAGAGCGAACAGGGGTATCAGGCAGGGCTGCTTTATCAGGCACCGCAGGCCGCCGCTGATGCTGCCGATGCCACTGCTGCATTGCAGTTTGTGCAGGCAGAGGGCCAAACGATGGAGCGGGCACTGGATGCGGCAGAGCAGGCACTGCCCCAAACCGCAAGCTACCGCCTGTGTGATTACCTGCTGCTGTCAAAAGCGGAAGAGTCCTTATTAACAGAGTACGAGCAGCTTGTGCTGCGGCGCGGCTGCGGACGCACGGCGGCAAGGCTGCTTTGCGCCGAAGGGGAGATAGACCGCCTTGCCGCACAGGCCGCTTTACCGGACGCCCTGATGGCACAGCTAAAGGCCGCAGCGCCCACCGCGCCCCGGCTGTATGAGCACACAGAGCAGGGGCTTCTGCCCATTCTCCGGTGGAACGCGGAAGAGGTGTCTTTGCAGGAGGGCGGTGTTCTGCACACTGTGGTGGGTAATACGCTTTTGTCCCCGGAGCAGGCCGAGGTGTACCGTCTGCTTACCGAACAAGGCGGCACCCGGCAGCTCTGGCTGGAAGGGGAGCGCATTGGCATCCGGCGCTGCACCGTTTCGGTCACCCTGCAAAAGGCGCAGGTACTTGTGCGGCTGGACTGTCAGCGTGCCCCCCACAGCCCGCTGCCCACGCAGGCGCAGCAGCAACAGCTTGCGGCGCAGTGCACGGCGCTTTTGCAAAGCTGCTGGCAGCAGGGCGTGGATGTGCTGCACCTGCAAGCCCGGGCAGCGCTGCGGGACGGCAGCGGCGCAAGTTTTGACCCAACAAAAAACGCCTGCCCGCAATTGCGGACAGACGTGCATTTCATGCTGTATTAAGAGGCAGTGGGGAAGGTAACGGTGATGGTGGTTCCAACGTCTACCTGACTTTCCAGCTTGATGCGGGCATTGTGGATGCGGGCAATGTGCTTGACGATGGCAAGCCCAAGTCCGGTGCCGCCGGTGGCTTTGCTGCGGCTCTTATCCACCCGGTAGAAGCGCTCGAACACGCTGGACTGTGCCTCCCGCGGGATGCCGATGCCGTTGTCGGTCACGGTCAGGGAGCAGTGCCCGTCCCGGCTGCAAGCGGTAATGATCTGCACCTTGCCGCCCGGACGGTTGTAGCGGATGGCGTTGTCGCACAGGTTCTGGCACAGCTCATCCAGCAGCGCGCGGCTGCCCAGCACCGGGGCGCTCTCGCCCAGATAGGTCAGGGAGATATAGGCGCGGCGTGCGTTCAGTTTCTGGCGCTCCACGCATTCCTTGGCCACATCCAAAAGGTCTACCGTTTCCATCACCGGGGCGTCCCCGGTCTCGCTTACGGTATCCAGTTTGGAAAGCTGCAAAATGTCGTTGACCAGCTGGATCATGCGGGTGGCTTCGCTGTGGATCTTGCGGCCGAAATCCGGCACATCCTCCGGCTTTGCAATGCCGGTCTCGATCAGCTCTGCATAGCCGGAAATGCTGGTCAGCGGGGTCTTGAGCTCGTGGCTGACATTGGCAGTAAACTCCTGCCGCATCTTCTCGTTATTCTCCCGCAGAATGCGGTCAGAATGGATGCTCTCCGCAAAGGGAATCAGCTCCCGGTAGGGCACGTTTTCCTGAATATGATCCAGATCTTCGGTCATGTTCAGCACCGGCTGTACCAGTGCTTTGGTCAGCAGGGCGGCCAGCACCGCAGCAGCCAGCATCAGCGCCACGCAGCTCAGCACGATGGCCGGGATGGTGGCATCATAGATGGACAACACGGTCTCGGCGTCCTGTGCCACGCGCAGCACATCCCCGCCGGAAAGCCGGAGCGCATAGTAATAGGTCTCGTAGCCCATGGTCTGGGAATCGCGGATGTTCCGTCCCTCGCCGTTTGCAATGGCATCGCGGATCTCCGGGCGGGTCAGATGATTTTCCATAGGCTGGTCGGTGGCAGATTCAAACAATACGCTGCCGTCCTGACTGATCAGCGTCACGCGCAGATCATCGGTCACAAAGGCACTCAGCTGCGCGGGGTCTCCGGTCTGCTCGTACCCGGCGCGCACAAGGTCGCTCTCGCGCTCCAGCCCCGACCACGCCTGCGCCGTGAAGGCTTTATGGAATACAAAAATGCACAGCGCTGCGGTGAATATAAGCCCCAGAAAGCCCATCAGGAACAACCGGTAGCTGATCTTTTCTTCCATGCTGCGCAGCTTCATTCTTCTTCGGCCTCCTCATCGGTCAGCTTGTAGCCCACCTTGCGCACGGTGCAGATGTAACGCCCCGCGTCGCCCAGCTTTTTGCGCAGGGTGCGGATGTGCATATCCACGGTACGGCTCTCCACCGAGATGTCGGTGCCCCACACCACCTGCAAAATGGTCTCGCGGGTCACTACCAGACTGGTGTTTTCCAGCAACAGCCGCAGCAGGCAGTATTCCTTGTAGGTCAGCTCCACAGGGGTGCTGTTTACCGTAACGCTGTGGCGGGCATTATCCAGCTGGATCTCATGAAAAAACAGCACGTCCGGCCTTACCTCCGGGGCAGAGCGCCGCAGCGCCACACGCACCCGGCTGAGAAATTCCATAATGCCAAAGGGCTTTGCAATGTAATCATCTGCGCCGCAGTCCAGCCCGCGCACGGTGTCCAGCTCGCTGGATTTTGCAGTGACCATAATGATGGGCAGTTTGCGCAGGGAAGGGGTATTGCGCAGCTTTTTCAGGATGGAAAAGCCATCCTCGCCGGGCAGCATCACGTCTAAGATCACAAGTTCCGGCTCGGCGGCACGCATAGCCTGCCAGAAGGGCTCGGCGCTTTCAAAGCCCTGCACCTCGTAGCCGTTGGATTGCAGGGCATACTGCTCCAGTTCGCGGATGGAAGCGTCGTCCTCTACAATATAGATCATAACTCAATTCTCCTCAGCAGTCTGTCCGTCCGGGAACAGATACCGCTCACGGTAGCGGTCCAGACGGCGATGGAATTCTTCACTTTCCTTGGTGTCGTTGCCGTGGCGCAGATCGTTCAGGTAGGCGTGGGTGTCAAAGCTGTCCTGTGCCACCTCGATCTGTGCAACCGCCACATTGCTGCAATGGTCGCACACACGCTCGTAGTTGGTCAGCAAATCGTCCAGCACAAAGCCGTACTCGATGGAGCAGCTGCCGGCCTGCAGGCGGGCAACGTGCCGCGCTTTGATGGCGCGCACCAGCTCATTGACCACAGCCTCCAGTGGCTCAACCTTAGAGGCGAGGTGCAGATCTCCCTTGCGGAAGGCATCGGTGGTGCGGCTCAGGGTATCTTGCACTGCGTCCTCCAGCACTTGCAGCTCCTCCTGTGCATCTTTGGAGAAGTGGATATCCTTCTGGTGCATCTCCTCGGCGGATTCCAGTAGGTTGACGGAATGGTCACTGATGCGCTCAAAATCGCTGATGGTGTGCAGCAGGGTGTTCACGCTCTGGCTGTCGGCGTGGTTCAGTTCCCGGCTGGACAGCTTGACCAGATAAGTGCCCAGTGCGTCCTCGTACCGGTCCACCCGGCACTCCTCGTCCCGCACCTTCTGGGCAAGCTCGTCGTTCCATTCGTGGGTCAGGCTCATGGCCTGCACTACGCCCACCCGGGCAAGTTCCGCCATTTCGGCGGTAGCGGCGCGGGCACGCTCCACAGCCATAGCAGGAGTGTTCAGCAGACGGTCATCCAGCAGAGCAAACTCCTCTTTTTCCGGGGAATCGGGAATAGTCAGGATAGCCAGCTTTTCCAGCCCAGTGGCAAAGGGCAGCAGAATGACAGTGGCCAGAATGTTGAACACCGAGTGCACGATTGCGATGCCCCAGGCCTCAATGGTGGTATTCACAAAGGCAAAGTGGCAGACAGCGTTGAGCCCGTAGAACCCGAACAGGAAGATGGTCACACCGATGATGTTGAAGTACAGGTGCACCATGGCCGCCCGGCGGGCGTTTTTGTTGGCACCCACCGAGGACAGCAGTGCGGTCACACAGGTACCGATGTTCTGACCCATGATGATGGGGATGGCACTGCCGTAGGTGATGACACCGGTGGCGCTCAGTGCTTGCAGGATGCCCACGCTGGCGCTGGAGCTCTGGATGATGCCGGTGACCAGTGCGCCCACCAGAACGCCCAGCAGAGGGTTGGAGAAGCGGGTGAACAGGCTGGTGAACCATGCCTCGTTCTGCAGCGGCAGCACCGCGTTGGACATGGTGGTCATGCCGGTCATCAGCACGGCAAAGCCGATAAGGATAGTGCCCACGCCTTTTTTCTTCTCACTCTTACACATATACAGCAAAATGCCGATAAATGCAAGCACCGGGCTGAAAGAAGTAGGTTTGAGCAGCTGGATGAACAGGCTGTCGCCCTGCAAACCGGAAAGGCTCAAGATCCAGCTGGTCACGGTGGTGCCCACGTTGCTGCCCATGATCACGCCAATGGCCTGATGCAGCTCCATGATGCCGCTGTTGACAAAGCCCACCACCATAACGGTGGTAGCGCTGGAGCTCTGGATGACGGCGGTCACGCACAGACCCAGAAAAAAGCCCTTGAGGGGGTTATCGGTCAGCTTGCTGAGAATTTTCTGCAGCTGGCCGCCGGCCTGCTTTTCCAGTGCCTTGCCCATGATGTCCATACCGAACAAAAACAGGGCCAGACCTCCCAGCAGCGAAAAGACATTAAAAATGGTCATAAGTGTTTTCCTCACTTTATCTTGACGTGTTTTTCTCCTGTGCTTTAAGTATAGAAAAATAATGTAAAATTTGAAATCGACGAAATGTAAAACCCATGTAAAGTAAGAAAAATGTAAAAATCCTGTGCACGGGCAGCGATGCAGCGTCGGTTTCCTGCCTGCAGTACAAAAACAGCGCCCCGGGCGTTGTATTTGACGCCAAATTTTATTATAATAAGAATAAGAGTGCCCGCAGCACGGCGCGGCAATAGGATACAGGAGGAACCAGGATGGGTACGTTCAATGTTTCGCTTAAAACGCTGACCGACCGCGTCAGCATGGAAGTGGTATACACCCCCCGGGCGCTGGATGAGATCAGCGTGGAGATCGCCGAGGTCAACCGCCCGGGTCTGTTTCTGGCGGGCTATTATGATTACTTCGATAAGCTCCGCCTGCAGATCATGGGTCTGGCAGAGATGAACTTTCTGTCCGGTCTGACGGCAGAAAAGCGCTACGAAGCGCTGGAGCAGCTGTTCCGGCAGCAGCCCCCGGCGGTCATCGTCTGCCGCAGCGAGGAGCTGGCGCCCTTCCCGGAGATGCAGGAACTGGCGCAGAAGCACGCGGTCGCCCTGCTGCGCTCCAACGAGACGACCTGCACCCTGATGGGCAGCCTGATCAGCGTGCTGAATCTGGAGCTTGCGCCCCGCATCACCCGGCACGGCGTGCTGGTGGAGGTGTACGGCGAGGGCATCCTGATCCTTGGCGACAGCGGCATCGGCAAAAGCGAGCTGGCCATTGAGCTGGTCAAGCGCGGCCACCGTCTGGTGGCAGATGATGCCGTGGAGCTGCGCAAGGTGTCCAACCGTCAGATCATGGGCACTGCACCGGAAAATATCCGCCACTTCATCGAGCTGCGCGGCATCGGCATCGTCAACGTGGCTCGTGTGTACGGCGTGGGTGCTGTCAAGCTGAGCGAAAGCTTGGATCTGGTGGTGCAGCTGGAAGCGTGGGACCCCACCAAGAACTACCAGCGCACCGGTCTGGAAAGCGAATACTACGACATTCTGGGCGTGAGCATTCCCAGCACCAGCATCCCGGTCTCTCCCGGCCGTAATCTGGCTGTGGTGCTGGAGACCGCAGCCATCAATAACCGCCAGAAGAAGATGGGCTATAACGCAGCCAAGGAGCTGCTGATCCGGCTGGGACTGGATGACAAAATGGACTGAAACTCTCTATAAAAAGGAGCCTGACCCTATGGAACAACTCAAGCAGCTGCTGACCGCAGCAGGCATTGCTTATAAAGAAAATGAGCCGCTGGCGGCGCATTGTACCTTTAAAATCGGCGGCCCGGCGCGGCTGTTCGTGCAGCCGACAGACCGGGCGCAGCTTTGCCGCGCCGTTGCCTTGTGCAAGGTGCAGGGCGTCCGGTATTATCTGCTGGGCAATGGCAGTAATATCCTGTTTGCCGACGAAGGCTACAACGGCGCAGTGCTGGATATTTCTTCCATGCAGGACACTGTGGAGGTGCACGGCACACAGCTCACCGCCGGAGCGGGCGTGCGGCTTTCGGCACTGTGCAAAACGGCGCTGGAACACGGCCTGACCGGGCTGGAATTTGCTTATGGCATCCCAGGCACGGTGGGCGGCGCGGTCTACATGAACGCCGGTGCCTACGGCGGTGAGATGAAGGACGTGCTGACCACGGTGCAGTACCTTACCGCCGAAGGCGAAGTGAAAGAGTCGGCGGCATCGGAGCTTGACCTGCGCTACCGCCACAGCATTTTTGAAGAAAACGGCGGCTGTATCCTTTCAGCGCAGTTTGCCCTGACCCCGGGCGAGCCGGAAGCCATCCGCGCTAAAATGGACGAACTGATGGCAAAACGGCTGGACAAGCAGCCGCTGGATAAGCCCAGCGCCGGCAGCACTTTCAAGCGCCCGGTGGGTGCTTTTGCCGCTGCCCTCATCGACCAGTGCGGTCTGCGGGGCTACCGGCACGGCGGTGCCGCCGTCAGCGAGAAGCACTGCGGTTTTGTGGTGAACCTTGGCGGCGCGAGCTGCGCTGATGTGCTGGCATTGTGCGAGGAAGTACGCACCATCGTAAAAGAAAAGACCGGCTATGATCTGGAAAAAGAGATCCGCGTAGTGCGCTGAGCTGCGGGAATAGAGGGAGTGGGGAACACAGATGGAGCTGTTGATCGTCAGCGGACTTTCCGGCGCGGGAAAGTCAGTGGCTATGAATGCGCTGGAGGATATCGGATTTTTCTGCATTGATAACGTCCCGGCGGGGCTGCTGCCCAGCATTACGGCGTTTTCCAAGGCGGGCGACAACCAGTTGGAGCGGGTGGCGCTTTCCATGGATGTGCGCGGCTGCCGCAGCAGGGAACAGATCGAGACTGCCCTGCAGCAGCTGGATGACCAGAAAACACCCTATAAGATCCTGTTTCTGGATGCACCGGACGATGTGCTGATGCGCCGTTACAGCGAGACCCGCCGCCGCCACCCCATCAGCATTGCAGAGGGCATCTCCACCCGGGATGCCTTTTTGAAGGAGCGGCAGATCCTGCAGCCCTTAAAGGAACGTGCAAACTATACCATC